>ERZ1022756.257-NODE-257-length-17099-cov-24.358719_pt1 | contig 17099 bp, 15 predicted proteins | sample MGYA00520902_ERZ1022756 | MGnify/ENA primary metagenome ERZ1022756 (study PRJEB33162, sample SAMN09537601) | freshwater metagenome | isolation source: freshwater | place: Canada:Alberta | collected 2017-07 | study: EMG produced TPA metagenomics assembly of the...
TCCCTGCAAAGGCAGGAAATTCGCGCGGATCGAACGCGGCATCAAGGATGGTGCCGGTATCATCGAGCACAAGCGTGACATCGCCAGCGACCATCGCAAGCTTCATCGCCGCGTCGGCGTCGAGCGTGTTGAAAAGCTCGGCGGCCTTCCCGAACGGGTGCTTACCTTCAATGCTGTGTTTGCGAGTTAGCATAATGGCTCGAACCTACCGGAGGTTCAGATCACGGGCAGCAACACTGTTAACCATGGTGTTGGCAAATTCCAGCGCCGCGAGCGCATCTGCCCCTGTGCCATCGGCCCCCACCTCAACCGCAATTCCGGGATTCTCGTTGATCATTCGTCCGCCGACAAGCACGATGATATGGGGATTGGCGGAGACATTACGCACCGCTTTGATGAGGTTACTGAGCGCGGCGCTAGGGCAATCACGACCAAGCGTCAATCCTACGAGGTCGAAGGGCTGACGTGCCAGCCTGTCGAGCAATTCGCGGCGTTCCGGTTTCACCAGCGCCTCGCTTTTCCACCCGCCTCGAGCGAAAACCTCATCGATCATCAGGGTGCCGAAATTATGGTGATCCCCCGGCATGGGGGAAAACAGCGCGCTGTGGGGCACAGCAAGGCCGGCAAGATCGGCAGGAGAACGCGCCGCAACTTCGCGCATCACTTCTTGAAGACGCCACAAACCCATTGTTACATCCAGAAAATCGCACTCGTCATTGTCCCACATCTCGCCCAGCTTGCGGGCGGCGGGGGCAAGCAGATCGAGGCAGATCGTCTCGACACTGGCACCTTTGGCGATGAAGCCGTCGACCTCCTCCAGCAGGCTCGCAGCCTCAAGCCGGATAGGGAGGAGCGCAAAGCGCGAGGCTTCGTCCGGGGTGATGGTGCGGAACATGCGCGATCGGGCTTGGCCTGCGCTCGTGGTGTGAGCCATCAGCAGGCGCGGGATGATCTCGCTTTCGATGATGGAATTGACCGATTCGGGCTGATCGGGACTGGGAACGGCGCGCCGCCTGACCCGATCAAGCGGTGCTGCGATAACACCCCGTAGCGCAGCTGTTCCTGCGCCGAACATGCCCGAAGCTTTGAACTCTCCCATTCGTCAGACCCTCCCAGGTCATGCGGACGAACCTTCCGCAGGAGGTAGTGACCATTCCGAAAAACGGCCTTGGCTCTGATCCCGAACAAGCCAGCGACTCCAATCTACGCTTTTTTCGGGGATAGCGCAAACAAGCTTACCTAGGTTACGTCAGGCGTCAACAAAACAGAACGTCCAATTCATTTGACACTCAAGTTGGAAAGCGTAATGATCCGAGTCTGAGAGAAAAGGCTAACGCAAGTATGACTCGGACGGATCAGGCATCCCCGGTCGAACCCGGCACCAAGGTGAAGGGGGCGGGCCACGAGAGGGACAATTTCCGCGCACTTTACACTGCGGTCGAACGGCAGCGGCGCGACGAGTCGATCTGGACGATCGTGCAGGGCGTCCTCGCCCCTGTGCAGTTTGTTGTGTTCCTGGTCAGCCTTGGCCTGGTCATCCGCACGCTTACCACTGGCGACGGCGCATGGGCTGCCGATGTCTCCATCGTGATCAAGACGCTCGTTCTTTACACCATCATGGTCACCGGCTCGATCTGGGAAAAGGTGGTGTTCGGCAAATGGCTGTTCGCCCCCGCCTTCTTCTGGGAAGATGTGTTCTCTATGTTGGTGCTGGCACTGCACAGCCTTTACCTGGTCATGCTGCTGGGTGCGATCGGGACCACCGAACAACGCTTGCTGGTCGCGCTCGCGGGTTATTCCGCCTATGTAATCAACGCCGGTCAGTTCCTGTGGAAGTTGCGCATGGCGCGGCTTGAAGGCGCCAGCACGCATCAGGCGGTGTCCGCATGAGCGCGCTCGACATCCTCGATGGCTGCGCAGCCGAAATCGCCCGCGACGACAGTCCTGCTGCTGCCCCCGCGCGCCCTGTGCTGCGCGAACGCGGTCAGCGTGAAGTGTTCTGCGGCCTTACCGGAATCATCTGGCTGCATCGCAAGATGCAGGATGCCTTCTTCCTGGTGGTCGGCTCGCGCACTTGCGCTCACCTGCTGCAATCGGCAGCTGGCGTGATGATCTTTGCCGAGCCGCGTTTTGCCACGGCGATCATGGAAGAGCGCGATCTGGCCGGCATGGTCGACGCCCAGGACGAGCTTGACCGGGTGGTAAACCGCCTGCTCGAACGCCGCCCCGACATCAAGACGCTGTTTCTTGTCGGATCCTGCCCGTCGGAAGTCATCAAGCTCGATCTGGCCAAGGCCGCCCAGCGCCTCGGCGCGGTGCATATGCCGCGGGTTCGGATTCTCAATTACTCGGGCAGCGGGATCGAAACCACCTTCACGCAAGGCGAAGATGCCTGCCTGTCGGCGCTGGTGCCGGTGATGCCTGCCCTTCCCGCAGATGCGCCGAAGGAGCTGCTGATCGTCGGCAGCCTCCCCGACATTGTCGAAGACCAGTTCCTGAGGCTGTTTGCCGAGATGGGCATCGCCAAGGTTGGCTGCCTGCCCGCGCGCAATGCCCGCGAATTGCCGAGCGTCGGCGCCGGCACACGCTATCTGCTGGCCCAGCCTTTCCTTGGCGAAACCGCAATGGCGCTCGAGGGTCGGGGCGCGCAGCGGATCGAAGCGCTGTTCCCGTTCGGTGTCGACGGCACGACCGATTGGCTACGTGCAGCCGCACAGGCGTTTGGGATTGATCCCGCGCTGGCCGAACAGGTGATTGCACCCGGCCGCGCCCGCGCTGCCCGGGCGCTCGCCAATCTGCGCCCGCAGCTCGAAGGCAAGCGCATTACCTTCCTCCCCGATTCGCAGCTTGAAGTGCCGCTTGCGCGCTTCCTGCAGGACGAACTCGGCATGGAGCTGGTCGAAGTCGGCACGCCTTATCTGCACCGCGCACATCTGGCGCTTGAGCTTGACCGGTTCGGCCCGAATGTCCGTATCAGCGAAGGCCAGCATCTCGAACGGCAGCTTGATCGGGTGCGCGCTGACCGGCCGGACATCACCGTCTGCGGGCTCGGCCTTGCCAACCCGCTCGAAGGCGAAGGCCTCACCACCAAGTGGGCGATCGAACTGGTCTTCTCGCCGATCCACGGTTTCGACCAGGCCGCCGATCTTGCCGAACTCTTTGCCCGGCCGCTGCGGCGCCGCGACATGCTGGAGGTATAGGCGATGCAACTGGCTGTCTGGACATACGAAGGCCCGCCCCACGTTGGTGCGATGCGCGTAGCCACCGCGATGGAGAAGCTGCATTACGTGCTGCACGCCCCGCAGGGCGATACATATGCCGACCTGCTGTTCACGATGATCGAACGGCGCGGCAAGCGTCCGCCGGTCACCTACACGACCTTCGAAGCCCGCGATCTGGGCAAGGATACCGCGCAGATTTTCCAGGATGCCGCGCGCGAAGCTGTGGCTCGGTTCAACCCGCAGGCCATCATCGTCGGCGCGTCCTGCACCGCCGAACTGATCCAGGACGATCCAGCCGGCCTGTCCGAGGCGATGGGGCTGCCCTGCCCGGTCATCCCGCTCGAACTGCCGAGCTATCAGCGGAAAGAAAACTGGGGCGCGGCCGAAACCTTCTACCAGATTGTCCGCACCCTTGCCGACAAGTCGGTTGTTCGCGAGCCCCGTGAAGGACGACCTGCTCGCGCCAATATCCTCGGCCCCACGGCCCTGGGCTTCCGCCACCGCGATGATCTCGTCGAGATCCGCAAGATTTTGGCCCTTCTGGGTGTCGAGGTAAACCTCGTCGCTCCGCTGGGCGCCACCCCGGAGGACATCACCCGGATCGGCCAAGCCGATTTCAACATCGTCCTCTATCCCGAAATCGCAGATGAGGCCGCCCGCTGGCTCGAAAAGACTTTCGATCAGCCCGCAGTGCGGACCGTCCCTATCGGCGTGGGAGCAACCCGCTCCTTCATCGCCGACGTCGCCGAGCTGGCAGGTGCAGATCCCACGCCTGCCCTCGGCGACACCTCTTCCCGGATGCCGTGGTGGTCCCGGTCGGTCGATTCGACCTACCTGACCTCCAAGCGCGTCTTCATCTTCGGCGATGCGACCCATGCTGTCGCCGCCGCCCGGATCGCCCGTGAGGAACTGGGCTTCGAAGTCTGCGGGCTCGGCTGCTACAGCCGCGAATTCGCCCGCGAAGTCCGCGCTGAAGCCGCGCGCTGCGGGGTTGAGGCGCTGATCACCGATGACCACCTCGCCGTCGAAGACGCCATCGCCGCCGCCGCGCCCGAACTGGTGCTGGGCACGCAGATGGAACGCCACATCGCCAAGCGATTGGGCATCCCCTGCGCGGTAATTAGCGCGCCGGTGCACGTGCAGGATTTCCCCGCCCGTCACTCGCCCCAGATGGGCTTCGAAGGCGCCAACGTGATCTTCGACACCTGGGTGCACCCGCTGGTGATGGGACTGGAAGAACACCTGCTCACCATGTTCCGCGAAGATTTCGAATTTTCAGACGATGCAGGCGCGTCGCACCACGCAGCGCACAGCCCGCGCAAAGCAGTTGGGCCGGCGGTTTCCGAAGCGCCCGTCGAAGATATACCAGCGCCCGCGATGGCGGCAGAAGATGGTTCACTCTGGACCGACGAAGCCGAGCGAGAGTTGAAAAAAATCCCGTTCTTCGTGCGCGGCAAGGCCCGCCGGAACACCGAAAACTTCGCTGCTGCCGAAGGCCGCCGCCACATCGATCTCGAAACACTTTACGACGCCAAGGCGCATTATGCACGGTAGTGTCGCCTCAGTCTCCTCGGTGGACCCGCGCGCGCCTGTCCGCGTGGTGATCGTCACGCTCGACAATCACCTGAAGGGCGCGGTTGACCGGGCAGAGGAAGCCTTGGCAGCTGAAGGCATCGCCCTCAGCCTGCACGCCGCCTCGGAATGGGGCAGCGATGCGCGCGACCTTAAAGCCGTGCAATCCGCCATCGCCGAAGCCGATATTGTCATCGCGACGATGCTGTTCCTTGACGATCACATTCGCGCAATCCTGCCCTCACTCGAAGCGCGGCGTGAAGATTGCGATGCGATGGTGTGCCTGATGTCGGCCGGCGAAGTCGTCCGGCTGACGAAGATGGGTAATTACCGGATGGACGCCCCGGCGAAGGGTCCACTGGCTCTGCTCAAGAAGCTGCGCGGCAACGCGGGCAAGAATGGCAAGCCCAATTCTGGCGCGGGGCAGATGAAGATGCTGCGCCGCCTGCCCAAACTGCTGAAGTTCATCCCCGGCACCGCGCAGGATGTGCGCGCCTATTTCCTGACGTTGCAATATTGGCTGGCCGGATCGGACGAAAACGTCGTTGCGATGGTGCGCGCCCTGATTGATCGCTATGCAGCCGGGGAACGCCTGTACCGCCGCGGCATCACCAAAGCCGAAGCCCCGCTCGAATATCCCGAAACCGGGGTTTATCATCCGCGTACGCAACAACGCATCTCGGAAAGCCTGCGCCTGTTGCCGCCCGAGAAGGGCGCGCAAGGCACGGTCGGGCTGATCCTGCTGCGGTCTTACCTCCTGGGCCGCGACTGCGCGCACTATGACGGCGCGATTGCCGCTTTCGAAGCCGCCGGCCTCAAGGTCGTTCCCGTGTTCGCCAGCGGGCTGGATGCCCGCCCCGCGATTGAACAGTTCTTTATCGGTCCTGACGGCAAGCCGACGGTTGATGCCATCGTCAATCTGACCGGTTTCTCGCTGGTCGGCGGTCCAGCTTATAGCGACGCAGCTGCCGCGCGCGAAATACTAGGCCAGCTTGATCTGCCTTACCTTGCCGCTCACGCCATCGAATTCCAGACCATCGAAGATTGGGCGCACCGGCCACAGGGTCTCCTGCCGCTAGAATCCACAATGATGGTCGCCCTTCCCGAGCTTGACGGCTCGACTGTCCCGCACGTGTTCGGCGGACGTGCGGGACAATCGGGCGAGGGCTGCACGGGCTGCGACCGCAAGTGCGGCCGTCCGGCATCGCACAAGGCGCGGCCCATGCAGGCCTGCCCTGAACGTGCCGAGGCTCTGGCGGCCAAAACGCTCAAGCTTATTCAGCTGCGCCGTGCCGCACGTGCTACGCGCAAGCTTGCCATCGTGGTGTTCAACTTCCCACCCAATGCCGGCGCAACCGGCACCGCTGCCTTCATGGGTGTGCACGAATCCCTTTACGCAACGCTCCAGCGCCTCAATGCCGAAGGCTACAGCGTCGAAGTTCCCGAAAGCATTGATGCGATGCGCGACGCGCTGCTCAAGGGCAATGCGGAACGCTTCGGCAGCGATGCCAACGTCGCCCACCGCATTCCAGCCGATGAACACGTGCGCCGCGAAACGCACCTCGCCGAAATCGAAGCCGCCTGGGGCCCTGCGCCCGGCAAGCAGCTTTCGGATGGCGGGCATATCCTCGTTCAGGGCGCGCAGTTCGGCAATGTCTTTGTCGGGGTGCAACCCAGCTTCGGTTATGAAGGTGACCCGATGCGGTTGCTGTTCGAAGGCAGCTTTGCGCCCACCCACGCCTTCAGCGCGTTCTACCGCTGGATCCGCGAAGATTTCGGCGCCCATGCCATCCTGCATTTCGGCACGCACGGCGCGCTCGAATTCATGCCGGGCAAGCAAGCCGGGATGTCGGGCAAGTGCTGGCCGGACCGCCTCATTGGCGATGCACCCAATTTCTACCTTTATGCCGCCAACAACCCCTCCGAAGGGATGCTTGCCAAGCGCCGTTCGGGCGCCACGCTGATCAGCTATCTCACGCCGCCGCTGGCGCAGGCCGGGCTCTACAAGGGACTGTCGGAACTGAAGGCGAGCGTTGATCGGTGGCGCGCCACCATGGACGACGCGGACCACGCGGACGAACGCGCCGATCTGGCCGCGCTGATTGCCGACCAGTGCGAAGCGCTCGACATCACCTATGCCGACATCGGCGAACTGCCTGCGCGTCTGTACGAGATGGAGCAGTCACTAATCCCGCACGGCCTCCACATTTTCGGCCGCAATCCGCAAGGCGCCGAGCGTGAGGACATGCTCGATGCGATGATGGAAGCCGGCAGCCATGACGGCCCCACTCCTGACCGCGCGCGCCTGGCGGCGCTGCTCGATTCGTCGGACGAAATGGGCGCGTTGATCCACGCGCTGGATGGCGGTTACATCCAGCCTGCTCCCGGCGGCGATGTCGTGGTGAACCCCGATGTGCTGCCCACGGGCCGCAATGTCCATGGGTTCGATCCCTTCCTGATGCCGTCTGCCTACGCCTGCCGCTTGGGCAGTGAACAGGCCGAACAGCTGATCGCCCGCCACGTCAACGGCGGCGAGCCCTTCCCCGAAAGCATCGCCATGGTGCTGTGGGGCACGGACAACATGAAATCCGAAGGCGTCCAGATCGCGCAAGCAATGACGTTGATGGGTGCCCGTCCGCGGCGCGATTCCTATGGGCGACTGGCCGGTGCGGAACTGATCCCACTGGCCGAACTTGGCCGCCCACGCATCGACGTCGTGATGACGCTGTCGGGCATTTTTCGTGACCTCCTGCCGATGCAGACCCGGATGCTCGCCGAAGCCGCGCTGCTCGCCAGCCAGGCCGATGAAACAGTCGAAGCAAACTTCGTGCGCAAGCATACGCTAGTGCATCAGGCCAAGCACGGCTGCGAGTTTGAAACAGCCGCCTTGCGCGTCTTCTCCAATGCCGAAGGTGCTTACGGCGCTAACGTCAATCAGATGATCGAAGGCGGCGTCTGGGCCGATCCTGATGAGCTGGCGAACGCCTTCGAAATCAACAAAGGTTTTGCATACGGGGTCACCGGCAAGCCGGTGCAACACCGCGAACTGCTGCATAGCGCGCTTGGCACGGTGGACTTCACCTACCAGAACCTGGAAAGCGTTGAACTCGGCATCAATGATGTTGACCAGTATGTCGACGGCCTCGGCGGCGTTACACGTTCGGTTGCGCGCGCCAAGGGTGCGGAAACGCCGGTCTACATCCTCGATGCGACGCGTGGGCACGCCAAGGTGCGCACGCTGGCCGAACAGATCGATCTTGAAGCGCGCACCCGCACACTTAACCCCAAGTGGTACGAAGGGCTGCTGGAACACGGTTACGAAGGCGTTCGCCAGATCGAAGGCCATGTGAACAGCACCTTCGGCTGGTCGGCCACAACCGGACAGGTTGCCCCGTGGGTCTATCAGAAAATTTCCGAAACCTTCGTGCTCGATGCCGAAATGCGGCGGCGGCTTTCAGAGCTTAACCCCAAGAGCGCAGGCCGCGTCGCCGGACGGCTGTTGGAAGCTTGCGACCGCAATCTTTGGACGCCGGACGAGGCCACGCTCGCCGCCTTGCGCGAAGCCAATGACGAGCTGGAGGACCGCCTCGAAGGCGTGTTCCCGGCAGAATAATACCAAGGGATAGATCATCATGAACCTTCACAGCCCCTCATCCAGTTTCAACCCGCCAGACGGGGAAGGTTCGGTCCAGGTCCAGCTTGACCCGGCCGACAAGATCAAGGGTGCCAAGGTCTTTGCCGTCTACGGCAAGGGTGGGATCGGAAAATCGACCACCTCGTCGAACCTGTCGGCAGCCTTTTCCAAGCTTGGTCACCGGGTGTTGCAGATCGGTTGCGATCCCAAGCATGACAGCACCTTCACGCTGACCAAGAAGCTGATGCCGACCGTGATCGACGTGCTCGAAACGGTGGAATTCCATGCCGAGGAATTGCGGCCCGAAGACTACATGTTCGAAGGCTACAACGGCGTGATGTGCGTTGAGGCGGGCGGACCTCCGGCTGGCACCGGTTGCGGCGGCTATGTAGTTGGGCAAACGGTCAAGCTGCTGAAGCAGCACCACCTGCTCGAAGAAACCGACGTCGTGATCTTCGATGTGCTGGGCGATGTGGTGTGCGGCGGCTTTGCAGCACCGCTGCAGCACGCCGAACGCGCGCTGGTGGTTGCTGCGAACGACTTTGACTCCATCTTCGCGATGAACCGGATCGTGGCGGCGATCGCGGCCAAATCGAAGAATTACGACGTGCGCCTCGCAGGCGTGGTTGCCAACCGAAGCCGCGAAACCGACGAGATCGACCGCTTCTGCGACAAGATCGGGATGCAGCGCCTCGCCCACTTCCGCGATGTCGATGCAATCCGGCGCTCGCGCCTGAAGAAGTGCACCTTGTTCGAAATGGGCGATGATCCGGAAGTGGTCGCAGCGCAGGACGAATACCTGCGCCTTGCGGCCATGCTGTGGGCGGGCGTCGATCCGTCCACCGCGCAGCCGATGAAGGACCGCGACATCTTCGACTTCCTGGGATTTGAATAATGGCAACCCGGAACCCTTCCGAATATGATCACCGGCGCGAGGCGCTGGCGACATATTTCGACAGCACCGCGCGGCAGGCGTGGATCGATCTCACCTCGGACACCAAGGTCAGCGGCATCCGCGCGACCGTGCGTGCCGGGCGTGACGCGATGCGTGCCAACCTGCTCGACTGGCTGCCCACCGATCTGCGGCGCACCCGGTTGCTTGATGCCGGTTGCGGCACCGGATCGTTGGCGGTCGCCGCCGCATGCCGGGGCGCAGAAGTTACCGGAATCGATGTTGCCGCCGGCCTTGTCGAAGTTGCGCGCGAACGGACCCCGTCCTTCATCGGACATGGCCGCATCCACTGGCGCGCAGGCGATATGCTCGATCCGCAGTTGGGCACATTTGCCCATGTGGTCGCCATGGACTCGCTGATCCACTATCAACCGGAAGATCTGGTGGACGCCCTGGGCCAACTCGCGCAGCGCACCACCGGATCGATCCTGTTCACCTTCGCACCGCGCACCCGCCTGCTGAGCGCGATGCATGAAGTGGGCAAGTTCTTCCCCAAGTCCGACCGCTCGCCCGCTATCGTACCGGTGGCCGAAGGCGATCTGCGCGAACGGCTTGCCCGGCTTCAGGGCTGGAGCATCGGCCGCACGCAGCGTATCCAGTCGGGGTTCTACACCTCGCAGGCGCTGGAACTGGTGAGGCACGGATGAACACTCCGGTCCGCACGCCCAAGCCGCATTGGACACAGCTGGTTTTCCAGCTGTTGCCCTTTGCGGATGCGGCAAGTGCGGACCTGCCGCTGCCCCGTCTGCTGCGACTGTCGCTGTTCCAGTTCAGCGTAGGCATGGCAATGGTGCTGCTTAACGGCACACTGAACCGGGTGATGGTGGTTGAACTTGGCACACCCACATGGCTGGTCGCGTTGCTGATCGCGATGCCACTCTTTGCCGCTCCTTTCCGGGCACTGATCGGCCACAAATCCGACACGCATCGGTCTGTACTTGGCTGGCGGCGGGTGCCCTATATCTGGTTCGGCACGATGATGCAGTTCGGGGGGCTGGCGATTATGCCCTTCGCGCTGCTGCTGCTGGACGTTCCGGAGCGGTTCGAGATCGGACTTGTTGCGGCCACGGCCGCGTTCCTGCTGACCGGCACCGGCTTTCACGTCACCCAGACCGCCGGTCTTGCGCTGGCGACGGATCTTGCGCCCGAGGACAAGCGCCCCCGTGCGGTGGCGCTGCTTTATGTCATGCTGCTCGTCGGCATGATGTTTGCCGCCTTCGTGATCGGCGGCGTGCTGGCCGATTATTCCGCTACCAAACTGGTGCAGGTGATTCAGGGCTGCGCCCTGCTGACGATCATCCTCAATGTAACCGCCCTGTGGAAGCAGGAAGCGCGCAACCCCGCTGCAACCGCGCCGCAGCGCGCAACGGCAACCTTCGGCGCAATCTGGCAGGCCTTCGTGACTGACGGTCGCAATGCCCGGCTGCTGACCGCGATCGGCATCGGGGCAGCGGGCTTTGCCATGCAGGACGCTTTGCTTGAGCCCTTTGGCGGCGAAATCCTTGGCCTGTCGGTCGGCGCAACCACTGGATTGACCGGTGCCTGGGCGCTGGGGTCTCTGGTCGGGTTCATGCTGTCAGGCCGCGCGCTGGCACGCGGGTGGGATCCGCTGCGGCTGGCCGGTGCCGGACTGGTCGTCGGAATCAACGCCTTCCTGCTTGTGCTGTTCGCCGGGCCTTTTGGCGCGCCGCTAATGCTCTACGCTGGGGCGCTCGGCATCGGGCTTGGTCTTGGATTGTTTTCCGTCGGCACGCTGATGGAGGCGATGAGCCTTGCCCGGGCCGAAACTGCCGGTCTTGCGCTGGGCGCGTGGGGCGCTGTGCAGGCGACCTGCGCCGGCCTTGGCATCGCGATTGGCGGCCTGATGCGCGATGGCGTGGCCGCGCTGCTGCAAAGCGGCGATGCCGTCACCAGCATGGCCATGCGCGCCACCGGTTATGGCGCGGTCTACATACTCGAGATCGCTTTCCTGCTCGTAGGGTTGGCAGCGATCGGTCCGCTGGTCGGCCACCGCCGCCACCTTCACCCAGATGCCGAAGATCCGCTGGACCAGCCATTTGGTCTTGCGGAGTTTCCGACATGATTACCTGTGCCCGCCCGTCCCGTTATCTACCCGGCTCCGCCTCAGCCGGATTGTTCCATGAGAGGAATATGAAATGAACGCTGCCTATATCGTCGGCACCTTCGATGTTGCCGAACTCGCCTTCCTGCTGTTCTTCGGGTTCTTTATCGCCCTGGTCTTCTACCTCAACCGCGAGAGCCGCCGTGAAGGCTACCCGCTTGAAGATGAGGAAACCGGCCGCGTTCACTCGATCAAACTGACCGATGGCGACAAGAAAGTCTTCCCGCTGCCCCATGGCCGCGGCACCTACGTGCCCGAAGACGTTGCCCGCGATGACGTCAACGTCCCCGCCGTGCAGGCCTTCCGCGGCGCCGGTGCCCCGTGGGTGCCAACCGGCGATGCAATGGCCGACGGCATGGGTCCGGCAGCCTTCGCCAACCGTTCGAAGTATCCCGATCTGACCTTCGACGGTCGCCCGCGCATCGTCCCGATCGCGCAAAGCCACGAACTGGTGATCCCGTCCAATGATCCGCAGCTCATCGGCTGGCCGGTCGTCGGCGCCGATGGTGTCACCGCAGGGAAGGTCAGCGATATCTGGGTCGATCAGGCCGAGCACCTGATCCGGTACCTGGAAGTCGAAACCACCACCGGCAAGAAGGTGATGGCGCCGATGATGGTCGCAGTGGTTCACGGCAACGGCCTGCTGGACGCGCTCCTGCCCATTATCGAAAACAAGCCTGAATATGTCGAGATCGACGCGATCACCGCGGCGCAGTTCGATGGTGTCCCCGCGCTCGAAACCGCCGGGATTATCACCCGCTACGAAGAAGACCGCATCCAGGCTTACTTCGGTGGCGGTTACATGTACGCAACGCCTGAAAGGTCGGAAGCATGGCTCTGAACGATCTCGTGAATGTGACCGGACGGGAGGCGGCGACGGAAACGTCGCTGCCCACCGGGCTCGATCACGACGCGCTTGAGAATGACGGCCCCAAGGCCTTCGGCGATCGCATGGGGACACCCGCGGTTGACGAAAAGGTGCTGTGGAAGGGCCGTCCGAAGCTTGACCTTCTGGCGCGCACCGCCTTCCACGCCCGCACGCTGGGACTCTACATGGCGGCACTTGCTGCAATAGCGCTGATGCTGGGTAAACCCGATGCAGCGCTGGTCGCCGGGATTCTCGGGGTCGTGCTGACGGCGCTGCTTTATCTGCTAGCCTGGTTGAGCGCGCGCAGCACGCTTTACATCCTCACCGACACGCGGTTGATCATGCGTGTCGGCATGGCGATCGAAACGCGGATCAACATTCCGCTCAAGCAGGTCACCGCCGCCCATCTCGCGCTGCGCAGCAAGAATGGTCACGGCGATATCGCCTTCGAACTGAGCGGCGAACGACTGCTTGGTACGCTGCTGCTGTGGCCGCACGTGCGTCCATTCCACTATGCCAGGCCGCAGCCGATGCTGCGTGCCGTCCCCGACGCCGCAGCACTGGCGCAGATGATCGCGGAAACCCGCGCGCAGTTCGGTGCGATTGATCGCAATACGACCGAGATCAAGGAAGCTCGCACGGCAAGCGACCGCACCGTTGCTCAGTCTGCGGCCATCCCTGGGCGTCTTGCCCCGGTGATCCACCGCAGCGAGCAAGGGTTCAAGGGAGCGCCGGCATGATTGTACGGGAATACGAGAAGGACGAAATCACCGTCCACCGGGTGCCGCTGATTCTGATGGGCGGCATCGTCGCCATCTCTCTCGCTCTGACGGCATCGGTCACTTTCGGCCTGTTCCCGCGCCAGTCGGTGCCAGCCGAAGCCCGCGCGGCAGCGGGTGTAAAAGTCGCGCAGGAGCGTACCTTACGCTTCTTTGACGAGGCTGACGGCACGGTTCGCGTTGAAGACGGCGCAACCGCCGAAGTCCTCGGTCGTTTTGCACCAGGCGAAGGCGGCTTCATCCGCGCGACTGTTCGCAGCCTTGTCCACCAACGCCGCATCCGTGGCGAGGGCGCACAAGTGCCCTTTACCCTAACCCGCTGGGATAACACCGCCCTTACGCTCGCCGATCCGGTCACCGGACGCAGCGTCGAAGTCAGCGCCTTCGGGCCTGATAATCGCGCAGTCTATTCCAATATGCTCCCGCCCACGGCGGAGAAGAAGTGATGGCCCTGTCGTTCCTCACGGCACAATCTTTCGAGACACCCTGCACGATTACGGTCGAGCAGAGCTCTGAACATTTCCACGCGCATGTCGAACTGGATGGCGATGTCCCGATGGAGCCGGGCGACAAGGTCCGCGTCCACGGCGCGCCGATCCAGATCCCGTTCGGCACCCGCCAGGTATTTGAACGCCAAGCGACCGTCACCCGCGCCAGTCCTTTGGCCCGTGCGCTGACCCGGTTCGCAGCCTATTTCGATCTGGCCGAACTTTATGAAGTCAGCTTCAATGCTGGGAGGATCAAATGAACGCCTATAAGCCGATGACCAGCGACGAAGCGATGGCAATCGCGACGCAGGACACGATGCTGACCCCGCGTTTCTACACCACCGATTACGACGCGCTTGACGCAATCGATGTCAGCCTCGTGCGGCGTGAGTGGGACGAACTTATCGCGGACATGGTGGGCGATCCCAACAAGCTGCATTTCAAGCACAGCGATCGCTTCAAGGGCGTGATCGAGGGTCTGGAGCCTTCGCTGCGGCAGGAATTCACCGATTTCCTCGTCAGCTCGATGACATCGGAATTTTCCGGCTGCGTCCTTTATGCCGAAATCGCGCGGCGCACCAAGAACCCGGACATCAAGCAGCTGTTCCGCCTGCTGGCCCGTGATGAAAGCCGCCACGCCGGTTTTATTAACGAAAGCCTGAAGGATGCCGGTATCGGCGTTGATCTGGGCTATCTGACGAAGACCAAGAAATACACGTATTTCAAGCCGAAGTTCATCTTCTACGCGGTCTATCTGTCCGAGAAGATCGGCTATGCCCGCTACATCACGATCTTCCGCCATCTGGCGCAGAATCCGCAGTACAAATTCCATCCGATCTTCGATTGGTTCGAAGAATGGTGCAATGACGAGTTCCGCCATGGCGAGGCTTTTGCGATGCTGCTTCGCGCCGATCCCAAGCTGCTGGAAGGCGCAAACAAGCTGTGGGTGCGCTTCTTCCTTCTGTCGGTCTACGCCACGATGTATGTGCGCGATCACAACCGCCCGGTGTTCCACGCTGCGCTCGGGGTCGATCCGACCGAATATGACTACAAGGTGTTCGAGATCTGCAACCAGATTGCCCGCCAGGTCTTCCCTGTCGAACTGGATATTGATGCACCCGCCTTCCGCCGCCAGATGGAGAAGCTGCGCATCGCCGCAGAGCGTATCGAAGCGGGCAAGGAGCGCGGCGGCATTACCGGCATGATGCAGCGCGTTTCGGGCATGGCAGGCGCAGGCTTCGCGTTTGCACGCATGTATGTGCAGCGGCCCCATTCCAACGCCTTGCCGCGCTCAATCCGGCTCCAGCCCGCGTGGTAAGCTGGACCGGCCATATTGTACCGTTCATGGTGACGGTGGCGATCTGGTTTGTCGCGACCGGGCTGATTGCTTGGGCCGATAACCGTGAGCGCGCTACCTTCTCCACAAGCCTGATGATCGGCAGTTTTGTCGGGATCGCCGGGCTGGTGGTGATCCTTGTCGCCGCGTTTTCGGTAGAGGTCTGGGCCGTCTACCTTGCCTTCATTGGCGCATTGATGGTGTGGGGGTGGCACGAACTTAGCTTCCTGACCGGCGCATCTGCCGGGCCGCGCCGCGGGCCGAGCGATACTTCGCTGAGGGGCATCGCCCGCTTCAGGCAGGCCGCTGCGACAGTGATGCACCACGAAGTCGCCTTGGCTGTGACGGCATTGCTGCTGATCTCGCTGTCGTGGGACGCGCCCAATCAGATCGGAGCGACAGTGTTCGTCCTGATGTTCGCGATGCGGCTGATATCGAAGATCAACCTGTTCGTAGGCGTGCCCAATTCGACTTCGGAAATGCTGCCCGAACAACTGGCTTACCTGAAGACCTATTTTGGCCGCAACAGGATGACGGTGCTGCTGGCGGTTTCGATCGCAGCGATTGCCGCGGCGACAGCATGGTTCGCGTCACTGGCGCTCGCTGCGCCGGTGGGCAGCGCCGAAATGGTGGGCGCCAGCCTGCTGACGACTTTGAGCCTGCTCGGCGTGCTCGAACACCTTTTTCTGGCCCTGCCGTTCCGTGACGGAATGCTGTGGGGCTGGGCGTATCCGCAGCGGAAGGCCGCCGCGCAGATCAATCAAGATTGAAAGAAAGATGATGACGACAGAGGGAACCCCGATGGACTTCGACGCCTTTTTCGCCGGCGAGCTCGATGCAGTGCGCGCGGACGGCCGCTACCGGGTGTTCACCGACATCAAGCGCCATCGCGGCCGCTTCCCCCACGCCACGCGCTTTGTCGAAGGCGAAACGCAGGCGGTGACCGTATGGTGTTCGAACGATTACCTCGGCATGGGCCAGCACCCCGATGTGCTCGAAGCGATGCACGAATGCCTCGACGAATGCGGCGCAGGCTCCGGGGGCACGCGCAATATCTCAGGCACAAACCACCACCACGTCCTGCTTGAGGCTGAACTCGCCGATCTGCACAACAAGGAAGCCGCGCTGCTGTTCACCAGCGGATATGTCTCGAACTGGGCAGGCCTTGGTACGTTGGCGTCCAAGATTCCCGGGTGCGTGGTGTTCTCCGACGCCCTGAACCATGCCTCGATGATCGAAGGCATCCGTCACAGCCGCGCGCCTTACAAGGTATGGCGCCACAATGATGCGGCGCACCTCGATGAACTGCTTTCGATGTACGGTCCCGACGTGCCCAAGCTGGTCGCCTTCGAGAGCGTCTATTCGATGGACGGCGACATCGCCCCTATCGCCGACATTCTGGACGTCTGCGAAAAGCATGGCGCGATGAGCTATATCGATGAAGTCCACGCCGTTGGCCTCTACGGCCCGCGCGGCGGCGGGATTGCCGAGCGTGAAGGGCTGATGGACCGCATCACCGTGATCGAAGGCACGCTGGGCAAGGCGTTCGGCGTGATGGGCGGCTATATCGCCGCGTCTTCCAACCTCGTCGATTTCGTGCGCAGCTTTGCCAGCGGCTTCATCTTCTCAACCGCCCTGCCCCCTGCCATCGCGGCAGGCGCGGCGGCGAGTATCCGCCACCTCAAGGTTTCCAGCGAGGAGCGTGAGCTTCAGCAAAAGCGCGTTGCACAGGTACGCCGTTCGCTCGACATCATGGGCATTCCGCACCTCGACAACCCCAGCCACATCATCCCGGTGATGGTTGGCGACGCCAAGAAGTGCAAGATGATCAGCGACTGGCTGATGGACAATCACGGCATCTATGTGCAGCCGATCAATTACCCGACCGTGCCGGTTGGAACAGAGCGCCTGCGTGTCACGCCGTCACCCGTGCACACCGACGGCGACATCGACCGGCTGATCAAGGCACTGTCCGAGATCTGGTCGCATTGCGAACTCGCCCGGATGGAACAGGCCGCCTGAGCCTTCGCGACTGACAGCGTATCCGCTTCTCCCTTGGACGGGAGTGCGTGAGGGCGGCTGCCTTGGGGGAGGCGGCCGCCCTCTTTTGCATCCGCCGCGCCTGCC
>ERZ1022756.258-NODE-258-length-17097-cov-23.325138_pt1 | contig 17097 bp, 16 predicted proteins | sample MGYA00520902_ERZ1022756 | MGnify/ENA primary metagenome ERZ1022756 (study PRJEB33162, sample SAMN09537601) | freshwater metagenome | isolation source: freshwater | place: Canada:Alberta | collected 2017-07 | study: EMG produced TPA metagenomics assembly of the...
CTCTAACTCTTGGCAGATCATTACGAGATTCTTGGCGTTTCCAGGAGCGCATCTTCAGAAGAAATAAAAAAGGCTTATAGAAAACTAGCGCGTGAGCTGCACCCAGATGTGAACGATTCTGACGACGCCCAAGAGCGCTTCAAGTTAGTAACTCACGCCTACGAGGTTCTAGGCGATGATCAAGCAAGGCGCAGATACGATTCCGGCGGTGATTCTCAAAGCTTTGGTTTTGGCGATATCTTTGAGACATTCTTTGGCGGCGGACAGCGCGGACCTCGTTCTAGAGCTGAAAGAGGTCAGGATGCGCTGCTTCGAGTTGAGCTGAGTTTCGAAGAAGCAATTTTTGGAGTTGAGAAGTCAATACCGGTGGATACAGCCGTATTGTGTGACACCTGCAATGGAAGTTGTGCGAAACCTGGCACGAGCCCAAAGGTTTGTGACATTTGTCACGGAAGCGGACAAGTCCAGACCCAGGTGCGCTCACTTCTAGGCGCAATGGTCACCACTAGCCCCTGCGGGTCTTGTCGCGGCTACGGACATGTAATCCCAGAGCCTTGCTTGGATTGCCGAGGCCAGGGAAGAGTCAGGGCCAGAAGAGATATTGAACTCAAAATTCCTGCCGGTGTTGAAGACGGGATTAGGTTGCAGCTTTCGGGCTCTGGCGAGGTTGGATTTGGAGGTGGACCGAGCGGAGATCTCTACGTCGACATTTCTATCGCACCTCATCAGCTTTACGGTAGATCTGGTGACGAGCTAACTTGTGAGCTCGAACTCCCACTTCACGAAGCCGCACTTGGAACACTGGTAAAGATCAAAACTTTCGATGGCGAAATTGAGTTGCAAATTCCAGCCGGTTCGCAAACTGGTGACACCGTGAGTGTCAAAGGAAAAGGATTTGGCAGGCTTCGCCAATCTGGCCGAGGTGATTTGGTTGTAACCCTTTCGGTAAAGATTCCAACCAAGTTGGACTCGAAGCAAAAAGAATTGTTTAGAACACTCGCCGGATTGCGAAAAGCCGACACTGCTGGCCTTGTTCCGAGAAAGTCAGGCGCGTTCCAGGGTAGACGTCGTGGTTGAGCCACTTTTTATTTCACCCATTCCTTCTGACACCAAAGTTGGCTCAAAAATCAAGATTGCTGGAGCCGAAGCAAAGCACGCAATGTCGGTTCGCAGACTTCAAGTCGGAGAGGCCATTTCTGTTTCGGATGGTCAGGGCCAAAAAGCCCGCGGCAAAGTCAGCCAACTGTCGAAGGATTATTTGGAGCTCAATGTTGAATCCGTTGAAAGTATCGAGAGGCCAAAGCCGCAGCTTATTTTGGTCCAGGCTTTAGCCAAGGGCGATCGAGATGAAATGGCCGTGCAGGCTTGCACCGAACTCGGCATTCAAACCGTCATTCCCTGGCAAAGCGAGCGATCAGTATCGATTTGGAAGCCCGAGAAACAAGACAAGCACCGGTTGCGCTGGCAAACCATCGCAACAGAAGCTGCCAAACAGTCTCTTCGGCCCTTTATCCCTCAGGTTGAGAAGGTTTTGGGTACGAGTGAGCTAGTGGAGCGCCTCAAGCAGTTCGACCTAACTCTTGTTTTAGACCCGACATCCGGCACCGCGCTCACGAGCGTGCCCCTCTCAAGCCATCAGTCGATAGCAATCGTTGTCGGCCCGGAAGGCGGCATAAGCCCCGAAGAGCTTGGGCAATTTCGCTCTGCCGGATTGAGCCTGGTTGGTCTTGGAAGTGGCATTTTGAGAACATCAACGGCTGGAGTTGCGGTGGTTAGCTATTTGCAGGCTACCTTGGGAAATTGGAGCTAGGGCTAGCTAAAACTAGACTGAATCACATGACAGAAGCCTCCTGCATCTTTTGCAAAATTGTTTCCGGCGATATCGCCGCGGACAAAATTGCAGAAACTGCAAACACCTTGGCCTTTAGAGACATTGCTCCGCTGTCTAAGGTCCATCTGTTAGTTGTTCCAAAAAAACATTACAAAGATGTAGTTGAGCTAACGGAATCTTCGCCGGCAGTACTCGGCGAACTAATGTCACAGGCAACCAAGCTGGCTCAAGAACACACCAATGGCTCGTTCAAGTTACAGTTCAATACCGGCAGCGAAGCCGGCCAGACCATTTTTCACGCACACGCACACGTTTTATCAGATAACTCAAAGGACGGCTCTTGACATCATCCGAATCTAAAGATTCAAAAACTGTCGTAATAGAAATTTCCGGTGTTGACCCCATATTCGTATTTGGGCCTGAAGACAAACTACTTAGAACCATCGAGGAGAGCTTCCCCGATGTTCGGTTCACAGCTCGCGGCAACGAGGTAGAGATCTCAGGGCCAGTCACAACTGTGGCTCTAGCCGAGCAGCGCTTGAGACAGATAATTTCAGCAGTTTCTTCCGGCAGGGAAGTTACCCCAGCGGATCTTAAAAGAACCGAGCCTGATCTTCTATCGCAGAGCATCCTCAGCTCCAGGGGAAAGTCCATTAGGCCAAAAACGGCTGGTCAAAAAGAGTACGTCGAATCAATTGATAAAAACACCATTGTTTTTGGAATTGGTCCTGCTGGAACCGGAAAGACCTACCTTGCTATGGCAAAAGCCGTGCAGGCGCTTCAACGCAAGGAAGTGTCCCGCATCATTTTGACGAGGCCAGCGGTCGAAGCTGGTGAGCGTCTTGGTTTCCTTCCTGGAACCCTGAGCGAGAAAATCGACCCCTATCTAAGACCATTGTTTGACGCCCTCCACGAGATGCTCGATCCTGATGCGGTCCCAAGAATGATTGCCACGGGAACTATCGAAGTGGCACCTCTTGCTTACATGCGAGGTCGAACCCTTAATGATTCATTCATCATCTTGGATGAAGCCCAGAACACCACTGCCGAGCAGATGAAGATGTTTCTGACTCGACTGGGCTTCAATTCGAAGATGGTTGTCACAGGAGACATCACTCAAGTTGACTTGCAAGGGGGCGTATCTGGATTACGGGTAGCTTCGAGAGTTCTTGCCAACGTTGACGACGTTTACTTCTCTCAAATGAGCTCAGCCGATGTCATTAGACACCCTCTGGTTGGAAAGATCGTAGATGCCTATGATCGTGCCGATGCCGCGAACCCCAAGAAGGTCAACTAGTTGAGCATTGAAATTAGCAACGAAACCGAATTTGAAATTGATGAAGTTCGGGTGCTTCGTCTTGCCGAATTTGCTTTGGACCGCATGAGAATAGATCCAGCCGCTGAGTTAGCAATCATTTTCGTGGACGAGCCAGCGATGGAACAATTGCACTTGCAGTGGATGGATGAACCAGGACCAACTGATGTGCTGAGTTTTCCAATGGATGAGCTTCGCCCGGGAACGGAGTCAGAGCCAACGCCTCCTGGATTACTTGGAGATATAGTTATTTGCCCAACCGTGGCGCAAAAGCAAGCGGTTACCGCCGGGCACGAAACAATCAATGAGGTCCTACTCCTTACGACCCACGGAGTTTTGCACCTTTTGGGCTTTGATCACGCGGAACCAGAAGAAGAACTTGAGATGTTTGGCATTCAGAAGTCAATATTGAAGGCCTACTACGAAAGCGAGAGCAGTCAACTTGTCGGAGAGTAACAGGTTTGCCTTCATTGGCAAAGTATTCGCAAAGAAACAGGTGGATGCCACCGAGGCTGAAGAGTATGAGCAAGAGCTCATTGACTCAGTCGAAGATTTCTCAGAAACCATCACCCGCGAGGTAATGGTTCCAAGAATTGACATCGCAACAATTACTGCGGAATCAAATCTGGATAGTGCGATGACGATGTTCTTGTACAGCGGCTACTCCCGGCTACCTGTAACCGGCAAAAACACCGATGACATCGTAGGAATTTTGTACCTAAAAGATGTAGCCAAGATTTTGCATGAGACCCCAAAGATGATGTTTGAAAAAACTTCTGAAGACCTGGCTAGGTCGGCGGTTTTTGTTCCCGAGTCCAAACCTCTAAAAGACTTATTGCAGGACATGCAAAAAAGCTCCACTCACATTGCCGTAGTAATTGATGAGTATGGCGGGGTAGCGGGCCTTGTGACCATGGAAGATGTTATTGAAGAGCTAGTTGGCGACATCGCCGATGAGTATGACAAAGAGATTCCTGATGTCGAGAAACTGGCAGTAGACCTTTATCGAGTAAACGCTCGCTTCTCTCTTTTTGAGCTGGGTGAACTTCTCGAAATCGAACTAGAAGACGATGACGTTGATTCGGTTGGTGGTTGGCTAACCAAAGGCCTAGGAGCTCTTCCCAAGCTTGGCGACCAGATTGTGATTAAGGGGCTAGAACTAACTGCTGACCGCGTTGAGGGTCGAGCGAAGAGACTGGTAACTGTTTTGGTTCGAGTATTGGCCGAGCCGGATCCCGAGGAACAGTCAACTGATGAGTAACGAATTTCGCGCGGGGTTCGTAACCTTTGTGGGTCGACCCAACGTCGGAAAATCAACTCTCACAAACGCTCTGGTAGGCGAGAAGATTGCAATCACGAGTGATAAGCCACAAACCACAAGAAAGGCCATTCGAGGCATTGCGCATCTCGCGTCCGGCCAACTAATAATTGTTGATACCCCAGGTCTTCATCGCCCAAGGACCCTGCTTGGTGAAAGACTGAACGACCTTGTTGCCTCAACTCTTGGCGAAGTTGATGTTATTGGCATGTGTTTTCCAGCTGGCGACAAAATTGGACCAGGGGATAAGTTCATCAACGAGCAGCTAAGTAGCTTCCCAAAAGCCAAGTGCGTGGCAATTGTGACAAAGAGCGAAACGGTTTCCAGGGAAGAGTTAGCTAATCAACTGCTCGAGGTTTCTAAGCTTCGTGACTGGAGCGAAATCATTCCGGTATCTGCGATAGCGGGCTCCCAGCTAGATGAACTAGCCAATTTGCTTGTTGGCATGATGCCGCTATCTGAAGAGCTTTATCCAAAGGAAACAATCACTGACGAGTCGATTGAATCTAGAATCTGCGAACTAATTCGGGAGGCATCCCTTGAGGGCGTTCGTCACGAATTACCTCACTCGCTTGCAGTCACCATGGACGAGATGAAAAAACGCGAGAACTCAGAGCTAACGGACATTCACGCCAACATTTTCGTGGAGCGTGACAGCCAAAAGGGCATTGTTCTTGGAAAGGGTGGATCTCGCCTGAAAGACGTTGGAACAAGGGCCCGCAAGGAGATAGAAGCGCTCATCGGTGGACCAGTATTTCTGAGCTTGAGAGTGAAAATTGCCCATGAGTGGCAGCGGGATCCAAAGCAGCTAGGAAAACTGGGCTTTTAGGTGTTAGCCTCTTTTTGTGTTCTCTGAGCTACTACTTAGTGGCCGCGGCGAGGCCTAACAAACGGCCTTCCTCGTCGCGGAGCTTTGTTATAGCCGATTCAGACAATCTTTAGGAGAACACAATTGCAAAACCAACAAAAACCTTCTTCGATGCCGGTGCATCGCTATAAACCTTTCCATGAGCAAATCAAAATTGAGCTCCCGGATCGCACCTGGCCCACCAAGCGCATAGAGAAATCCCCACGCTGGTGTGCGGTGGATCTGCGTGATGGAAACCAGGCGCTGATTGATCCAATGTCACCGGAGCGCAAACTAAAGATGTTCCAGCTGCTAGTGCGCATGGGTTACAAAGAAATCGAAGTTGGTTTTCCTTCCGCGAGCCAGACCGATTTCGACTTTGTGCGGGTACTAATAAACGATGGTCACATTCCAGAAGATGTCACTATTCAGGTTCTAACTCAAGCCAGAGATCACCTAATTGAAAGAACCTACGAATCGCTGGTTGGAGCGAAGAACGTAATTGTGCATTTTTATAACTCGACCTCAGTGCTGCAGCGGAAGGTAGTTTTCAATCAGGACAAAGAGGGAATAAAAAAGATTGCTCTAGACGCTGCCAAAAAATGTAGGTCACTTGAGCACATGCTCCCGGGAACCAATGTCTACTACGAGTACTCCCCGGAGAGCTACACCGGAACAGAATTGGAGTACGCGCTCGAGGTTTGCAACGCGGTAATTGAGGAAATCGCACCAACTCCTGAAAGGCAGATGGTTATAAATCTTCCGGCAACTGTTGAGATGACAACACCAAATGTTTACGCGGACTCAATCGAGTGGATGAGTAGAAGACTTGCAAATCGGGAGAGTGTGATCTTGTCCCTTCACCCACACAATGACCGTGGAACTGCTATTGCCGCGGCCGAGCTTGGTTACCTAGCGGGTGCGGACCGCATCGAGGGTTGCCTATTTGGAAACGGTGAGAGAACCGGAAACGTTGACCTGGTGACACTTGGTTTGAATCTTTTTTCTCAAGGTATTGATCCACAGATTGATTTTGGAGACATTGACGAGATCAAGCGCACCGTCGAGTACTGCAACCAACTTCCGGTTGCAGAGCGCTCACCATACGGCGGCGACTTGGTATACACCGCGTTTTCTGGCTCGCATCAGGACGCCATCAAAAAAGGCTTTGAGGCGATGCAGAAAACAGCGACCGAAAGCGGCAAAGACATTTCTGAACTTGAGTGGGCAGTGCCATACCTTCCAATAGACCCAATGGATGTTGGAAGAAGCTACGAGGCGGTCATTCGCGTTAATTCTCAGTCAGGTAAGGGAGGGGTCGCCTACCTATTGAAATCTGACCACTCACTCGATCTTCCTAGAAAGCTTCAGATCGAATTCTCTCGTGTGGTGCAGGGTCTTACCGATAGCGAAGGTGGCGAAGTTAGCTCCGAGAAGCTCTGGGAGATCTTCCAAGACGAGTATCTTCCAGCGCCGGCTGAAAAGTCTGAGCTCAAGTGGGGACGCTTTGAACTAAAGCGCATGAAAACCGAAAGCGAAATGGACGGCGAGCTAAAACTGCAGATTGTCCTACGTGATGGCGACAAAGAAATTGAAGCTTCTGGAACCGGAAATGGACCGATCTCCGCATTCTTGGCAATTCTTGCAGCGCAGGGTGTTGAGACCAGGCTGCTTGATTACATCGAGCACACCATGAGTGCCGGGGGAGACGCCCAGGCAGCCTCGTACATCGAGCTAGACATAGCGGGCAAGACGCTCTGGGGAGTTGGAATTGATTCTGACATCGCTACTTCTTCGCTCAAAGCAGTAATTTCAGGTGTAAATCGCGCCATACGTGCTTGAGAGAAGCTATAGGTCCGTGGCTCGTTAGATACTGGTCTAGTGCCCGTTTATCGCGATGAAGCTGTTGTGCTTCGAACTCACAAGCTAGGTGAAGCTGACCGCATCGTCACTTTGCTATCGCGCACCCGCGGTCAAATCAGAGCCGTTGCCAAAGGAGTTCGCCGAACAGCATCGAAGTTTGGTTCGAGACTAGAACCCTTTATGGTTGTCGATGCACAGTTTTACGAAGGTAAGAATCTAGACATCGTGAACCAAGTCGAAACTATTGGCTCCTATGGCGGATCAATCATTGACGACTACGGGGCCTTTACTGCAGCGAACGCCATGGTTGAAGCAGCCGAGCGCCTCACGATGGAAGAGTCTTCGCCGCAGCAGTATCTTTTGCTGGTTGGAGCACTTCGTTCACTTGCGACCAAAGAGCATGACTCATCGCTTATTCTGGATTCGTATCTGCTTCGAGCCTTAGCTATCGCGGGTTGGGCACCAAGTTTTGATGACTGTGCGAGGTGTGAGGCCAAAGGCCCACACTCTGCTTTTGTGATGCAGGTTGGTTCCGTGGTGTGCCAAGAATGCAAGCCAATTGGTGCAGTTTCAATGTCACTTGAGACAACCGCCTTACTTGGCGCCTTGCTATCTGGGGACTGGGAACTTGCGGAGAATTCCGCACCGAGCGCCAGAGCAAACGCATCGGGTATCGTAGCTGCGTATAGTCAGTGGCACATAGAACGCGGTCTAAAATCAATGCCCCACGTCGAAAGAGCATGATGGAGTTTCAGTCAGTAGCAAAAAAGGGCATCAAGGTTCCTAAGTTTTCCCAGGTTCCAAAACACATCGCAATTGTGATGGACGGTAATGGCCGTTGGGCAAATAAGCGAGGCCTGACCAGGGTCGAGGGGCACAAAGCGGGCGAGGCGGCACTTCTTGATGTCGTGGCCGGAGCCATCGAGGCCGGAGTTTCAGAATTATCTGTTTTTGCTTTTTCCACTGAGAACTGGAAACGATCCCCAGAAGAAGTTCGCTTTCTCATGGGTTTCAATAAAGAGGTGCTTCGAGCTCGTAGAGATCAACTAAACAACTGGGGTGTAAAGATCCGTTGGGTTGGCAGAAGACCAAAGCTTTGGGCCAGCGTTATTGACGAGCTTGAAGAGGCGCAGCGGATGACCAAGAAGAACAAAGTTCTCACTTTGACGATGTGCGTGAACTATGGTTCTCGCATTGAGATTGTGGATACCGTAAATGAAATCACGCAGCTTGTAGCAAAAAAGAAACTCAAGGCTGGCTCGGTGACCGAAAAGAGTTTTGGCAAACTGCTTTCAACAAACCCACTAAAGGATGTGGACCTTTTTATCAGATCTTCGGGGGAGAAGCGCATGTCTAATTTCCTGCTGTGGCAAAGCGCCTACGCTGAGCTGGTGTTTAGCGAAGTTCTCTGGCCAGATTTCGACCGCCAGGAGCTTTGGCGGGCCATTGAGCAGTACTCGACTAGGCAGCGCCGCTTCGGGGCTGCAATCGATAGCCCGAAGGGCTAACTAGCCAACTAAACTGGGGTTCAGCCTTAGTTCAGGCTTTATCTATTCTTTGGAGTTCAAATTGGCCACCACCAATCGCCTAGATTCGGCAATTGCCCTCGCTAAGCGCAGAGGCTTTGTGTTCCCAGCTGGGGAAATCTATGGTGGTACCCGTTCAGCTTGGGATTATGGACCACTTGGAGTGGAGCTCAAAGAAAACATCAAGCGTCAGTGGTGGCGCTCTGTTGTAAACAGCCGCGAGGACGTGGTTGGCCTTGATTCCTCCGTAATCTTGCCAAGAAGAGTCTGGGAAGCATCCGGACACGTAAAAGAGTTCGTTGATCCACTTATCGAGTGCACCAGCTGCAACAAAAGATTCCGTCAGGACCACCTTGAAGAAGCTTTTGAAGAGAAAAAGGGCCGCGCTCCAGAGTCCATGAAGGACATCGCTTGTCCTAACTGTGGCACCAGGGACTCTTGGACCGAACCCAAGCAGTTCAATGGACTACTAAAGACCCACCTCGGACCTGTTGAAGACGAATCTGGAATGCATTACCTAAGACCAGAAACAGCTCAGGGTATCTTTGTGAACTTCGCCAACGTACTTGGTGCCGCTCGCATGAAGCCGCCCTTTGGAATCGGTCAAATCGGTAAGAGCTTCCGAAATGAAATAACTCCAGGAAATTTTATTTTCAGAACTCGCGAATTTGAACAAATGGAAATGGAATTCTTCGTTCAGCCAGGCACCGACGAAACTTGGCACGAGTACTGGATTCAAGAGCGTTACAACTGGTACGTAAATCTAGGAATCAACCCTGAGAACCTGAGGCTCTTTGAGCACCCTAAGGAAAAACTTTCTCACTATTCCAAGCGCACAGTAGACATCGAATACCGCTTTGGTTTCCCAGGAAGTGAATTTGGCGAGCTCGAGGGGGTAGCTAACCGCACCGACTTCGACCTAGCAACTCACGCGAGAGAATCAGGTGTTGACCTTAGCTACTTCGATCAGGGCATCAATGAGCGCTGGACTCCTTTCGTAATTGAACCAGCGGCTGGTCTAACTAGATCTCTCATGGCTTTCTTGGTTGACGCCTACGCCGAAGATGAAGCACCAAATACGAAAGGTGGCGTGGACGTTCGAACGGTGCTGCGATTGGATTACAGGTTGGCCCCAGTCAAGGCCGCGGTCCTTCCGCTATCTCGAAACGAAGACCTTTCGCCAGTTGCTAGAAAGCTAGCTAACGACTTGCGTGAGAGTTGGAACATTGATTTTGATGACTCTGGCGCTATCGGACGCCGCTATCGCAGGCAAGATGAGATTGGAACCCCGTTCTGCATCACTGTCGATTTTGATTCTTTGCAAGACCAGGCAGTTACTGTGCGTGAGCGAGACAGCATGGAGCAGCAGCGAGTTTCTTTAGACAAGCTAAAGGGTTACCTGGCTGAGAAGTTGGTTTAATCTTTCATGCAGTCACAAACTAAACCGGCCCTGAGCTATGGCAACATAGCAATCGATGTGCCGGTAGTACTTGCCCCAATGGCTGGCATCACAAACACGGCTTATAGAAGACTTTGCCAGGGTTTCGGCGGCGGTCTCTACGTTTCGGAAATGGTTACCTCGAGAGCCCTTGTTGAACGAACCGAGGAGTCCATGAGACTCATCGGTCACCACGAGAGTGAAAAGGTTCGCTCCGTTCAGCTCTATGGCGTCGACCCAAAAACAATTGCAGATGCAGTAACCATGTTGGTTTCTGAAGATCGCGCGGACCACATTGATTTAAACTTTGGCTGCCCAGTTCCAAAAGTCACACGTAAGGGTGGCGGAGCAGCGCTTCCTTGGAAGCAAGATCTATTCCAAGCCATCGTTCAAAATGCTGTCAAAGCTGCTGGAGATATTCCAGTGACCGTGAAGATGCGAAAAGGCATCGATGCGGATCACCTTACATTTTTAGAGTCTGGTAAAGCTGCTCGGGACGCAGGGGTGGCTGCTGTAGCACTGCACGGTCGAACCGCAGCCGACTACTACTCTGGCAAAGCTGACTGGGACGCAATTGCGGAACTTCGAGCGGCACTACCGGATGTTCAGGTTCTTGGTAACGGGGACATCTGGTCTGCACAGGACGCCGTCAACATGATGAAACAAACTGGAGTCGATGGCGTTGTAGTGGGAAGAGGATGCCTCGGAAGGCCTTGGTTGTTTGCAGATCTAGAAAACGCCTTCAGGTCCTACCTTGAGAACCCAAATGCGAACATTGATTACTCTCAGGTGCAGCCAAACTTAGGAGAGGTCGCCGATGCTTTCAAGCAGCACGCGGTTCTGCTGGTTGAGTTTTTTGGTGATGAACTGCGTGCCTGCAGGGATATAAGAAAGCACGTGGCTTGGTACTTCAAGGGCTACCCGGTTGGCGGGTCGTTGCGAGCAGCACTTGCAAGTGTTGAAACCCTGACCCACATGGACGAGCTTCTTGGCACTCTAGATCGAACCATGCCCTACCCGGGAGACGAAGCGGAGGGTCCAAGGGGAAGAGCGGGCGGAATGAAAAGCTGTGCTCTGCCCGAGCACTGGCTGGACTCTAGAGAGCTTGGCGACTCCGCAAGGCTTTCGCTTTTGGAAGCTGAACTTAGCGTTTCGGGTGGCTAAATGATTAGCCGAGGTTACCAAGAATCAGATCAAGAAAGATTTGTTCCAGAAAATCGCGTGGGCTCAATTAAAAGAGGCGAATTCGCAAGAGATCGTGCGAGGGTCTTACACTCGTCCGCACTTCGAAGACTTGGCGCCAAGACACAAGTGCTGTCGCCTTCCAATGGTGACTTCGCAAGAACCAGACTTACTCACTCTCTCGAGGTTGCTCAAGTGGGGCGTGAGATGGCCCAAGAACTAGGCATTGATCCAGATGTAGTGGACACGGCTTGCTTGGCTCACGATCTGGGACACCCTCCCTTTGGGCATAACGGCGAAGCGGCACTAAACGAGTGGGCGAAGGACTTCGGAGGATTTGAAGGCAACGCTCAGACACTAAGGCTTCTTTCAAGAATCGAGCCAAAAGTATTTGATGACCAAGGAAAAAGCCGGGGTCTAAACCTCACTCGAGCTGTGCTGGATGCTTCTTGCAAATACCCGTGGCCTAGAGAGTCAGGTCAGGCCGAAACCGGGGGCGACTACTCTGTAAAGTTCGGCTACTACCAAGACGACAAAGAAGTCTTCGAATTCCTAAGAGTCGGTGCGATACCAATGCGCAAGTGCATCGAAGCAGAGGTTATGGATTTTGCGGATGATGTCGCATACTCTGTGCACGACTTCGAAGACGCCATCGTTTCAGGGTATGTGAATCTAGCCGAGATTAACTCAGGCTCTTCTGATGCTGAGCTGATTCAAAAAATCGCTCAGTGGGACGGATCTGATTTGGCGGTTTCCGATTTCGAGGCAGCTTTTTCTAGGTTGCGCTCAAATAGTTACTGGTTGGCAAGTCACAGTGGCGAAATGAAAGACCAGGCAACACTCAAAAACCTTACTAGCGCGCTCATTGGTTCATTCGTAAGACGAACCACAGACCAAACAGAGTTAGCAAACGCTTCCGAGCATCTAGTTAGATACCAGGGAGCCCTGGTGGTACCTTCAGAGGTCAGGGCCGAGATCGCCGTTCTAAAAGGAATTGTTTCGGCTTATCTGATGTCGGATGAGAAAAGGCAGCCTTACTACCAGTGGCAAAGAGCAATTCTTACAGAGCTCGCAGATGCACTATTGGCAGCTAACGGCAAGCACCTAGATACCTACTGCTCCAGCGCTTGGCAGCAAGCGATAACGGACGAGCAAAGACATCGCGTGATAGTTGATCAGGTGGCTTCACTTACTGACGTATCAGCTCTTAGCCTGCACCACGAACTAGTGACTAAATAGGATTATCAAATGGCCGGAAAGATAAGCGCGCGAGACATCGAGGAAGTGAAAGCTCGAGTCAACATTGCTGACGTTATCGGCGGGTACGTCGCCCTGAAGCCAGCAAGTGCGGGAAGCCTGAAGGGTCTTTGCCCGTTTCACCAGGAAAAGTCTCCGTCGTTTAATGTGAGGCCCCTGCAGGGCTTTTATCACTGCTTCGGTTGCGGCGCCGGTGGCGATGTTTACAAGTTCTTACAGGAAATGGAATCCCTTAGCTTCTATGAAGCGGTTGAGAACCTAGCTCAAAAAGCCAGCTACACACTTACCTACGAAGCCGGCTCAAATGCGCCGGACCAGGGACAAAAGGCCAGGATCTATGAGGCCAACCTTGCTGCTTCAAAATACTTTGCCGAGCAATTAGGAACCGAGCCTGCAACTACTGGTCGAGACTTTTTGAAATCTCGTGGCTTTGATAAATCGGCTGCCGAAACATTTGGAGTTGGTTTTGCGCCTAAGGGTTGGAACAACCTGGTTGATCATCTGAAAACTCTTGGATTCACCGAGGATGAACTAGTCCTTGCCTCTCTAGCCTCGAAGGGAGAGCGCGGGCTCTACGATAAATTCCGAGGAAGACTGATTTGGCCGATTAGAGACACCTCCAATCAGGTGATTGGTTTTGGTGCTAGAAAGCTTTTTGACGATGATCAGGGGCCCAAATATCTAAATACCTCTGAAACGCCGGTGTATCACAAGTCGGCAGTTCTTTATGGAATCGATTTAGCCAAAAAGGAAATCTCGAAATCGCAGAAGGTTGTTGTGGTTGAGGGCTATACCGACGTTATGGCTTGCCACCTAGCTGGAGTTACCACCGCAGTTGCAACTTGTGGAACTGCATTTGGTGATGAGCACATCAGAATTCTCAATCGTATGCTCTCTGCGAATGTTGATAATCCTGCTGAGGTAATCTTTACCTTTGACCCTGACGAAGCCGGTCAAAAAGCAGCCATGCGAGCTTTTGCCGATGCCGACAAGTTCCACGCCAACAGCTTTATTGCGGTTGGACCAGATGGGCTTGACCCTTCGGATCTAAGAGTGCAAAAAGGCGATGAAGCCGTGCAGCTAATGATTGAAAACAAAAAGCCCATCTACGAGTTTGCAATCAAGCAGAAGCTGAAGAACTTTGACCTTTCGAGCGTTGAGGGTCGAGTTGGCGCAGCCAGGGCCGCCGCCAATGTCATTGCAACAATTCGTGATTCTGCCATGCGATCTGTTTACCTACGAGAAGTTGCTAACTGGGTAAACCTAGACGTTTCGGAGGTGAGCGCTTTAGTTGAGCGCGCCATAAAGGACAAGGTCGTAGCCGCGGTGGCACCAATGAGACAAGAAATTGCTCCGGAACCAGCAGCGCAGTCTTTTGAGGAACCCGACCTTAGAGATCCAACTATTCGATTCGAGCGACAGTTGCTGGAGGTCTTGATTCAACATCCGGCAGAAATAGAAGAAGCAAAGTTCATAGAACTAGTTTCTGGAGACTTCCTCGCCAAGGTTCACTCTTTGCTCGGCGCCACGCTCGCCGCAAACGTAGCACACCGCAAGGACTCGACCTGGCTGGTAAAGCTCTCCGAAGCTTTGGATCCTTCACTTCACCAAAGCCTAAGAGCGATTGCCGCCACAGCGCTTCCTGCAAGCACACCGGAAGAGCTACAGAGATACATTGATGGAGTGGTAGTCAGTGGTTTTGTAAACCTACTCACCAGGCAGAAACTTTCCTTGCAGGCAGTGCTTCGTCAAACCGAACCAACAGAGGAAGCCAAGATCGCTGAAATTCAGCGAGAACTTATGGACATCGAAAACCGTAGAAGGGCCCTTCAGGGTGGCTAACAACCTAGTAGCTATAGAACCGAAGAGCTTTTCAGAGTACGAAAGAGCTGTTGAAAAAGGCGGAGCAAAGCTTTCGCCGATGGGTCCTGAAGTTCGTGGGCTAATTTGGACTGATTATTCTTCTCCATCAACGCTTGGGGATCTAATTGATGCAAATCCGCAGCTGGAATGGGTGCAGCTACCATTTGCTGGAGTGGACGCATTCGCAGAGCAACTAGGCAAGAAGGTGCTTTTTACAAGCGCCAAAGGTGCGTATCGGGAACCGGTTGCCGAGCATGCACTCATGCTCGCCCTTGCATTGGGTCGCAAGATTCCAATTCGCGTGAAAGCCTCCAGCTGGGGCAAGTCGGAAGCCTTCAGTTTTTACGACTCAAAGGTTTTGCTTATAGGCGCTGGGGGCATCTCAGAGGAGCTGGTAAAACTTTTTGCACCATTTAGGGCAGAGATCACCGTAGTTCGGAACAACCCAGAGCTCGCGCTTGCAGGAGCAAAAGTAATTGCTGGGCTAGACCAACTCGATGATTTGCTTCCAGAAGCAGATCTTGTGATTGTCACTTGCGCGCTGACTGATAAAACTCGTGGCCTTCTAAATTACGAGAGGCTCTCGCGTTTCAAGCCCACTGCTTTTCTTGTGAATGTCGCCCGGGGTCCAATCGTTGTGAGTGAAGATCTAATTCGCGCATTGGAGGAGGGTCTACTAGCTGGTGCGGGATTGGATGTTACTGACCCGGAACCGCTACCGGATGGACACGCCTTTTTTGGCCGAGACGACCTCATTTTGACCCCTCACACCGCTGACACTAAAGAGATAGTCACCAGGCTATTTGCTGCCCGTATTGAGCTAAATGTTAAGGCCTTTCTAGGAAATGGCTCTTGGGTGGGCAAGGTTAGCCCTAGCTTGGGCTACTGATTTATCAATGCCCGCATTTTTGGTAGTGTTGGAGGCTGCGTAAGCATTCCTCGGTAGCTCAATTGGCAGAGCAATCGGCTGTTAACCGATAGGTTCTTGGTTCGAGTCCAAGCCGGGGAGCCAGAGAATCCCACATCCACCAAGACCACTTTCAGGAGATCTGCGTGATTCACTGGATACTAGAAACCAAATGGAAGCCCGAACTTGCTTTGGCAGCGGTGGTTCTCTTGGTTCTAGGAAGTTTGGGTCTTGTCTCAGCAGGTTGGCCTGGGGCAGTGCTCGCTTCCATATATGCAACCGCTCTGGTCTTTCTCAGAAACCACAGCTATCTAGCTGGCATTTTTCTTCTGGCTGGTTCGGTTGTTCACTTTGTTTTCCCTCTGCCGCCTACATATGGAGACTTTGTAATCGCGCTAGCTGTGCTTGGTATTGCAGTTTTCACAGCGAGTCCTTGGCGGCAGATTAATGCACTGGTTGCTGGTGTTGCAGGCCTTCTTGTAATGGGGAATGCGGCCTACAACCCAAATCTTGCACTTCCAAACCTAGGTGTTTTCGAATTCACAGACACCGGAAGATTGGTGCTGTTTGCTTCAGGTGCCATTTTGGCTCTTAGCCTCTTGGGCCTAGCTTGGCTATCGGGACGTTTGATTTACTCGAACTACATCCAGGGTGAGTTTCAAAGAAATCGCAAATACTCAAACTCAGAGCAAGATGAGATCTCTTTGGAACTTGCGGAGCAGGGTAAGCGCTTCGAAATGGCTGGGGATATGAACGAAAGCGCAATTCAGCAGATCTCTTCAGTGATCACAAACGCCGAAGCAGGCCTTTACACATCAAAGCTTGACCCAACTGCTGGAACAAGATCACTTGAAAAGATTCTGGTCAGCGCAAAAGCCGCTCACAGCGAACTTCGAAGACTGTACGAAACAATCAACCGTGGCTCTCTGGTTTCACAAGCTCCACCGACTCTCGATAGCATTGCGGCGTTAGAAATACCAATGCGAGAGGCGGGGTATGACCTATCTGTAACGAACTCAGGACCAAAGGCTCCAATCGCTTCGTCCATGGAGCTTGCCATCTATCGAATTGTGTTTGAAGCCCTGAAAAACGTAAAGCAGCATAACCCTAAGGGAACAATGGCAACAGTTGAGTTGACTTGGTTTGAAAACAGCTTGCAGGTAATCATTCGAGATAACGGGGTAGAGGTAGTTAGAAAAAGCTCGGTGGGTCCTAATGGCCTACCACTTCCATATGATGCCAATGATGACATCCAGAGCCTTCTGGAGAAAGTTGTGGGTCCTGGCATTACTGCAATGCGCGAGAGGGTCGAGAGTTTTGGTGGGTCTTTAGAGGCTCAACGTGTTGTCGGCATTGGCTTCACAGTCTCAGCGCTTTTCCCAATAACTCGCAGCTCTCAAGTGTGATTTGAGGCTAGCTAGCAGATGAGTCAAGCGCTTCGGGTCGCACTAATTGATTGGAACCAAAACGTTCGATCTGCCCGAAGGCAAATCCTGGATGCCACCCCAAGCACAGAGGTCGTTTTTGAATCCGATGGAAATGTAGATCAACTGCAACAGCTTCCTGATTTGTTGGTTGATGTAATCGTCATTGACCAACAGCTAGAACAGTCCTCGGGAGTTGATGCATTTCTTGATTTACGGGGAAAGTACGAGAATCTAGCCGACGTGCCGCCAGCGGTACTGAGCGCAACTTTCGACCTCCCAGAACTTCGAATCATGTGCTTGGCAGCCGGCATGCATGAACTGGT
>ERZ1022756.259-NODE-259-length-17022-cov-7.481346_pt1 | contig 17022 bp, 17 predicted proteins | sample MGYA00520902_ERZ1022756 | MGnify/ENA primary metagenome ERZ1022756 (study PRJEB33162, sample SAMN09537601) | freshwater metagenome | isolation source: freshwater | place: Canada:Alberta | collected 2017-07 | study: EMG produced TPA metagenomics assembly of the...
CCAGCCATAGGTGACCTTGACCCCTGGGCGAACGACTTGAACCACATAGGTGAGCCCTGCCACCTCGCCCACATAAGAGATGGCCCCCGAGAGGACTGCCACCACTTGCTGGCCCGACCGTGTTGCGATGGTGACCCCTCGGTGCCCCGCACACCGCAGGCATGACGGCGCGACGAAATGCTGGATGATCGGACCAGTCACTGGGGGAACCGGGCGAAGCGCAGTGGGTGAGATCGACAGGATGAGTGCCGAGAGAACTGAAACAACCATGCCCTCATGTGGACGGCGCAACGGAAAACAGGGTTATTCGTGACGGTTACGCCATGCCGGCCGCGGCAAGGCGAGAGCGCAGTTGAAGCACTGCCTTCGTGTGAATCTGAGAGATGCGACTCTCTGTCACTCCCAGTGCTTCGCCAATCTCAGACAAAGTCAATCCATCTTCGTAATAGAGAATCAGAATTGCTTGTTCGCGTTCGGGCAACCGAGAGATCTCAGCGCGCATTGCTGCACGCAGTTCCCCTTCTTCCATCGCACGACCCGGCTGTATCTGTGCATCAGCTTCAGCCGCGGTGTTGTCCATCGCAACATGATCCAAAGGACCAACAGAGCCAGCGGCAATATCAGCAAGCCACTTCTCAAGTTCTTCCACACTGATCTTGAGTTCGGCAGAGATTTCTTCGTCGGTTGGTGTGCGACCTAACTGATGTTCCAACGATGCAATTGCATCTTGCACCGACCGAGAACGAGACCGCACTGAACGTGGCACCCAATCAAGTGCGCGGAGTCCATCCAAGATTGCACCTCGGATACGCGGGATGGCATATGTCTCGAACTTTGCGCCGTTCGCTGGGTCGAACTTGTCAATCGCATTCATCAGACCAAACACGCCAGCACTGACGAGGTCACCGGTATCAACAGACTTTGGAAGTCCGGCTGCGAGACGACCTGCAACGAACTTGACGAGTGATGCGTAGTGAACAACTAGCCAATCACGAGCAGTTGCTTCTTGAGAAACATGCCACGCATCCCATGCAGTCTCGATTGTGTAGCGAAGCGGACGCGCGTTCATGCTCGTGGATGCGATTCTGTGTACGCAAGACGCAAGCGTTCTTTGCTGACATGGGTATACCGCTGCGTTGTTGCAGCATCACTGTGACCCAACAGTTCTTGAATTGAACGTGTATCAGCACCATTGTCCATTAGGTGGGTGGCGAATGAATGTCGCAATGCGTGCGGGTGGGACCCACCGACAATTCCTGCGCGTTCACATGCTTCATCCAAGAGTCGTGCAACATCGCGCCGACCCACTGGCTTACCGCGAGCTGACAAAAGCAGGGAGTTTCCCGATGTTTCATTCACGACCTCGTGGCGCAAGGAGAGCCAATGTGAAATTGCAGATGTGGCAGGAGCACTCAGTGGAACCACTCGTTCTTTTGATCCCTTACCCATCACCCGCAATGTTGTCTTATCTGACGACATACTCTGCAATTCCAGGGAACAGACTTCAGATACACGCAGCCCACTGCCGTACAGAATCTCAAGTGCTGCCCGATCTCTGGCTTGACGCCACGCAGGCGCATCAGGGTCGGGCGTTGTGACGAGAGTAATCACCGTTTGCTCATCCAATGGTCGCGGCAAGCGGCCCTTTGTCTTGGGGGTGTGCATTGCCTCTGTGGGGTCAAGTGAGGCCATCTCTTGACGCATTGCCCAACCGAAGTATCGACGCAGGGACGCTATGCGCCGCGCAATCGTGCGTGACGTTGCACCGCGATCATGAAGAAAAGCAAGATAGGCCCGCACATCTTCTTTCGTTACACGATGTGGTGCTGCATCATTCCCAGACTCAAGAAGCCATTCGGCAAACAGTTCAACATCTCGTCTGTATGCAGCACGAGTGTTTGCCGAAGACGCTGTCAAGGACAATTCAAAATCAGATGGCAACCAAGCAGGCAGTCGAGCATCTCGCACAGCGCATCGGCCTTTCAATGTGGTGCCATTTGTATTCGACGTACACGCCGGACACGACGATGCATGGGCAACACGCACATCACGAACCGGATTGACGAGGGCTTCTTCACCACGTGCTGGCTTGTGTGTGCGAATAAACCACACGAAATATGTCGAGACAGTAGCGAGGCGTTGCTCAACGGTCTCCACTGTGAGGCCGGCCTTTTCAAGATGCCATACGTAATCTTCTAGCGAACCAGCATCAACATGTGCTGGTGACGTGATGCCTGCAGACAAAAAATGGGCAATGGCGTGGTCGAGATCTGCACGACGAGCAGCTCTCGTGATGTCACTGCATCGCAGAGAACGCACATGTCGCTCAGCATCAAAGCGCGAGGCATCGTGCTGTTTTTGTTGCGACGTGGCCTTCCCGCTCATGCAACAAAGGTACCCCTCCGCGACTACGCCATGAGTGCCTCCCACCAACCATCAGTATTGGCTACCCATCCTTTGGCTTCTAACCGCCCGAGGAATACCGCAGTTGCCACAACATTGTTCGCCGTGAGAACCGCAATCTCTTCCATGCTGTGCGGGCCCCGCCCGACAACCTGAAGAAAGGCCAACTCCTCGGGTGCGAGCACCTCGCGTGTGTCACACCACTGTTGTGCATGTCGATGATCAAGGTCGAGAGCGAGCAAGACGTCCTCTACACACGTCACCGGCGCACATCCGTCACGCAGCAGGTCATTCGTTCCTTCGCTCTGACGTAAACCGGGAGACCCCGGGACTGCCATCACTGCTACATCTCGTTTCATCGCTTCGCGAACTGTCGACATGGAACCACCGGTGCTGCGTGACTCGACGACAACGAGCACTTCGCTCAGTGCCGCAATGATGCGATTACGCATTGGGAACCGAAAAGGCTCGGGATGCATCCCGGGTGGTGCTTCAGAGACCAGGACTCCACGCGTTGCCACTTCTTCCCAGATGCGGCTGTGCTCTCGTGGATACACCACGTCAAGCCCTGATGCGACAACAGCGATTGGAGGAACCGATGTCTCGCCTCTTGCAGACAACACCCCGAGGTGTGACTCGACATCAATTCCGCGTGCAAGACCTGAGACCACCGCAACCCCCGTTGTCGACAACTGCGCACCAAGCGTGTGGGCGAAGTGTTTCCCTCTCGCTGTCGCAGCACGTGTGCCGATGATGCCAACGCGACGATGCCGAAAAATATCCGTATTACCCCGAACAAAGAGAACAGCCGGTGCTTCTGGGTCTCCGATGAGCGAAGCAGGGTACGACGGGCTGCTCCTCATCAGAACTTCAATCTTCTTGTCGATACATCGTTCAGCCACCGTTACCAACAAGGAATCATCAACAGCACTCCATGCTCGCCAGACCGCGTCATCAATGCCATTGAGAAAGCGGTGACCACCACGAATCTGCTGCCAGATGTCTGACGGGGCGCCTGCATCGATCAGCCATCGCAAACGTCGATGAGTGAGAAGTGGAAGAGAAGCAAGAGCAGCCGCATATGACCACTGCGGATATTGAGAAGATGTCATCGCATTTCTCCGTGCCCTGTTTGCAGTGTGGCGCGCATTGATAATGCCAAGTGCACCCATTCAGAACCGATCGGACCTTCCGAGCAATGAAGATCTGCCAAGGTACGAGCCACACGGCGAACACGGTGATACCCACGACCCGTCAGACGTCCTTCATCGAGGCGTACTCGCAAAACATTGAGGGCGTCGTCTTCTAAGGGCGCAACTTCCTCAAGTGCATCCGCACTCAAAGATGAATTCACACATCCCTGCCGAGCCATACACATCTCGTGCACTCGCTGCACACGTTCAGCAATCGCCGCACTGCACTCACTCTTTGACTTACTCGTCAGTTCTGTTGTTGATGGTCGCTGCAGTTCGACACGTAAATCGAATCGGTCAAGCAATGGACCGCTAAAGCGCCGGAGATATCGCTGCTTCGCAATTGGTGTGCACGTGCAGGCCAATGGCGATGAAACTCCACACGGACACGGATTTGTGGCAGCAACAAGCAAGCATCGCGCCGGCATCGTGACAGAACCATTTGCGCGAGAGAGACGAACGACTCCTTCTTCCAGTGGTTGTCTCAATGCGTCTAAAACAGTGGGCGCAAACTCGCCCATCTCGTCGAGGAACAACACACCATCACTCGCCAATGTCAATTCCCCGGGACGAAGGTGTGATGAACCACCACCGACCATTCCAATCATCGACACAGTGTGATGAGGTGCCCGATACGGAGCAGATGATGTCACCACCGCCGACATCGGCATACCTGCAGCACTGCGAGCCATTGCGACCCGAAATGCTTGTTCATCGGTCAGCCGCGGAAGTAGCCCAGGTAAACGACGCGCCAACATTGACTTGCCCGCACCGGGCGGTCCCATCAACAACACGTGATGAAAACCTGCAGCTGCAACTTCCAACGACAGACGTGCCATCTCTTGGCCTCGAACGTCTGCCATGTCGGCGATCTCATCCATCACCACCTGCGGTTCTGGTACCGCGACATGAGGCCATGCTTCTTCGGCGCGCAGCACTTCAACAAGTTGTTTCAGTGTGTGCACTGGACGCAATCGAGGCACTCGTGCAAGCGATGCCTCGCCAACGGCCGTTGCTGCGACAACCACTTCGTGATCCCCCACCGCGGAGACAAGTGGTGCCATTCCTGGTGTCGGACGAAGCGACCCATCAAGGCCCAACTCGGCGACGAAGGCTTTTCCTTCCACCGCTTCTTGAGAGAGCACACCCGTTGCAACGAGCAACCCCACAGCGATGGCGAGGTCCAACCCCGCGCCACCTCGCCGCTCACCTGACCCGGCCAAATTGATGGTGACCCGCTTTGTTGGCCATGCAAGATCTGACGACAACATTGCTGCACGAACACGGTCGCGCGACTCACGACACCCTTCGTCTGGCAGCCCCACCACAGTGAATGCAGGTATCCCCTGCCCCACATGAGCCTCCACAACGATGAGGCTTCCCATAGTCGCCAGCAAAGTGGAAGATGTAACGGCTGCGAACATGTGCAGTCCCCCTTGGGTGCTCGAGTGAGATAATCGACGGGATGTGTACGCGACGACTCACTACTTGGGCAACGGTTGTCGCGCTGACCCTCGGACTCTCGGCATGCGGGGGGCCATCGCGAACCGGAACCAGTTTTTGCCGTCAGCTAGCTCAAGAACTTCCTGAGATTGCCCAACGGATGCAGACCCCCAAAGAAGTCAGTGCCATGGTTGACAGATACGAGCGTCTGCTTGAACGCGCGCCACTCACAATCGAAAAAGACATGGCAGTGATGACTGATCTCTTGCAGCAAGCAGCGAAGTTGAACACGAACAACCCTCAGGAAGTGCAAGCAGTGGCCGATGCGTCATACGCCGCGAATCAATCGGCACTTCAAGTGCGAGATTGGGTGAAGAGCACATGCGCTGTTGACATCAGCTCGGGACTAAACATCGAGCCGCCACGAGTAGCAACGACGACGATTCCGACAACTGTTCCGCCACCGACGATTCCTGTGACGACTCTTCCGGCAACAACAGTCCCGGTTGCTCCTGCGCCAACGGCTCCGGCAGCACCAGTCGCTCCAGTGGCAACAACTGTTGCCCCGTGAGATGAACTAGCGAATTTCTCCGCGCTTGACGATGACCTTGTCAACCAAGCCGTAGTCCTTTGCCTCTTCAGCAGTAAACCAACGGTCTCGCTCACTGTCGGCCTGAATGTCAGCAACGTCGCGGCCAGAGTGGAAAGCGATGAGCTCTGCCATCTTGCGCTTTGTCAGACGAAGCTGCTCTGCCTGAATTGCAATGTCAGAAGCCTGTCCACGAAGACCAGCAAGAGGCTGATGCATCATGATGCGAGCATTCGGAAGCGTGTATCGCTTTCCTTCTGCGCCAGCCGTGAGCAGGAACTGACCCATCGATGCGGCAAGTCCCATGCACACTGTTGCAACATCGCAACTCACGAACTGCATGGTGTCGTAGATCGCCATACCAGCGGTCACTGAACCACCAGGGCTGTTGATGTACAACCAAATATCAGCGTTCGGGTCTTCGCCCTCAAGGAACAACAACTGTGCGCACAAGCTGTTTGCAATGTCGTCGTTGACATCGGTGCCCAACATGATCACGCGGTTCTTAAGAAGACGGTTGAAGATGTTTGCGCCGGAATCGCCAGCGCCTTCAAGCGCGACGGGGCTGACAGGAAAACCTGGGGTGCTCATATACGAAGAAGGCTACCTGCTCAGGCAGAATGAAGCCGTGCCTCACTCCGATGACTTTTCCCCAAGCGCCGCCGAACTTCTGCTGAATAATGCGACTTTTGTCTCTCAGTTCGGCGATGTAGGGCTGGCCCTTGCCCCGCTGCTTCATCTCGCAATCGTGGCCTGCATGGACAGCCGAATGGACATCTTCCAGATGCTCGGCCTCCGCCACGGCGACGCACACATCATTCGAAATGCTGGTGGCGTCGTCACAGACGACGTTGTGCGTTCACTCGTCGTGTCACAACGTCTCTTGAACACTCAGGAAATCATTCTGATTCACCACACCGATTGCGGGTTACAGAAAATCTCCGAAGATGGTTTCAAGGACGAGATTGAACAGGATTGCGGCACCAGACCGCATTGGCTTATCGAAGCTTTCAGTAATCCATTTGATGCCGTGCGTGAATCAATCAAGCGTCTTCAGAACAATCCCTTTGTTATCAATAAACAAAACATTCGCGGATTCGTGTACGACGTCGAAACTGGGGCACTACTAGAAGCGTGACCCCAGAAGTCGTTCAGGGCGAACTAACGAAGAACTCCACTGAACACCACAACGATTCGTTCATCGTCAGCTATTTCATTTCGCATCTGCAAGACCCCTGCAAGACCGGCTGATCCAGTTGGACTCACTTTGATGTCAGTGAAACGAGACGCCATCTCATGAGCGCGAATCACTGCATGTTCCGAAGCAACGACTGGTGATCCACCAGTGTCAGACATGCCATTCAGAATGCCGATCCAGTCATACGTCTCATCATCAAGAATTCCGTCCGCCAAGGAGTGCGGCTCTTCTTCCCACGCCCACATGCACTCGGCCCAGCGACTACCTGCGTCACGAGTACCGCCAGTGGCTTTCGCACGATCCCACGCACGAGACAAAGGTGCGCACCCTTCGGTCTGCACGGCATGCAGTTTTGGATGAGTGCCGACGTTACGCATGCTCGAAGCAATAGAAGACGCAAAGGCTCCACCGCCGACCTGAATAAAAATTCGATCAACGCGGTGACCGATTTCTTTCAGCAACTCCCAACCAATCGTGCGACCACCATCGAGACACCAAGCGTTCTCAGTGCCTTGCACGCCAAAGGGAATTGCACCTGCTGCAACTTCCTCGCGAAAACGAAGAACGCACGGATCGCCTGCTGGGTCTGAATCGAGACGTGGACACACTCGGATATCGGCATGAAGGGATTCCAATTTCGCAATCACTGATGGAGCTGAAGCCTCGGGAACGTGCACCGCGATTGGCCACTTCACTGCCGCTGCCAATGTGCTCGCTGCGATGGCTGCATTTCCGCACGACGCAATGGCCAAGATGGGGCGCTCGGTCGGAGACTTCCATGGCGCAACACCAGCACGCTCCGTCATCACCAAATACACCAGCTCGGTGAAGAGATGACGAGCTTTATGAGACCCAGCGACATTGTGCGTCTCATCTTTGATCCAAATGCCGCCATCTGCAGTGAAACCCAACTCATCAGACAAGGCGTCTGCGCGTTTCATCGGAGTGCGAACAAACCCTGTTCCGTCAACAGCGCGAACCGCATCGTCTAGTTCTTGAATGATTGCAATACGTTCGGTCGTATCAAGTCCAAGCGATGCGCCGTATGCGTCGACTGCAAGATATTCGCGGTACGCCAGAAAGGGATTCACATCCTCTGTGGGGCGGAAGACATCAATAGCACTGTCGAACTGCAGAACATGATGGCGATCGATATCAGTTGCGTTGGGACATTTCCATGAAAGTGGCGATGCGATATCGAGATGAGAACCACACACTGAACATGTCAGTCCCGTTGTGGCCACACTCATTCGGACCTACTAAGAAATTTTTGCCACGCGAGCATTGAACTCATTAATGAGTTCGTCCCACACTGGCGTGTACGCACGAACAGAGCGCCAGAACGACTGCGAGCGACGAGCCTCAAACACTTCGAACGGGGTGCCCTGCTGTTCAACCCAGGTGTAATAGCCAAGGTTGAAGATGCGGTTTTTGTCAAGCGCGGTGCAGTCCATGGTGCCGTCGGTGCTCACATTGCCAAGATGCTCACTGAATACTTCCGCTGCATCAATCTCAGTGAAGTTGTTCTTGAAACGCTGAGCCATTGTCTTGACTCGCTCGCTTGGGTACAACGCACTGCCATCTGTTGCGATGGTGACAATGGCATCATTCGCCCCGTAACCCAACAACTTGGCTGTTTTAATTGCAGCAATCACGTTGCAGATGGCTGAGAAACCAAAATGCGTGAGCGCATCAAGAAGGTCTGCACTGATGCCGTGACGTTGCGACAAATACTGCTGACCGACCGGGGTGTTGAACAGAACATCAAGCTCATCGGTCGCACGGTCAGTGACACCAACAACGACATCAGTGTTCATCACATTGTGAATCAGCGGAATGTGCTTGTCACCGATTCCTTGAATGTTGTGTTCGCCAAAACCGTTCTCCAACATCGTTGGGCATTCAAGTGCCTCAACTGCAACAATCTTGGTGCCGTAGATGTCTTTCAAACGATCGCCTGCAGCGATTGTGCCGGCAGAGCCAGTTGCTGACGTAAAGGCTGCAAGACGAATGTCAGAGAATCCATTCGCCTTCACGTGCTCGAATGCGTGAGCAAGCGCTCGTCCTGTGACTTCGTAGTGACCAGCGTGATTACCGAACTCACAGAACTGATTCAGAATGAAGTTGCCTGGATCTTTGGCCATTTCGTTACACGCGTCGTAAATCTCCTTGACGTTGCTCTCGGTGCCAGCAGTGCGCACGATGTCCGAAGGATCGCTCACCCACTTGTCGAGCCAATCGAAGCGCTCCTGAGACATTCCCGCGGGAAGCACTGCTACTCCGCGCGAACCCATCAGTGTGCTGATAGCGATTCCACCACGTGCATAGTTGCCAGTCGATGGCCACACCGCACGATGGCGAGTGGGATCAAATTGTCCGGTGATCACACGCGGTACGAAACATGAATATGCAGCAAGAACCTTGTGCGCAGTGATCATCGGAAAGCGATCACCAAAGACCACGATGATGGGTGACTCAATGCCGGTGATTGACGATGGCAAGACCACATGGTCAGGAACTTCCACTTTGTCGCCATCAAGATTGTTGTACCAATGAACGCGGTAGAGGTTGCGAGGGTCTGCGGCATTCTTGTCGACGCCTGCGGTACGGCTTGCGGGGATGCGGTGTGGTTCGGCCAACTCACCAAAGGTGGGAAGCACAATGTTCTTCTCGGCGAATCGGCGCACACTGTTTTCCAATGATTTCGCGTCAACAACTTTGTCGGCGAGACCCAACTGCTCTTGGAGAGCGGTTGCGTCAAGGAGGGATTCGAGGGCAGATGTTGCTGTCACTCCAATAGTTTGCCATCCCAAGCACCTAGTACCCGACTGTGACAGGTACCCTCAAGGAGTCGCCGGTGTAGCCCAATTGGCAGAGGCAGCAGGTTTAGGTCCTGCGTGTTGGGGGTTCGAGTCCCTTCACCGGCACTGTGCATATTTATGATTTGCCCACTCCAGCAGTGGTGATTGACATCACGGCTCTTCGAAAGAACATCGCTTCTATGGCCGATGTGCATCCTGGACGCCGTCTTCGTCCGCACATCAAGGCCCACAAATGCTCGGGCATAGCCGCCGAGCAGGAAGCAGCTGGTCACTCTTCATTTACCTGTGCGACACCACGAGAAATTCTCGGACTCATCGATTCACAGGTCGGCAACGACTTTCTCCTTGCCAACGAGGTCCTTGACCCACATCGCCTCGCAGCACTTGCTGACGCTCAAGATGAGGCTCTCATCACCGTCGCCATTGATTCACCCGAGACACTTGAAGCAGCACATCGCGCCGGAATTCGCAATGTCATCATCGATGTCAACGTCGGACTCCCTCGATGCGGCATTGCCCCCGCAAACGCAGGCGCACTCGCGGACTCGGCCAGAGCAAAGGGCATGACAGTTCGAGGCGTGATGGGTTATGAGGGCCATCTCATGATGGTGACGGATCGTGACGAGAAGAAGTCTCGAGTGCACGAAGCGATGGCTTTACTTGCCACAGCCCATGCAGACGTGGGCGGCGACATTGTGTCGGCTGGCGGAACTGGAACCTTCGACATGTTTGCAGGAACCACTGTCAACGAAGTGCAAGCAGGCAGTTATGCACTCATGGACACCCAGTACGCACAACTTGGTCATCCGTTTGTCCAGGCCATGTGGGTCGTCGGCACTGTTGTCTCAAAGAATGACAAATGGTCAGTCATCGATGTTGGCTTGAAGTCGCTCGGCATGGATCACGGCAATCCCACCATCAAGGATCACTCGGTGTGGTTCTGCTCCGATGAACACCTCACGTTCTCCCCTAGCGAAGGAACACCCCAGCCAGTAATCGGCGAACGTGTCTTCGTCACCCCGTCACACATTGACCCCACGATGGCAATGCATGAAGTTGCATACGTTGCCAATGAATATGGCGAAGTGATTGCCCAATGGCCTATCGACTTACGGGGTTGGTAAACCGAAAAGCCGCGCAAGCAACGTAGGAAGTTGTGCGAGTGCACGACCACGATGTGAGATTGCGTCTTTTTCATCTGCAGACATCTCTGCGAACGTGCGACCATCTCCGTCTGCTGGAATAAAAATGCTGTCGTAACCGAAACCTGAGTATCCACTCTCAACTTCGGCAATCGATCCGACACATTCACCGCTGACAAAATGCATTTCACCTTTTGAATTGACGAGTGCAACAACGGTGCGGAAACGAGCGGAGCGATCCGTGAGCCCCCGCAACTGATCGAGCAGCAATGCACGATTCTCTGCATCTGTTGCGTTCTCGCCGGCGAATCGTGCACTGCGAACACCGGGGACACCACCGAGCGCAGTGACTTCAAGTCCTGTGTCATCAGCGATTGCCCACTCTTCTGCAGCGTTAGCGATCTCCACAGCCTTGATGATGGCGTTGCCTTCGAGCGTCGGTGCATTTTCTTCAACATCACCCACGTGTTCTGGACGCGGAAGCAATTGCACCCATTGCGGCAATTGTCGAGCAATCTCCGCCACCTTTTTCGGGTTGGCGCTTGCGCACACGAGGCGCATCTCAGTTACCGCTCTGGTGCACGCATCGGAGGAGCTTCAGAAAGAAGTCCCGACTGCAAATCAAAAATGCGACCTAAGCCAGTGTCGGCCAACATCAACAATTCGTCGAGTTCGCCACGAGAGAATGCCATTCCCTCTGCAGTTCCTTGCACTTCCACAAAGCGAGGCTCGCCACCATTGACGGGGCGCAACATCACGACGTTCATATCGACTTCAGCAGTGCTGTCTTCAATGTAAGGAAGATCAAGCACCGGAGTGCCACCACAGACGCCCACGGAAATCGCTGCGCAATAGGAATGCAATGGATTCTCAGTAATGGCACCGCTCTGCACGAGACGCGTGACTGCATCGTGCAGTGCAAGGAAGCCACCGCAGATGCTTGCAGTGCGTGTTCCACCATCTGCCTGCAACACATCACAGTCAACAACAATCTGACGCTCACCAAGTGCGCGCATATCGATTGCTGCGCGAAGTGAGCGACCAATAAGGCGCTGGATTTCTACAGTGCGACCGCTCTGCTTGCCCTTTGCGGCTTCACGATCAACACGTTCGGGTGACGAACCAGGAAGCATTGAGTACTCCGCAGTGACCCAGCCTTTGCCGGAGCCCTTCATCCAACGAGGAACATCTTCGTCCACCGAGGCCGTGCACAAAACCCGTGTGCGACCGAAGGACACCAACACAGAGCCGGCTGACATTTCGGTGAAGTCACGCTGGAAGGAAATAGGACGGAGTTGATCTGGCGTACGGCCATCGGGACGAGTCATGGCTAAATGTCTAGTCGGTCACGCCACGAGACCAACGACTTGCAGTCGAAAGCTCAGGCCCAAGAAGCCGGCGACCAAAGTCGGCGAACCATTCGACATCTCCCGAGGACAGGAATGTGTGGGTTCCCTTTCGATCCGTCGATGCGGTGATTTTGGCATCACGAAGCATGGCAGCTAGAGCAAAAGCTGTCTCATCTGCGCTGGATACCAACACAACGTCAGGACCCATTACTTCGCTGATCACACGAGACAAATATGGGTAGTGCGTGCATCCGAGCAACAAAGCATCGATTCCCGCATCAACAACGGGTGCCAAGAGTCGTTCTGCCAACAACATCACTTCATCGCCTGATGTTTGACCGCGCTCCACGAATTCAACAAACCCAGGACACGCAGTTGCAATCAGTTGCAATGTTTCGTCTTCTTCGGCGAGTGCGCGCTGATACGCACCTGACGAAATTGTTCCGACTGTGCCAATAACACCGACGCGTCGTACTCGTGAAGCAATCGACAATGCACGAGCACCGGGCTCAACAACACTCACTACCGGAACGGGAAGCTCATCTGACAAATCATGAAACGCCGCCGCTGCCGCCGTGTTGCATGCAACCACCACAGCTTTCACGTCGTGATCATTCACCAGACTCCACGCAATCTCACGAGCAAACTCACGCACTTCACTAGCGGCGCGTGGGCCGTACGGATAACGACCGGTATCGCCGATGTACACCAGGTCTTCCGATGGAAGAACATCGATCACGGCACGAGCAACAGTGAGACCACCAAAACCGGAATCAAACATTCCAATCGGGCGGTTGTCGGTGCCGGGCATCCTGCAAGGCTAGGCGTAGTGTCGTGTCCGATGCTGACTGCCACCCTTCTCGCCCTTGCTGCGGCAGTACTTCATGCATCGTGGAACCTCTGGGTTAAGCAAAGCGGAGACCGCTGGATCGCCTTGTGGGGTCAGATGACAGCAGGTGGCGTCCTCTGCGCCATCATCTTGCTCTTCACTGGCTGGCCTGCGAATCTGGCGTGGTGGCCTGTGGCGGCAAGTGGGGTCATCCATGTGGTGTACATCTACACACTCGCGCGGGCATACAACATCGGAGATTTCTCCGTGACGTATCCGATAGCGCGTGGAACCGGTGCACTGATTGCAGCAATTGGTGGAGTCCTCTTTCTCTCTGATGACCTCAGCGCACTCACCTTCCTTGGCATCATGATTTCTGTCGGAGGAATTCTGTTGCTCGCAGGTCGCGCAGACAACAAACACGTTGGTGCCGCACTTTTGGTTTCGTTGTGTATTGGCGGTTACTCAGTGATTGACGGCCATGGCTCTCGTCTCACTGGCGGCAATTTGTATCCACTCGTTCTTTTCATTGCAACGGGCATCACTGTCAGTATCTTCGGCGTCATCACCGGACGATCTCGCGACATGGCAGTTGCGATGCGATCTTCGTGGCACCGCTTCACGATTGCAGGTGCAGCATCAGTCCTCACGTATTGGATGGTGCTCATTGCAATGCAAAAGGCACCTGTTGGATACGTCACCGCACTTCGTGAATCAAGCGTGGTCATCGTTGCGCTTGTCGGCACGAAGTACCTCGGTGAATCAGATGCAAAAAGACGAGTGATTGCGGCAGGAATCGTTGTCGCAGGACTCGTAGTTCTGATTGCTGGCCGCTAACAGCGACTGAGCAGATTAGAAGTAGATGATCTTTTCTGCGTTTGCTTCGGCTTGATCAAGATCATCGGTGTACGCGCCGGTGGACAAATACTTCCAGCCACCGTCACACACGATGAAGACAATGACGCCTTCTTCGATTTCACTTGCAACTTTGACTGCACCCGCGAGTGATGCACCCGATGAAATGCCAGCAAAGATGCCACACTCAGCAACAATGCGACGTGTCCACTCGATTGATTCACGAGGACGTACCACACGCTTGCGGTCGAGAAGATCGCGACCGTGCCAGTTTTCAAACACAGGTGGGATGTATCCGTCGTCGAGGTTACGAAGACCTTCAACGCGCTCACCGAGTGGTGGCTCGACTGCCACAAGCTTGATGTCTGGATTTTGTTCCTTGAGATACTTGCCAACACCCATGAGAGTTCCGCTGGTGCCAAGGCCTGCAACGAAGTGAGTGATCTCTGGGCAGTCACGGTAAATCTCTGGACCAGTTGTCTCGTAATGCGCACGAGGGTTCGCATCGTTTCCGTACTGGTACAAGAAGCACCATTCAGGATGCTGCGCTGCAAGTTCTTGTGCACGGCGAACGGCACCATTGCTGCCCTCTTCGCCAGGCGTGAGAATGATTTCTGCTCCGAACACTTCAAGCATCTGACGGCGCTCGATGCTGACCGATGTCGGCATCAGAATCGTGATGGGGTATCCCTTCATGCGAGCGATAGCTGCGAGGGCAATACCGGTGTTACCCGATGATGGTTCGACGATGCGTTGGCCAGGCAACAAGCGACCGGTGCGCTCTGCATCTTCGATCATTGACTTTGCAATGCGATCCTTGACCGAACCGAATGGGTTCTGGCTCTCAAGTTTTGCAATCAGACGCACATTGGGATTGGGCGACAAGATAGAGACGTCCACCAATGGAGTGTTGCCAATGAGTTCCAGAGAATTCTGCAGTACAAACACAGACCCTCCATTCCTTCTCACATCTGCAATCGACATGTGTCTCCTTCGCCGACCCCCGATTGGGCCCATAAATGAAACCCAGACCAGTGGAGCGCTATTCCCGATAAATCCAGTCGGAATTGTAACCCTTATCCGAGGATTAGCGACTCCTCATGGACATCCTCGCCCAAAATGCGGAAAGAACGGGGCTGTGGGTCCCCTGTTTTGAGACTCACGATGATGTAATGCCAGCCTGGATCTGGGGCCTGGGCGATGTCGGTACTGCTGGGGTAGGCCTCTGTATGAGTGTGGCTATGGGCGCACCCAATGATCTCTAGCCCCTCAGCCTCGGCTGCCAATTCAGCCCGGAGATGCTCTTTGGGGTCAATCGTGTACACCATCGCGCTGTGAGCGATGTTGGTACAAGGGACGAATCGGACCACTTCAGAAGTTGCTGGCTTCCCCACCAATAAGCCACACATCTCTTCGGGGTAACAGGCAATGCTGTGCGCAGCCATTGCTTCGCGCGCCTCTGTGGGGACAAGAATCGTTTGCTGGGGTGACTCAGACATCGTCACGCAGGCTAGCGGTACGCTCAAATCTCCTTATGCCAAAGTCCCCAAACACCATCCTGGCGAGCAATCGCAAGGCTCGACACGATTACGAGATTCTCGACGTGTTTGAGGCAGGCATTGTTCTGGTGGGCAGCGAAGTCAAGAGCCTCCGTGCAGGCCAGGTTCAGTTGGTGGATGCATATGCCCGCATCCTGGACGACGAAATGTGGCTCGATGGTGTGCACATTTCCCCGTATTCATTCGCAGTCGGAGTGGGCGCTCACGACCCTGACCGTCCTCGCAAGCTGTTGCTTCATCGTGAGGAAATCAATCGACTGCACGATCGCATCGCTCGTGAGCGCTTGTCATTGGTGCCATTGGCGTTCAAGCTGATTGATGGTCGCGTGAAAGTTGAATTAGCTCTTGGTCGCGGACGCAAGAAAGGCGACAAGCGCAATGCCATTGCCGAGCGCGATGTGCAACGAGAGATGCAACGCAGCCTTGGACGTCAGCGCAAAGGTATGGAGTAGCGCGAATTATTCGCCACTCCCCCGGCATACACTGACCACCACATAACCAACCAATGGGGCTGACAGGTTTCGACAGCAGTTTCGTTGTTTGCACGTGCAACCCGAATTGCTCAGATTCGTTAAACGGGGCAAAAAACAGAATTGCCAACGAGCAGTTCGCTCTCGCCGCCTAATTTTTAGGTTGTAGAGAGACATCGTGACCAGCAATGGCGCACGGGGCCAGTTCACCGCAGCCCGGCAACAGAAGCGGTGGATGACGGCAGGAAAGAACGCTGACGATGAGAAAGACCATTGCCATGTTGGAAAGACAGCACGCGGCCTAAGCAATTAGGCAATCGACCCGTCGATGATGTTGCGTCAGCATTAACACGGGAATGGTTGTAGCACTGGTAAATAGCGCCTGATGGACGGGGGTTCGATTCCCCCCAGCTCCACCATTGAAACTCTTGTGCCATAAAGGCACGAGGGTGACTCACTTTCCACGCGTGTGCCAAAGGTGCGCCTCAGAGAGTGGACGCAGCGTCAAGAGCGAAATTCGCGTCACCGCTCGTCAAGAATTGCCCGTGACCGGTGCAACCCCTATCCCACTAGCCATCTGGGGATTACTCATCACATTGCTGGGATGCACCTTCGTCACTTCTCGCCGATTCTTCCTGCGATAACACGCAGAACAAACAACGATTTATTCGTTGATACCTATCAACATCTTCTATTCACCGCATCAGGACATCAGTTTTCGACGCCTGCGGCGTTGCTGATTTGGAATCAACAGACCAACAATCACAGCAATTGTGATTGGAGCAATAATCAGAACTCGTGAAAGCACTGAACTTCTAGAGACCTCACTATTGACAACCCCCAATGTGAAACGTTGAGAACTCTCAGGTTTTGACCCAACCGATACAACGATCCTGTGTGATCCAGTCTCAATCGCTGCAGGAATTGAGAATCGACCAGATACACGGCCCGCAGAATCAACGACGGACTCTCCTAGCTTGCTGGCGGTGGAATAAATCCAGATTGAACAGCCTTCACCTGGAGCGAACCCATCAAGATCAACATCTATGAACGCAGCTTTAGACAAATCAAGGTTGCCCTCGTCGTTAAGCGCGACTCTTTTCCCATTCGAATCAAGAAGACCAATGACGACTTTTTGCTGTCCCGCATTCATCACAACTTGATTGGAAT
>ERZ1022756.260-NODE-260-length-17002-cov-24.777837_pt1 | contig 17002 bp, 15 predicted proteins | sample MGYA00520902_ERZ1022756 | MGnify/ENA primary metagenome ERZ1022756 (study PRJEB33162, sample SAMN09537601) | freshwater metagenome | isolation source: freshwater | place: Canada:Alberta | collected 2017-07 | study: EMG produced TPA metagenomics assembly of the...
CACCAATGGCAATGGCAGCAGCACCAGCCGCAGGTGGCGGCGGCGCTGACGCAGCAGAAGAGAAGGACTCATTCGATGTTGTTCTTGACTCTGCAGGCGACCAGAAGATCCAGGTTATTAAGGAAGTTCGCGGACTTACCAACCTAGGTCTAGGAGAAGCCAAGGCTCTAGTTGATGGTGCTCCATCAACCATCCTTGAGGGAGCAAACAAGGACACAGCCGAGAAGGCAAAGGCAGCACTAGAGGCAGCCGGCGCAAAGATCACACTGAAGTAGTAAAAAGCTTCGGTTTCAAAAACCCCAACACCACGCAAGTGAGGTTGGGGTTTTTGGCATTTTGAGTGAAGTAGGCTCAGGATGTTCACCCCCACCAGAAAAGACAAAAACCCCTTGAGCTCAAAGCCGCAGTCAGTAAGAGACGAAATTACTAAGAGACAGCGCTTGATGTACATCTTTGTACTGGGCTTTTTGTTGATGGTTCAAACCCTGGTGACCGATATGTTCTTGCCAGCTCATCCGCTGATCGCAAACTTCTTTGAAGTTCCGGATGCCTTTGTTCAGTATTCGCTGTCTGCAGTGACCCTTGGTGCCGCAATTGGGTTCTTTGTTGCAGGACCGCTTTCGGATTCGATGGGGCGCAAAAAGCCAGTGCTGCTAGCCCTTGGACTATTCACCTTTGCCTCAGCTGCGCTTTATGTTGCTCCCGGCATCGAGGCATTTATTGTGCTTCGATTCCTCCAGGGTTTAGCCGGTGCAGCAGCGGCGGTTATCGCTCAGGCCATCATCAGGGACTTGTTTGTTGGCAACGCGATGCTAAAGATTCTTTCTCGTGCGTGGCTGATTTCAGGCCTTGCCCCGATCATCAGCCCGATCATCGCAGCTCAGCTAATGCTGGTGGCCCCAGACTGGAGAATCATTCCGCTAGCGCTATCAGTGCTTGGCGTTGCAATCTTTGTCTTTGCCTCTCGCGCACTAGTTGAGACCCTGCACAAAGACAACCGCCGAGCCAAAGGCTTTGAGGGAGTCAACAAAAGATTCATTGCGGTGTTCAAAGACCGCATCCTGGTAGGGCTTGTTCTAATCGGCATGGTGCAAACCGTTGGTCTGTTTAGCTATTTGAACATCATTCCGTTTTTGTATCAGGACAGTTTGGGCCTGACCCCAGTTCAATTCTCGATGGCGTTTTCAATTACTGCCTTTTGCTGGTTCTTAGGAATTCAAGCCGGAGCAAAGCTAGGCCGCATGTTCAAAGCCCACTGGGTGGTCTTTGCCGCTTTGGTTTTGGCGGTAATCGCGGGCACGGGCTTGTATGTAATTGGTTCGATGGATGTTGGAATCGAAACCGTTGTTCCACTAATGGCTTTGTTCTTGGTTTCTTTTGGAATGACAATTACCCCGATTCAAACCATTGCCCTTCAGGGCCATGGATCAGAAGCCGGAACGGCAGCTTCGGTACTTGGAGTTATGAACTCAGCTACCGCTGCATTGTCAGCACCGCTTTATCCGCTTATCGGTAGCGCAACAACTACCGGTCTTGGAATCACTGTGGCGCTAACTCACCTTGCGGCCATTGGGGTTTTCTTCTTTGTTGTTAGACCTGGCAGTGTTCCAGCATTAGTCAAAGAGTAGTCAGGTATTCTTAAGGCATAACGAGCTGCCGCTTAGGCCCTTAGATGGGGTGGCAGCTTTTCTAAAGGATGTGAAAAATCAATGAGGATTTTGCTTATTGGCGCGGGCGGCGTCGGAGACGGTATCGCCAAAGTCGCAGCAGAAAGATCCTTCTTCGAGGTAATGGTCGTTTCCGACTATGACCTTACAAGAGCAGAAAAAACAATCGAGTGGATCAGAAAGCGCCACGGCGACGAGGTAGCAGCCAGATTCATTCCAGCGAAAATCGATGCATCAAATGCGGCCAATGTCGCTGAGCTGTGTCGAGCACACAACATCACTTATCTGATCAACGCTGTTGAGCCTAAGTTCTTGCCAACAGTTTTCTCTGCTGCATTCACTGCAGGGGTTGGCTATGTTGACATGGCCATGTCGCTGTCCGAACCACACGAGACCGATCCATTCAACAAACCTGGAATCAAACTTGGAGACGCTCAGTATGCACTAAACGACCAGTGGGAAAAAGCCGGAAAGCTTGCCCTGGTTGGCATGGGTGTTGAACCGGGTATGTCGAACATATTCGCTAAGTATGCTGCTGATGAGCTGTTTAGCGTGATTGACGAAGTCAGCATTAAAGATGGTTCGAACCTGGTTGTAAAAAACGAGGCTGGCGAAGAAATCTTTGCGCCTTCTTTCTCCATCTGGACAGTCATTGAAGAGTGCCTGAACCCACCAATCATTTACGAAAAGTCCAAGGGTTGGTACACCACCCATCCATTCAGTGAGCCAGAGATCTTCGAGTTTCCAGAGGGCATTGGAGCAGTTGAGTGTGTCAATGTTGAACACGAAGAGATTCCGATGCTTCCAAGGACCATGGATGTTGGAAAAGTCACTTTCAAGTATGGACTCGGAACCGAATTCATTGAAGTTCTAAAGACCCTTCACAACCTAGGCCTAGACGCAACCAAGCCGGTTCGCGTTCGATCGGCTTCAGGACCAGTTGATGTTGCGCCTCGCGACATGGTGGTTGCAGTTCTTCCGGACCCGGCAAGCATCGGACCTCGCATGACCGGTAAGGCATGTGCGGGAGTGCTTATCACTGGAAAAGATAAGACCGGAAAAGATCGCGCGACATACATTTACCACGTAGCCGACAACTCCGAAACGATGGCTGAGTACGACGCGCAGTGTGTTGTAATGCAAACTGCCTTCAACCCGGTAATTGCTCTTGAGCTAATTGCCGAGGGTAAGTGGTCGGGTGTTGGAGTGCGTGCTCCTGAGGAGTTCGCACCAAAGCCTTTCCTAGAACTAATGTCCGCATCTACTGGCTACCACCAGAGATGGTTTGCACAAGAAAGATTGCCAGCTAACCCGCTAGCTCTTCCTTAGGAAATAAGTTTGGGATACACACTTCAGCAGGTGACTGTCGATCAAGCTGAGCTGATAGTCGAAATAGTCAACCAGCACGAGCTGACTATTGACCCAGAGTCAACACCGATGGGTGTCGAAGAAGCCCAAGAGCTAATTGAGGGCTTCTTCGACAGTGCCCATTGTTATCTCTTAGTTGATGATTCCACTCAAGAAGCCCTTGGCTTCTATTCGGTGAACCCAGACTCCAATCGCAAGAAGCTGTTTACAGACGTATATCAGCGACCAGGCAAGGGGCTTATCAATGAAGTGATTGCCCAGAGCTTCAAGAAAGCAGTTGAGGTCCATCCAGATTACGAGCATCTCTTCGGAGTCAACACCAAAGATGCCTTGATGCGTGAAGCACTTGAGTCATTTGGTATGGAGCCGATTCGCACTTATTGGCGCATGAATCGTTTGTTAGATCCTCAAGCCAAAGCCGACACAACGAAAGACAAGTTTGAAATCAAGTTGGTTTCCGGGAGACAAGACATAGAGACTTGGTGGGCTTTGCACCAGGATGCCTTCAGCAAACACTTTGGTTTTGCACCAAGACCGATGGATCTTTGGATTGAACAGGCAACTTCTTCCAGCACTATGGATCCCGAGGGTTGTTTCATAGCCTTTATCGATGGAGAGCCTGCAGGGTTCGTTCAGATGGCTAACGCCAACTATCACCTAAACGGCGGCTATGTAGACGCCATCGGGGTTGCCCACAAGTTCCAAGGCTTAGGCCTTGGACAACTGCTTCTTCAGCACGCCATCAACTTCTCAGTGGATCAGGGCCGGGAGTTCATTGAGCTCAATGTTGATACGGGAAATGAATCCGGTGCACTAAAGCTTTATGAGAAGCTAGGCTTCAAGCCCAATAGCTCTTGGGTCCAATACGAGAACAAGAAGTGGGCGGAGATTGCCAAAGGACTTTGATGTTGCAGTAATCGGATCCGGCTTCGGCGGATCTGTTGCTGCTCTACGTCTTAGTGAAAAAGGCTACAAAGTCCTAGTGATCGAATCTGGTGCCAGATTCGAAGACAAAGATTTTGCTAAAAGCTCCTTTGATCTAAAGAAGTTTCTGTTCTTTCCAAAGCTTGGCTTAAGAGGCATCCAGCGTATTGACCTGCTGAAAAACGTGCTTGTTATGAGCGGCGCCGGTGTTGGCGGTGGATCGCTGGTTTATGCCAACACTTTGTACCGCCCACCCCAAAAGTTTTTCTCAACTGGCAGCTGGAAAGACATGGCCAATTGGCAGGCGCTTTTGGAGCCTTACTACGACCAGGCCGAGCGCATGCTTGGAGTTGAGGTAAACAAGTTTTTCTCGCCCGCCGATGAGGCTCTAAAAAAAGCCAGCGACCGACTTGGCTTTGGAAACACTTTCCAGATGGCTCCACTTGGTATCTACTTTGGTGAACCAGGCAAGAGCGTTGAAGATCCATACTTCGGTGGACAAGGCCCCGAGCGCACGGGCTGTATTAATTGCGGCGAGTGCATGACGGGTTGTAGGCACGGAGCCAAAAACACCCTCGTGAAAAACTACCTTTACCTTGCCGAAAGGCTCGGCACCGAGATAATGCCGCTTACCAAGGTAGTCAACATTGAGCAGGTATCGGGTGGCTATCAACTCACACTCATCCAAAGTGACAAGCTCTTTCCAAGAAAGCAGCAGATTGTTGTTCCAGAAGTGGTTGTTGCAGCTGGTGCTTTGGGGTCAGCGAAGCTTTTACACTCAGTGCGCGCAAAGGGGAACCTACAGGGGATTTCTTCCAAGCTCGGAGAACTGAGCCGAACCAACAGCGAGTCTCTTCTAGGAGTGGTTGCTAAAGGCAAGGAAACCGACTTCACTTCAGGATCGGCAATCACCTCCTCTGTGTTTCCAGATGAAGATACGCATATTGAACCGGTTCGCTACGGAAAAGGCTCAGGATTTATGGGGCTACTTCAGTCGGTTGTTGCAAGTGGTCCAAAGGGACAATCCCCGAACATCTTTAGATTGCTCTGGGTCACTTTGAAGAATCTGCCAAAACTTCCAAACTTCTACAACTTGCGCACTTGGCCTGAGCGGACTCTTATTCTGCTAGTGATGCAGTCTAGAGATAACTCACTTACGACTTTCTGGAAGCGCGGCCTTACCTCAAAGCAAGGACACGGTGAGAAAAATCCAGCTTGGGTTCCAATGGGCCACACTGTCGCAAGAGAAATTGCCAAAGACGTAAATGGCACCGCGGGTGCCGTGGTTGGAGAGCCATTTGGTATTCCTTTGACTGCCCACTTCCTTGGAGGTGCAGTAATCGCACAAAATTCCGAACATGGTGTTGTGGATGGCTATCTTCGCGCCTTTGGCCAACCAGGATTACACATCGTCGATGGCTCAGCCCTTTCTGCCAATCCCGGGGTAAACCCTTCGCTATCAATTGCGGCCTTGGCTGAGTGGGCGATGGCTCATTGGCCCAATAAAGGCGAGCAAGATCTAAGGCCAGCTCTAGGCGAACCGTTTGAAGTTGTTGAATCGGTGAAGCCTAGAAACCCTGCAGTTCCTGCCTCAGCTAGTGGAGCACTAAGGCTTCCGATTAGACCAATTTAGATTGGTTATTTGCTTCGAATTGTTCTCGATGGCGCGACTCAATTCCTTGGCCGATGTATGTGCTGACAATAATCACAATCGCTCCCAGGATTCCAATAATCGCCAGCGTTTCACCGCCAAACCAAACAGCGATGAACACCGCCCAGATTGGTTCGGTTGCAAGTAGCAGTGTGGATCTTGAGGCAGAAGTTTGCCTGATCGCCCAGAGTTGCGCAACGAACGCAAAGACCGAACAAAAAAGCGCCAGGAACAAAGTTCCTGCCCACTGCGCCGGACCAAAAGTCTCAATTGCATCAAAGGTTCCAGGAATGTCAAAAACAAAAAAGACTACGGTTGCAGTCAGGCACTGCATCAAAATCATGTTGAAGCTAGAAGCCTCACGGTTTCGAGTCAATACTCCCTGGGCTGTGACATGGACCGCTCGCACGATAGCTGCGACAAACAAAAGCATGTCGCCCAAGTTGGGCTCTTGGATACCGTTTCCAGTCACCAGAAGCGCAACACCCACGATTGCTCCAACTGCTGCCAGAAAAAAAGAACGTGGCAACCAGCGCTTATTCCAAGCAGATTCCATGATCGGAGTGAATATGATGGTCAGCGAGATAAGAAGCCCAGCGTTAGTTGCAGAAGTGATTTCAAGACCAAAAGTCTCAACACTCATGATTGCCGATTGAGTAAGTCCAAATAGGGTTCCAAGAGCAAGGTCTGTTTTTGTAAAGCGCCTTCTCCGAATTAGCCAGATGGCAACCATAGCCAAGGTTGCAATGGCAAAGCGAACCGCCAGCATCGCTGGGACTGAAGCAAACGGCGTGATTTCTTTAGCTGTTAGATAGCTTGCTCCCCATACCGCAGCAACGGCCAAAAGCACCAGGTCGACTTTTGAGGCACGGATGACCCTAAGCATCTTGCTTTGCCTTAGTCTGCCTGCCCTTGAATAAGCTCAAGATGCTTCCTTGGGAGATAGTAGCACCAACAATAACAATTACTCCGCCAACCGGTTCGTACCAGTGCAGCTGCTCATTTAGAAGCAGCACTCCTAAAATCACGGCAATGATTGGCGTGATGTAGGTCACCGATGACGCAATTGCACTTCCGACCACATCCAGAACCTTGTAGTAAAGAAGGTAAGCAACTCCACTACCCAATGCCCCAATAGCAATAACTGACCCGATGGCAGCAAGGCTTGGCACTGCGGTGAAGTATTGCCCAGAGAGCAGGTAGATAGGCAGCAGCGTAAGCGCTGCTGTTCCAATCTGGCCAAAAACAGACACTTCAGTTGAGAGCTTCAGTGGAGCGATGTACTTTCGCACATAAGGAGTCCCGATCCCGTAGCAAGTCACTGCAACCAGCAGGGCAACAATAGCTAGCGGCTCGTTATCGCCAAAACCCTGCCATACCCCTAGAACTACCAGTACCCCCACAAGGCCGACGAAAAGACCAACAACCACGTGTGGCTTTAGTTTCTCGCCCCTAAAGGCGATAAGCATTACAACCACTGTTGCTATTGGTGTCACAGCGTTCAAGATGCTTGCCAGCGCGCTCGAGACATGGGTTTGGGCATATGCAAACAACGTGAACGGCACGGAGCTCATCAGAGCTCCTGCGATGGTCATCTTCTTCCAGACATCGAAGCTGGTTGGAAATTTTGAGCGATAGACAAGTATTGCAATCAACATCGCAAGTGCTCCAAAGGTGGTTCGCCAGAAGGCAACACCAATCGGAGTTAGAGCAGTGAGGGCATACTCAACAAACAAAAATGATCCGCCCCAGATTAAACCTGCCACCGTATACATGGCAACCCATGGCTTACGCGCTGTTTCGGTCATTTAGCTAAGGCTCTTTTCTGGTGTCCTTGCCATTCTGCCCTAATAAGACAGGGTGAAAAGCTTAGAAGCGGATTAGCTTCTTCTCGGCGAAGATAAGAGCCGCCACAACCAATGCTCCGGTTGCAAAAAGGGCAATCTCAGCCAGACCATTTGAAGTTGGCGCAAGAACCTCGCCGGTTTCTGATTGCCAAGGCCACAAAGCCCTGAGAGAACCGACCATCAGACCCGACATGAGAACCAGCGTGATTCTTGTTTTGTGCTGAAGCAACCACTGAAGTAATCCGACAAACAATCCCAAACCAACTAAAGCCCCGAGCACAAATGTTCCCAGGTAGGCAAAGTCCAGATCGTTCACAGCAGCTAGAGTCGGCGCATACATACCAAGAGCTAGTAAGAGGTAGGAACCAGAAACACCGGGCAGAACCAAAGCACAAACCGCTATCGCGGCCGATCCTGCAATCACAAAAAAGCCAGGATCAACATCAGCACCGCGCGGGATAGACGTGAAAGCAAAAGCCGCTATTGCCGCAGCAGCCGCTATTGCGTACTCGAATAGTCCCCAGCGTCCGCCGGAGAGCCTAATTGGAACCGCAAGAGACGCAGCTATCAATCCTGCAAACAGTGCCTTGGTCAGGGTTGGGTATTGCTCCAGCATTGGCTCAACTATCCCAGCAGCTGCAAAAAGAGCTATGAACATTCCAATTAGCATCGGAATAAGCATCGACCAAGACATCGATCTAAATCTTGAACCAGCCTGTATCCAGTTACTTTTTGAAAAAGTGACTAGAAGCGCCAGGCCCTTAAATGCCTCGGCAGCCGAGTTGATGATTCGAGAGTAAACACCAGTGATGAGTGCAATGGTGCCCCCGGAAATGCCCGGGATTATTTCAGCTATACCGATTAGAATTCCACGAACAAAATTCAAAACCAACTGGAGTAATGGGTTTTTTGATGCAGGAGATTTCTGGGTGGCTGACATTTCTCAATTGTCCCAGAGGATTAACTGTTCTTGAACTTAGGCTCACTGATGGATCTTGAACCAAGAACTGCCCCACCAACAATCAAACCCGTTGCCAAAAGCAATTGCCAGCTCAGTTCACGGCCACTAACAATCAGCAACAATGTCGTTGAAAGCAGTGGTGTCAAAAATGCAAGCAGCCCTATTCGTCTTGGGTCACCAATCTTCAGCGCTGCATCCCAGAAGTAGAAAGCACCACCGAGGGGACCGAGCCCAAGAATTACAAGAAGCCCCCAGTCACTTGCAGTGATTACTGCTGGAGCTTCTAGCAGGAAGTGCGCTAGCAGAGCCAGCACACCAGAAACTAAACCAAACAGACCAATCGCTGAAGTGGGGAAAGCTCTCAGCTTTGTGGTCAGAAGCGAATACGTCGCCCAGATAACGGCCGCGGCGAAGGCAAACAGGTAGCCGATCTCAAAGCCCATCGGGCCCGTTGTGGCACCAGCTGATGTGATGGCTATTGCTGCTCCCGCAAATCCAGAGCTCGCGGCGATGATGTGGCGAAGGCCAAGCCTCAGGTGTCTACTGAACAACGGAGTCAGAACAATAATCAGTAGCGGCCAGAGGTAGTTCACAAGATTTGCCTCAACCGCCGGGGCAGTTTGCAAAGCAACAAAAAGCATCAGGTGATAACCAAAGAGGCCATAAACCCCAACCATCAAAGTCTTTGATGGGATCTTCCATGCTGAGATCTTGAACCCCGATAGCGGAAGTGAGATTAATGATCCAATTATCAGACCTATGCCAGTCAAAAGAAATGGCGGAACCTCAACCAACAATGTTGCCAGGGTAGCAAGGGATGCCCACAGCAAAATTGCGCCTAGTGCAAACAGATCCGCTTTCATGACCCAAAGCCTATTGGAATCAAGGGGCTCCAAAAGTGCGACAAAATGAGTAGCAGTATTGGAAAAAAGCAAGTCGGTTGTGGACTTTTTACAAAGAAAGTCGCAAAAAACAAAAAGTTTTTGTGAAAAGTCCAAAAAAATCAGCGATACACGCCAGTATCTTCGCGGATTGGCATTTCTTTGATTCCTAGGGGAGAATAGAAGGACACGAAGGAGTGATACACGTGTCGAAAATTTCGAGCGTAAAACACGATTCAGCCGGTAGACGGCGAGTACCGACAAAATACACCCCGATAAATGAATCTCGGGTTAAAAAACTAACTGCTGAAGAATGGAAGAAATTCCGTTCTCAAACCACAGCTTCAGGTGAGCACAACAAGCGAGCATCAAAGGTGTTGCCGCTGGGTGTCACCTCAAGCTTCCAGCACTGGGATCCATACCCACTATCAATTGTCTCCGCCAAGGGGGCTTACTTCAAAGACGTAGACGGTCGAAAGCTTCTTGACCTATCTATGGGCTTTGGAGCGATGTTGGTTGGACACCTCAACAAGCACGTTGTTCGCGCTGTCAAAAAGGCCATGCGTTCAACCGGAACCCTATTTGTTACCCCATCCGTAATTGCCACCGATGCAGCTGAACGCTTCCAGAAGCGCTTCGACGTTGACATGCTTCGCTTCACCAACTCGGGCACCGAGTCAACGATGTATGCGATTCGTGCAGCCAGGGCAGCCACCGGTAAGAAGGCCATCATCAAGGTTGAGGGTGGCTACCACGGTGGCTACGACCCACTTCAGGTCTCTGTGAAGGCACCGCTAGACAAGATCGGTCCTGCCAAGACTCCGAAGCCTTACTACCCACCAGAGGTAGAAGCCGGAGAAGTGTTTGTAGTTCCTTACAACGACCTTGAGCGTTTGGAAGAAATTCTGAAGAAGGATTCGAAGAAGATTGCCTGCTTCATGGTTGAGCCGATCATCGAGAACCTTTCCATCATCCTGCCTGACGAGGGCTACCTAAAGGGAGTTCGTGCTTTGTGCGATAAGTACAAAGTCGCACTTATCTTCGATGAAGTGAAATCTGGACTAACCGCCGGAGTTGCAGGAGCTGCAAAACGCGTTGGAGTAAAGCCAGATCTAATCACTTTGGCCAAGAGCATCGGTGGAGGTCTGCCGTTGGCAGCTTTTGCAGGTAAGAAAGAATTCATGCAGACCGTTGTTGATGGTCGCATGCCTCACTTTGGTACCTATAACGGAAACCCACTGGTTATGGCAGCAGTTATTGCAGTTGACGAAATTGCAACGGTTGAAGCCTTAGCTGCAGCAGAGAAAATCAATAACGACACCCTGGATGCAATGGACGCCATCATCGACGAGTATGCACTTCCTGCACACACCGTCGGCTTTGGTGTTAAGGGAGCAGTTATCTGGTCACCAACACCTGTTCGCAACTACCGCGATTTCAAAGCAACTGATTTTGGAATTGCTGAGTTGAGCTGGCTATGGGGCATCAACCGCGGCATCATCACCCCTCCGGGACTTGATGAGCAGTGGTTGGTTTCTTTCGCACACACCCAAAAAGACATGAACAAAATGGTCGAAAGCTTTAGAGAAATGGCTAAAGCGCTTAGGAGCTAACAAAGCTGTCCCGAACCCCGCCAACAACTTTGGCGGGGTTCGCACTTTAAGCGGGATTCAATCGGATGCCCAAACCGTCATGGCTAAAGCACTTACCAAAGCAATAATCTAAATCACAATTTTTGGGGAATACACTGCCGTGCTGGAACAGGCTCAGCAAGGAGTTTTGTGAGTTTAATCTCATCTAGTTGAGGCTTGCTTTCTAATGTTTATCCACTTAGCTAGAGGAGTCAGAAAGAAGAAGGAAATGACTAAAGATCCCTACAAGATAGTAGACACTAAGCCAAGCTGGTCCTCAAGACTGGGATCGGGTGTGGTGGCGCTGGGAAGCGTTGCTACGGCAGTAGTAATCACTGTGCCGGGCTTGCCCGGGTATGAATTTCTTAGTCAGTCAGCCACTACTCTCGACGGCGTCTCCGTTCCATCCGAATTACAAGGAAATGACTCGGAGAACTCAGCGGGAAACGCCTTCTCAACCTTGGCCACCTCTTCTCAGCAATTTGGAACCTCCCCTAGTGGGGCGGCATCTCTGAACAACGGCACCACTTCTGCGCGCTCCCAGTCAGCTATAGCTGGGGCACCCGGTTCAGCGGCTCAAGCCGAGACAACACTCAGTCTTCCTGGTGTCAACTCAGGAAACACCTCATCCCCAACTCCTTACTCTGCTGGCCAATCGGGCGCAACCAACCCAACAGGCGGCAACGCATCGGCAGGAAACACCTCATCCCCAACTCCAGGCGGGTCTTCTTCTGAGTACGAAGAGGAATACGAAGAAGACGAAGAGGAAGAAGAGGAAGAAGAGGAAGAAGACGAAGAGGAATCCGAAGAAGACTAGCCCACTGAAAATCCAAGAGTCCAAAATGTTTTCGAGAGCCTTCGACTGTATGGGAACAGTTTTTACTTTTCAAATTGCCGGCGAGCGAGATCCTGGCCAAGTGAGTAAAGACGTAGAAACTGCCTGCTCTATTCTGGTTGATGCAGATAATCGCTTTAGTTTGTACAAAGATAAATCCGAAATCTCTCTTCTTTCTCGCGGTGAACTGGATTGGGGGGCATCTTCTGCAGTTCAAAAGGAAATCAAAAACCAGGCCGAGGACTGGAAGCTAATCACCGAAGGTTTCTTCGACCCAATTTCACCAGAAGGCATTTACGATCCATCGGGATTAGTCAAGACATGGGCCGCTTGCAACGCCGCGATGTATCTAGAAGCCAACGGCTATAGAGACTTTACGCTCAATGCTGGTGGGGATGTGTACATCGGCCCTGAGGTAAAAACATTTCCACTGACACGAGTTGGGTTATCCAACTTGAAGCCAATCAGCTCCCCAGAGGCCTCCGTCAACATGATCTTGGATGTAGAGGGAACTAGGTATCGTGGAATTGCAACTAGTGGGTCTTCCGAACGGGGAGATCATATTTGGCCTGCTCCAAACTCAACAACTAAAAGCGAGTATCTGCAGGTGACAGTTGCCGCAACGGATCTAGTGATCGCAGATATCTGGGCAACAGCTATCGTTTCTGGAGGTCAGCTAGCCTTCGAACTGTTTGAAGCCAAGGTCGATAAACAGACTGCAGTTGCGATTGCAACTAGTGCAGAAGGTAGAGTCCAATCTTCTAACGGCTTCGCCAGCATCCTTGCCAACTTGGGGTAGCCAACTAAAACTTTCCTAGTGCATTTTCAATCGCTATCTTGAAGGCCTCTGTTGTGTATGTTGCACCTGATACATTCCCGTAGTTGGTTCCTTGGATTTGAACAGTGGCTTCTGAAAGAATGACGTATGCCTCTGCTCTACCATTACTTGTTTCTCCTTGGATTACTCCCACATCAGTGATCTCATTGCCGAGCACAGTTACCGAGAGCTGAAGAACGCCGTACTTGTAGTCGATAACATCGGAGTTTTTAGTGATCGGCTTTAGTGCAGGTTTTGTTGGATTTGAGGAAGTCGTTTCTGACGGGCTAGGGCTGGGGTTAGCCTCGGCCGAAGCTGTCGGAGTTTGGCTTGGTGTTGGAACTATCTCTATTGGCTCCTGAGAAGAGGTATCTGCAGAAATGTCTTGTATTGTTTCAAGTTCGCCAAGGCGCAGTGAAACAGCTAGGGAGCTCGCTGCGACTAACGTTGCCACAATTGCGGTTGACTTTCTCACCAGGCGAACTCCTCAACGTGTATTTGGTGCTTGGGAATAGATAGTTTAGAAACAGTCTGAATTAATGCACCCGTCCATTGGGTAGGCCCACAAATGTAAATATCAGAATCAAGGATTTCTGGAGCTAGCTCAGACAGGAGAATGTAATCTGGCTTTTGCTTGCTCCGGGCGCTTTGCTCAGGAAGCCAGGGAACACGCTTATCTCTAGGTCCGGTCAAAATCCTCAGCGCGTGTCCTCTTTTCTGAGCAATGTCTGCCAGTTCATCTGCCAGAGCCGCGTCCTGTTCAGTATTAGCTCGGTAGATAATTGTCAGATCTCCTGGCTTCGACGCTAGCTGCTGGGCTAGCGAACGAATTGGCGCAACACCAATTCCTGCGGCAATGAGAGTGACTTTCTGTTTGCTTCGCTTTGCTTCTGTAAACACCCCATAGGGACCTTCCAGAACAATGCGAGTCCCCACAGCAATGTTCTGCATCCGAGCAGTGAAGTCTCCCCGATTTCCGATGGTGAATCGCAAGTATCCTTCGCCGCTTGAGTTAGAGGCTGAAAAGGGGTGGGGTTTCCAAAAGTCCTTCAAGGTCATTACGCGCACCATAAAAAACTGGCCGCTCTTGAACGGGAGCTTAGCTAATCCTTTTCCTCTAACCGATATCGAGGTTGAGTTGTTTCCTGCAGGCTTCACGGACGAAACCTTAAATCCGCCAATAAACGCTCGAATCACCGGGTGGACACTTCTAAACCAGACAACGTTTACCAGCACAAATATATAGAGGGCCCAGAAGTAGGTGGCTAACCACGGGTGGGCTAAGAGCGTGCTACCAAATGCAAACTGATGCGGAATTGCTAGAAGCACCGCAACATAGGACAACAGGTGTATCAAATACCAAACTTCGTAGCTGAGCATTCTCCTTGCAGCTCTAATCGAAGAAATCGTTACTACAAACATCAAGGCAAATCCGAGGGCGGCAATTTGCATCTCAAAGTACCCGCCAACCAAATCAAACGCCGCCAGATAGAGATCTTCATTGTTCTGCAGTGCGTAGTAATAGATAGATGTGACGGCATGCAGCCCGAGGACATAAACCAGTGGTTTCCCAAGCTTTTTGTGAGATCCGGTTAGCTTGTCAAGCCCAAAAACAGCTTCGATCCAGGGCACTCTAGATACAAGGACTAAATGCACTAGTAGAAGTGAGGTGCCGACAAGTGCGCTCGAACGATTCACCAAAGCTGTTATCGATTCAGCGGTGCCTAGATTTGAAGCCGCACCATCAGCCAAAAGGGCCAGCAATGGAATCAAAACTGCAGCGATACCAATCAATTGAATTGACTCACTGGATCGCTGCAGTCGCCTTTGCTTGGCTGCACCGAGGAGAATTGGCTTGGTATTCACTAGCTAATTATCCTGCGAGGCCTATTCAGTAATCAGCAAAACTCGTCTTTGTGAGAGGAATCTAATGTCACTCTCATCCTGCAAGCAGACAAAACCGTCATACTTGAATAAACAATTTGAATTGGAGATTAAGTGTTTTCGCAACTAACACGATTGAATCTCACGGCTACGTTGATTGCTGGTCTCACGCTGATAACTGGGGGGTGCGCTTCTCAACCAGAGACTAATTCCAACCTGACGGCAATAGAACTTGCCAGCCCCAGCCCGAGTTCAGCACAACCTTCAAATACAGATCCGGAATCCAACTCACCGGTTTCCGATAGCTTTGCTGAGTTGGACTTCGATGATCAGACAGGTGAAGGTCAACTTATTGAGGTGGAAGAGGTGAGGCTCAGTCTTGGACTGGGTTTTGTAGTAATCACTGACCAAGAAGGAGATGTTCTTGGCTACGCTACTGCAACCCCAGATTCCCAGCCCGTTTCGGTATCACTGAGCGACCGAGTAGCGTCCAGCCAGGAGCTCATTGGAATTCTATTCTTGGATAATGGAGACGGTGAATTCTCAATCCAGAGCGATTCTAGGATTCGAGACGGTGAAGGTGAGCTGATTGAAGAGGATTTTTACTACACCTACAAAAAGAACTAGGAGAGCAGAGTGAAGTCTGCCCGTGCCAACATTCTCGGGTGGATTCTTGTACCTGTCGTGCTTTCTATGATTGCCACCTACGCATTCTCTTCCGTTCTGCTCCGCAACAATTTGGCCGCGGAAATCAATCAACAGCTGAACCAAGAAGCAGAAGAGCTCTATCTCTTAGCTGAGCGAGCGATCGATCCCAATTCAGGTGAGGCCTACACATCTGCCCGAGACATACTCGAGCTCTACATCCGTAGGAGTGTGCCGGACACGCTCGAATCCCTGTTTGTGCTGGTCGATGGCGTAGTTATTGAGCGCAGCTCATCGCCTGGTCTTCCTAGATTAGATAGAGACGAGGTATTTATTCAATTCATAAACTCGTTGGAGGAGCCAAGATTAGGAGAGTTCTCTTCCCAAGGTGATTTAGTTCGGTACATCTCGATACCGGTTTCGGGGAACAGTGATTCTGGACACTTAGTGGCCGCCATATTCTTGGATCAAGAGTTTGAGAAAGTGGATTCGACGCTGTCTCAACTCGCACTTTTGATGCTTCTGGCGTTAGCAGCTGGTGCTGCAGCTGGCTGGTTTGTGGCCGGTCGAATCCTTAGGCCCTTACGCCAGCTAGGGAACATCACCCGACGCGTCACGGACGGAACAATTGAAGAGAGGCTAACTGGATTTAATCCAAACCAGGAAATTGGTGCGATAGCCTCAGACTTTAACAGCATGCTAGATAGAACCGCACTGGCCTTCACGTCGCAGCGACGTTTCGTAGATGACGCCGGACATGAGCTCAAGACACCTCTGACCATTATTCGCGGCCATCTGGATCTAATCAAAGTAGACCCCAAAGAGTCAGCATCGAGTATCGCCATCATTGAAGATGAGGTCTTACGTATGACAAGAATTGTGCAAGATCTTCAGACATTGACAAAATCCAGCCAGGCCTCATTTATCCAACCAACGATTATCGAAGTTAGTGAAGTAATTGATGAAGTGTTTGTGAAAACTTCGCCCCTGGCGGAGAGAAACTGGAGCGTTGATGCCCAACAACTTGGAGAGCTACTCATTGACAGACAAAGAATGGTGCAGGCACTTTTGCAGCTTGTAGATAACGCCATTAAACACACCAAAAGGGGCGATGCGATAACAATTGGATGTCGGAAAAAAATCGATGGCATCGAAGTGTTTGTTGGGGATAGCGGCCCTGGTGTCCCTGAAGAGTTCAGGAGCTTCGTGCAGGAAAGATTTGCTCGTGGCAGCTGGACTGCGCAAGACACAGAAGGCTCAGGTTTGGGCTTAGCTATTGTTGAAGCAATAGCCAAGGGGCATTCAGGACAAATGTATATACGAGATTCGACTCTTGGGGGCGCAGAGGTCGGAATCAAATTGAATCTTCATTCACACTCCAAGGAGAAGACAGTTGACTAGCCAAAGAATTCTGGTTGCCGAAGACTCCACCCGAATAGCCTCATTCATCGTCAAGGGACTAACAGCTCATGGGTTCTCGGTCGCTCATGTTGCAGATGGCTCCAAAGTCATCCCCGAGCTACTTGAAAACGATTACCAGCTGTTAATTCTTGACCTTGGTCTTCCCAATCGAGAGGGTTTGTCGATCTTGGAAGAGCTACGGGGAACTGGAAACAACATCCCTGTTCTAGTTCTTACTGCGAGGGATAACACAGAGACAACTGTGGCGAGCTTTCGGGGAGGTGCCGATGACTACATGTCTAAACCTTTCTCCTTTGAAGAACTTCTGGTGCGCATTCAAGCCAGACTCAAGGGGAGACGAGTAGATTCCACAAATCAAACCCTGCATCCACTTCTAACAAGAGGCGCAATTTCGCTAGATCTGTTGGCAAGGAAGGTCACTGTAGGAGAGGATTCATTCGAGCTAACACCGAGAGAATTTGTGATGCTT
>ERZ1022756.261-NODE-261-length-16987-cov-9.754902_pt1 | contig 16987 bp, 19 predicted proteins | sample MGYA00520902_ERZ1022756 | MGnify/ENA primary metagenome ERZ1022756 (study PRJEB33162, sample SAMN09537601) | freshwater metagenome | isolation source: freshwater | place: Canada:Alberta | collected 2017-07 | study: EMG produced TPA metagenomics assembly of the...
GACGTACTTACATTTACTGGTTCCACTCAAGTTGGAAAGTACTTCATGAAGTACTCAGGTGAATCAAACATGAAGCAAGTCTGGCTAGAGTGCGGCGGAAAGAGTCCAAACTTGGTTTTTGCTGACACCGCAAACCTGGAGGAAGCTGCTGAATTTGCAGCGCGCGCAATTTTCTTCAATCAAGGTGAAGTCTGTTCTGCAAATTCTCGATTGCTAGTTGAAAAGAGTATTGCCGAACAATTTACTGAGCTTGTGATTAATCAGGCCAAGAAAATCAAGTTGGGTAATCCATTAGACCCGGCAACAACAATGGGTCCATTGGTAGACCGTAATCAAACTGGTCGAGTAGCTGAATTCATTTCGAGCGGAACTGAATCAGCCAAACTTGCTCATGGTGGCGCTCGACTGACCATCGATGGATCAGATTGTTACATCGAACCAACTGTATTCACCAACGTTCCTCAGCAAAGCTCAATTGCAAATGATGAAATCTTTGGACCAGTGCTTTCGATTCTCCCGTTTGAAACCGAAACAGAAGCAATTTCAATTGCAAATAACAGTATCTATGGCTTGGCTGCTTCGGTCTGGACTTCAAACTTGAGTCGCGCGCACCGAGTATCTGATGCCTTGCACGCTGGCACAGTGTCAGTTAACACAGTGGATGCGCTAGGCATGAACATTCCATTTGGTGGATTTAAGCAATCCGGATTTGGACGTGACTTGTCACTCCATGCCTTAGACAAATTTACTGGGTTGAAAACAACCTGGATTCGATACGAATAAAATTTAGGACAAAACTAGGAGAAGAAATGGCAACCTCAAACAAATCGACTCAGGAATTAGCTGAAATCGATCGCGCCCACATCATTCATCCATACCTTCCCAAGTCCACAACTGAGCGCGTGATCATGGCTCGGGGGCAAGACTGCGCCTTGTGGGATACCGATGGCAAGGAATACCTTGATGCAACTGGCGGACTTTGGTTAGCTCAAATTGGTCATGGGCGTGATGAAGTTGCTGCAGTTGCTGCCGAACAGATTTCAACCTTGGAATACTTCACGAGCTTTTGGGAATTCAGTAACGAACCAGCAATCAAGTTGGCTGCCAAGTTAGTTGAGATTTCACCAGACAATATCAATCACGTGTACTTCACGAGTGGTGGCTCCGAAGGAAATGAAGCGGCAATCAAAATGGCGCGGTACTACCATCACCGAAAGGGCGAAGTGGGCCGCGATTGGATTTTGGCGAGAGAGCGGGCGTATCACGGAATCGCCTACGGTGGCGGATCACTTTCTGGTTTTGATGTTTACCACGATGGCTTTGGACCAACCATGCCTCATGTTCAGCACCTAACGACACCTTGGCCATACCGTCAAGAACTGTACAACGGTCAAGATCCAACTGACTTCTTGATTAACGAACTTGAAGAAACAATTGCTCGCATCGGTGCTGACAAAATCGCGGCGATGGTTGGTGAGCCAATTATGGGCGTTGGCGGAATGTTAGTTCCACCTGATGATTACTGGCCAAGAGTTCAAGAAGTATTGCGCAAGCATGGCATCTTGCTGATTTTTGATGAAGTTGTAACTGCCTATGGCCGTGTTGGCGAATGGTTTGCGGCTCAGCACTTTAATGTGCAGCCAGACATCATCATTACTGCCAAGGGAATAACTTCGGGTTACATTCCGTTAGGTGCGGTGTTAACTACCGATGCTGTTGCAGCCGAGCTCGAGAAGGATTTTGGATTCCCAATGGGATTCACTTACAACGGACATCCAACTGCAGCTGCAGTTGCGCTGAAGAATCTGGAGATTATTGAGCAAGAAGGCTTGCTTGAGAAGGCAAAGAAGATGGGGCAATACTTGCACGAAGGGTTACGCACGCTTTTGGATCTTCCAATTGTTGGTGAAGTTCGTTTTGTTGGAATGATGCACGCTGTAGAGCTTGTGACTGACAAAGAAAGTCGCACTCCGCTTCCTATGTTGCAGCCTATGTTGCCAGATGTTATCCGTCGCGAGGAAGGCGTAATCGTTCGCGATTGTGCACATAACTTGGTGCTTTCACCACCATTGATCATGACCGAAGAAGAGGCAGATCGAATGGTTGCAGCAATGCGCAAGGTACTTGAACGCACAACACCAGATGGTGTAATCCACTAATCACTTAAGTTGAAACGGCAGCGACTTCGATTCGGAGTCGCTGCCGTTCTTTCGTTAAGTACTGATTCCATAAGGATTTGAAGTAGGCTCAAGATTTGTGAGGGCCAATCGATTGATCGTGTCACTTTTAACCCTTGTGGTGTCTTTTTCATTCACAATAATTCCAGCGAATGCAGTCGAAGCACCTGTTATCGATTTTTGTGCAAAGAAAACTACTGGCAAAGTTAGAGCCATCACTGAGGGAACTTGTACCAAAAAAGAACGATCACTCGGAGCCACACCAATCAATCGATCCGAAGCGCGCCCCGAAGCCCTAGTTCCACAGTTCAAGAATCGATACGAGGCAGCAAAGGCAGCGGCCAAAAAGAAGGGTCACACCCTTGCGATCACTAGTGGCTACCGAAGTCTGGCTCGCCAAGAAGTTCTTTTTCAGCGAGCTATTAAACGACATGGTTCAGCTGAAGCAGCAAGTAAATGGGTTCTACCGCCAGAAAAATCTAATCACCCTTGGGGAATAGCTATCGACATCAACTATGGTGTTGGCGGCACTAAAGGCAAAAAGGCAGCGGCCTGGTTAGAAAAGAATGGCTACCAATACGGACTGTGTCGTCGATATGAAAATGAATGGTGGCACTTCGAGCCACTAGTTGCGCCGGGGCAAACCTGTCCAGCAATGGAACCGTACGCTTCTTAACGAGTACCTAAAGTTTCAGATAGTTGCTTGGTGATTGCACCCCAAGCAGATATTCCTCGCTCTTGGGAATTCCAAGTATTCGAATAACCAGTAAAGATCCATCGTGGAGATTTGCTCGCATCCCAAACGTAACCAAGCGTGTTTATTCGCCATAAGCCAACAGGTGGCCTGTCACCTTCAACGGATAAGTACCAGCCATTCTTTACTGCAGCTGACCAATCGAGAGGGATGCCGCCACTAGGGCCAGCGCCCCAAGCTTGCTCTGGATTTACTTTGTTCATTAAGTCGCGAAGAATCACGCGCTGTGCTTCGGGTAGTGGGCTCTCGGCTGTTCCAACTACTTGATTCAATAACAATGCCTGATCACCGGCGTTTGTCATGATTGTTCCCCAGGCGCCACCCGTGGTCGTATTTGCCAAACCATAGCGACTTGCAATGGAAACTACAGCGTCGTTCTGTCCAATCATTTTGAACAAGCGATCTGCCGCACCATTATCGGATTCAGTAATCATCAACTCTAAGTCGGGAGCAATTGCGGCGTAATCCAAAGTGCCCGCAGCCACCATCTCTAAGACACCAGTTGCAACGATAACTTTTCCAGTTGATGCCGTTGGAAACGTTGCCGGTGCATCTCCTAGTGAATATGTACAGCCTTCGACTAAATCAACAATCGTTACATTAAAACTTATTGGCTGAAACTCTGCAGACCAGGTATCAACAAAAGTTTGCGGTACTGGCGAATTAGCTTCGCAATCGAAAGCTGGAGTTACAACAGGTACTGGAATAGGAGCGGCAGTGCCGTCAGCGGGAGCAGACGAGATAGCTCCTGATGCCAGCCTCAATATCAAAACCAAAGCCAAAAAGATTGATCCGAAAACAAGAGTCCGTCTAACCACGAATGTGGCCCTTGATGGTCGCTTCTCACTCACGTGCCCGCGAAAGGAATCGAACCTTCGACCTTCTGCTCCGGAGGCAGACGCTCTATCCACTGAGCTACGCGGGCAAAACTACCTGCCTGAGTGACTTTATCAGGGCTGGCAATTTAGTCCCATAAATGGCAAAGATGACGTACAGTGGAATGAGCAAGACACGGGAGTCCACAACAAGGTGGGCTGAGAGGGTGTCCGATCTTTTGATCACCACACCGACCGTTTAACCAGTCCGGTAATGCGGATTGCAGGAGGAATGCAATCTATGTTTTCAGAAATCAATGAATTTGTTAGCACTGTTCTATTCACAGTTTTGGGCTACCAAGTAACCCTGCTTGAGTTAGTAGCAGTTATTGCATCAGCCACGGGTGTTTGGTTAGGCACAACTGGCAAGCGAATCATGTGGCCTTGGTATGGATTCAGCGGTGTACTTTACGGCTGGCTGTTTTTCAATTACGAACTTTATGCCAGCGCATCACTTCAGCTTGTTTTCATAGCTGCAGCGATTTGGGGCTGGTTCGGTTGGGGTCCACAAGGCGCCGTCTCGCGAAACTTATCCTGGGCAATGCGCGCAGTTATCTTGAGCGCAGGAGCTGTGATCTGGTTGCTGATTACACCGTTCTTGGTTTCGCTTGGTGCAGCAGCGGCCCTTCCAGACGCTTTCGGCCTAGTCTTTAGCATCATTGCTCAAGTCCTCATGGTTTTGCAGTTCCGCGACAATTGGGTGGTTTGGTTCGTTGTCAACGTTGTTTATGTGGGCCTCTTTTGGTCTCAAGATCTCAAGTTCACATCGTTGCTATACGTAGTTTTTGCAGCAATCGCGCTTCGCGGTTGGATCAATTGGCAAAAACTTCAGCGCACTGACAGCCAGTAATTAGTTCATGTCGTTTTTCGAGTTATCCAAAATTAGGGTCGCTATCGAAAACAGTGATGCCCTTTGTGGAGATACAAAGATTGTCACTATCGATGGGCCTGCCGGATCTGGAAAAACAACTTTGGCAAATGAGTTAGCAAGTGAGTTGGCGACTTCTACTGGCATCATCAGCGTGGTCCATATGGATGAACTATATGAAGGTTGGGATGACGCCTTAGGCCAAAAGTTATTTGATCGCATTGAGGCTTGGATTTTGGCGCCAATTAGAAATGGCTTAAGTCCAAAGTTTCTAAAGTACGACTGGCATCAAGGTAAGTATGCGAATTGGTCAGAGTTGCCACTTACCCCAGTTTTCATAATTGAAGGGGTTGGCTCAGGTCACGCTGCACTTCGCAAGTTTGTATCTCAGGCTATTTGGGTTGAAGCAGACGATGATTTGCTTCTAGATCGCGTGGTGCAAAGAGACGGCGAAGGCGTCCGTGATGAAATGTTGATTTGGAAAGATCGAGAACGCGCTTACTTCGAATCAAATGCCGTGAAGAACGCAGCTCATATTCATTTGCGAGGACAGTAAAAGTTATTACCAAGGGACAATCTGGCGATCTTCCCAAAGTAATCCAGTTTGAGTTTCTGTTGTGTGCTCTCTTGTTGCTAGCCAAACGATGGTGTCGGCAGCTTCTTCTGGACTTCGCGGCGCATCTGGTCCACCCATGTCAGTTCGTGTGTGGTTCGGACACATTGCGTCAACCAATACTCCGCGGCTTCCGTTTCCGAGCTCTGCTGCCAGATTCTTCGTTAATGCATTTACTGCAGTCTTGGAAATTCGATAAGGAGCTAAACCGCCTGCTAAACCTGGTCCAGTGAATCTGCCTAGACATGCAGATACGTTGATAATTCGACCTGACTTGCGTTGTGCCATTTGGGGGCCGACGGCAGAAATCATATTGAATGTGCCATCTAGATTGATTCCCATAACTCGTCGCCATTCTTCCTGAGAAGTACGCAGAGTCTTCGCCATTTTCTCGCTCATTACGCCAGCTGAGTTAATCAGTATGTCTGCCTGCGGCGCCAATGAGTGTTGGCTCACTTTCTCCAACACTTCCACCCCATCGGACACGTCGACACAGATACTGTCTGCATCTATCCCCTGCCCCAAAAGATCTGAAACGGCTAAGTTGAGATTCTCTGGGCTCCGTCCAACCAGCACAACTGTGGCACCGAGAGCTCCTAGAGATTTGGCTGCAGCTAAGCCAATCCCACGAGAACCGCCTGTAATCAAGACCACTTTTTCGGCAAGGTCGGAATAATTCGAATCAAAATTGGGCGAAGATGTCATGCTCTTACCCTGCCCTAGCCCAATGGCTTATGCACGTTGAAGCCCTTGTCAGATGGGCGATACGATTTCCTTATAGAGCAGTAACTCGAGTTCAACAAGGAAGGCCCCCAAGCCGTGTCCGGACCAACAAATAGTCCATTTGGTGCAAACGATTGGCTCGTTGACGAGTTGTATCAACAGTTTTTAGAAGACAAGCAATCCGTTGATCCAGCCTGGTGGGACTTTTTCGCTGACTACTCTCCGGCTGAACATTCACCACATGCAATAACCAAGAAATCTGCTGCTCCAGTAGCACCTGCAGTCACACCAGATGCGTCTGCGCAGCCTGTTGCCACTCCGGCGACACCAGCTCCTGTTGTTGCCGAAAGTGCTGCGGCAGTTTCCAAGCCCGCACCAGCATCACTCGCTGATGATGTTATTGAAAAACTTAAAGGCACTTCGGCTCGTGTTGTAACCAACATGGAAGCAAGTCTTGAAATTCCGACTGCAACTTCAGTCCGCGCAGTTCCTGCGAAACTAATGGTCGACAATCGCATCGTGATTAACAATCATTTAGCGCGTGGTCGCGGCGGAAAAGTTAGCTTTACTCACATCATCGGCTTCGCAATCGTTCGAGCCTTGCGCGAAATGCCTGATATGAATGTTTCTTACACAACTGTTGAAGGTAAGCCTGCAATCGCACGTCACCAGCAAGTTGGACTTGGACTTGCGATTGACCTTGCAAAGGAAGATGGCTCCCGTCAGTTACTTGTTCCTTGTATCAAGTCAGCTGACACGATGGACTTCGCAGCTTTTTGGGCTGGGTACGAAGATGTAATTCGAAAGGCACGTTCTGGAAAACTTGCAGTTGAAGATTTCCAAGGAACAACCGCAAGCCTGACAAACCCAGGAACAATTGGAACCGTTCACTCAGTTCCTAGATTGATGCCAGGACAAGGTGTAATCATCGGTGTGGGCGCCATGGATTACCCAGCAGAATGGCAAGGCGCTTCTGATGATGCCTTAGCTAAGAATGCAGTTAGCAAGATCATGACTTTCACCAGCACATACGATCACCGAGTTATTCAAGGTGCTCAATCGGGTGATTTCTTGCGTCGAGTTCACCAGCTACTTCTCGGCACCGATGGTTTTTACGATGACATTTTCCGTTCGCTGCAAATCCCATACGAGCCAATTCGCTGGGCACAAGATCTTGCAACATCACATGATGCAGATCTAGATAAAACTGCTCGAGTGCAGGAAATGATTCACGCCTTCCGAGTGCGCGGTCACTTGTTGGCTGATATCGATCCACTGGAATACCACCAGCGATCACACCCAGATCTTGACATTGCAAATCATGGAATGACTTTGTGGGATTTGGATCGCGAGTTTGCCACGGGTGGATTCGGTGGACGCCCATTTGCCATGTTGCGAGATATCTTGGGAACCCTTCGTGATGCTTACTGCCGAACTATCGGTATTGAATACATGCATCTACAGGATCCCGAACAGCGAAAGTGGATTCAGGATCGCCTAGAACGCAAACACGATAAGGTCGACCGCGATGAGCAGCTACGAATTCTTCGCAAACTAAATGAAGCTGAAGCTTTTGAAAGCTTCTTGCAGACAAAGTACGTCGGTCAAAAACGATTCAGCCTTGAAGGTGGCGAAAGCGCAATTCCGTTTGTTGACCAGATTCTGATCGAAGCAGCCAAGGATCAACTTGATGAAGTTTGCATTGGCATGCCACACCGTGGTCGCCTAAACGTACTTGCCAACATAGCTGGCAAGGGGTACGGCCGAATCTTCAATGAATTTGAAGGCAACTACGGCGAGGAATCCGTACAAGGATCGGGCGATGTTAAGTATCACCTCGGAACCAAGAGCACTTACAAGTCAGCAGGCGGAGAAGAAGTAAAGGTTTACCTTGCCGCAAACCCATCTCACCTTGAAGCCGTGAACCCAGTTCTTGAAGGCATTGTTCGGGCAAAGCAAGACATCATTGCTCAATCTGGCGAAGGCAATAAGGAAAAGTACACAGTGTTACCTCTTCTTATGCATGGCGATGCTGCGTTTGCTGGTCAAGGTGTAGTCGCAGAAACACTTCAGATGAGTCAACTACAGGGTTACCGAGTTGGCGGAACCATTCACTTAGTGATTAACAACCAGGTCGGTTTCACAACCTCACCTCGATACAGCCGCACCAGTGTTTACTCAACTGACGTGGCTCGAACTATTCAAGCTCCGGTATTCCATGTCAATGGTGATGACCCAGAAGCAGTAGTTCGTGTCGCGCAATTGGCTTATGACTTCCGCCAGGCTTTCCATAAAGATGTTGTCATTGACTTGGTTTGCTACCGACGTCGTGGACACAATGAAGCTGACGATCCTTCATTAACTCAGCCACTTATGTACGACATCATCGATCAAAAACGTTCAGTGCGAAAGCTTTACACTGAAGCACTTGTTGGTCGTGGTGACATCACGCTGGAAGAAGCCGAAGCAGCTCTTAAGCATTACCAAGACGAACTTGAAGGTGTTTTCCAGGCCACTAAGTCTGAGTCAGCTGAACACTTCAATTCGTCAGCATCTGAAGTTATTTCTCATGGTCAGCAAACCTTGGCGCCACAAACTCCTACTTGGGAAGTTCCAACCGCGATCAGCCGCGAAGTTATTGATCGTGTAGTTGCTAGCCAGATAAACATTCCTGAGGATTTCACGGTTCACCCTCGCTTGGCACCACAACTAGCACGTCGTGCCGAAATGGTTGAAACTGATGCGATTGATTGGGGTATGGGTGAAGCTCTTGCAATTGGTTCCCTTTTAACTGAAGGAACCGTTGTTCGATTGGCTGGTCAAGATAGTCGCCGCGGCACATTCGGCCATCGACATGCAGTGATCGTAGATAAAAAGACCGGCTGGCAATACAAGCCGCTAAAAACTTGTTACGAAGCTGGAGCGAAGCTAGATGTTTACGATTCCTTGCTGAGTGAATATGCAGCAATGGGATTTGAATACGGGTACTCCGTAATCCGTCCAGAAGCTTTAACTATGTGGGAAGCACAGTTCGGCGACTTCGCTAACGGTGCACAAACCATCATTGATGAGTACATAACGACCGGCGAGCAAAAGTGGGCGCAAAAGAGCAGTGTTGTTCTATTGCTACCGCACGGCTACGAAGGTCAAGGACCAGATCACTCATCTGCGCGAGTTGAGCGCTTCTTGCAGCAGTGTGCTCAGGACAACATCACGGTTGCAATGCCAACGACTCCGGCAAGTTTCTTCCACTTGTTGCGCTGGCAAGTAAAGTCCACTTTGACACGACCACTAGTTGTGTTTACACCTAAGTCACTGCTTCGGGCAAAGTTTGCAACTTCGAAAGTTAGCGACTTCACCGAAGGAACCTTCAAGGCCATCATTGGTGACACGACTGTGAATCCAGATGACGTAACCTCAGTCCTACTTTGCAGCGGAAAGGTCTACTACGACTTAGCAGCCGAGCGCGAAAAGCAGGGACGCAAAGACGTGGCGATTGTTCGACTTGAACGTCTTTACCCATTGCCTGCAATCACATTGCCTCCTGAGCTGGCGCGCTACAAGAATCTACAGAATGTTCGCTGGGTACAAGAAGAGCCTGCTAATCAAGGTGCGTGGAGTTTCATGGCAATGAATTTGCCAGCTTTGATTAACCGTGCAATCACCGGTATCTCTCGGCCAGCTTCAAGTTCTCCAGCGGTTGGCTCACACCATCGCAGTGAATTAGAGCAGCAGGCGCTTGTTGCCCAGGCATTTAGCTAGTCGGCTTGCTCGGAAGGACTGATTATGTACTTTACTGACCGAGGAATTGAAGAGCTGGAAAAGCGTCGCGGCGAAGAAGAAGTGACATTTGAGTGGCTAGCTGAACGGATGCGGGAATTTGTTGATACGTTTCCTGACTTTGAAGTACCAACCGAGCGCCTAGCAACCTGGTTAGCGCGACTTGATGATGATGAGGAAGATGTCTAATGCGCGCTGTAGTTGCAGTAAGTGGAAATCAGGAAAATCCTTTTGAAGGGTTTTCTATTTGTGATCATCCAGATCCAGTTGTAGCTGATGGTTGGGTGCGCGTTGCTGTTAAGGCAGCAGCCATAAATCATCACGATGTTTGGACATTACGTGGCGTGGCAACGGCCCCTGAAAATCTACCTATTGTTCTCGGCTCTGACGCCGCAGGAACCTTAGACGATGGAACTGCCGTCATTGTTCATGCCGTACTGGGTGATCCTTCTAAAGGTGACGAGACGCTAGATCCAAAGCGTTCACTTTTGAGTGAGGTTCACGATGGCACGCATGCGCAGTACGTAACCGTTCCGGCGTACAACGTAATTCCAAAACCTGATTTCCTTACCTTTGAAGAAGCTGCCTGCCTGCCAACTGCATGGTTAACCGCCTATCGAATGCTGTTCACTAAGTCCGGCTTGAAGAAGGGCGACACAGTTCTTATTCAGGGAGCAGGTGGCGGTGTTGCAACTGCACTTATTCAGCTTGCTAGTGCTGCTGGATTCGTTACTTGGGTAACTTCCCGAGACGAAGCAAAGCGCGAGTATGCAAAGTCAATTGGAGCAAACGAAGTATTTGAGTCTGGTGCACGCTTGCCAGGCAAAGTTGATGCGGTCATGGAAAGTGTTGGCGAAGCAACTTGGTCACACTCAATGCGAAGCTTGCGCCCAGGCGGAAAGATCGTTATCTGTGGCGCTACCAGTGGTGCCAATCCCCCTGCAGACTTGAATCGTTTGTTCTTCTTGCAGCTTGAAGTCGTTGGTTCCACAATGGGAACCCGGGCTGAATTTGAAGGGTTGCTTAAGTTCCTTGGCGAAACTGGAGTGCGACCACACATTCAGAAGGTCTTCTCGCTCGAGGATGCAAAGCAAGGATACGAGCTAATGGAACAGGGCGAGATTCAAGGAAAGCTTGTAATCGTCCCTTAAATCGTTGCTTTCTTGTACAAATTGAGTGAGTTAATTGGCTTGATTTACACAAGCGCAAACTACTCTTGAATCATGAGCAAACTAACGATTCCAAGTCTTCGTAGATTCAACCTAATTGCTGGCGTTGTGCATCTATTGCAGATGGCCGCAGTTCTGGCGCTGTCAACAGATTTCAGCCTGCCAGTAACAGCAACTTACATGGCTGGTCCGCCGGGGTCTGTCTACTCAGATCCTGTAGTGATATTTGAAACTCCACTTGCGTTAATGGTTGCCCTATTCCTAGGGCTTTCAGCAGTAGCTCACTTCATCGTCGCAAGCCCACAGTTCTTCGGTCGCTACGGCAAAGGCCTAGAAGAGAAGCGCAATTACTTCCGCTGGGTTGAGTATTCAATCAGCTCTTCTGTAATGATCGTTCTGATCGCGCAGATTACCGGTATTGCTGATGTGACTGCACTTGTTGCAATCTTTGGCGTAAACGCATCAATGATTCTTTTTGGTTGGCTACAAGAAAAGTACGAACAGCCAGGAAATGGTGGCTGGGTTCCATTTATCTTTGGTTGCATAACTGGAATGGTTCCTTGGTTGGCTGTCGCTATCTATGTAATCTCGCCAGGTAACCCGTCAACTGAAAGTGCTCCGGCATTCGTTTACGGAATCATCGTGACGATCTTTGTGTTGTTTAATTCATTTGCTTGGGTTCAGTACAAGCAATACAAAGCACAAGGTAAGTGGAGTAACTACTTGCATGGCGAGCGGATTTACATTGTGTTGAGTTTGGTTGCAAAGTCGCTGCTAGCTTGGCAGATCTTTGCAAACACGCTTATCCCTGTTTGATTCTTCCTGGCTTAGGCCAGACTCGATAAGTTACTGCGCCTAGTACATCGTTATGTGGAATTAATCCATACGTCCTTGAATCTGTGCTGACTAAGTCATTGTCCCCTTGGACAAATATCCCGTCAGCTTCGATTCGCAAAACCCGCTTTACGTCGAACTGATTTGCGCGCTTGAAAACCACGATGTCACCAAGAACTATCGGGCCGTCTAGGCGAAATAGTAGGCGCTCGCCTGGAGCCAAAGTTGGAATCATGCTTAAGCCTGAAACCACTGCCATCTGGTAACGCATATCCCTATTGTTCCAGCCCTATTCTGCAGGCTCGAACCAGCGGCGGTAATCTGGAGGCAGGCGGGCATCCGCAATATCTTCGGAGGAATAATGAAGCTTTTCGCATCAACAATTGCAGTGAATGCTCACTGCGACCTACCTTGTGGCATCTACGATCCAGCCCAGGCTCGGATTGAAGCTCTTTCTGTAAAGGCTTGTATGGAGAAGTACCACGCATCTGACGATGCTGACTTCAAAGCCCGTGCAGTAGCAATCAAAGAAGATCGCTCACACCAAGTTAAAGAACACCTATGGGTTCTTTGGACTGACTACTTCAAGGCACCTCATTTCGAGAAGTACCCAAATCTAAATGAACTATTCAACGAAGCTACAAAGCTTGCTGGCGCCGGTGGCACCAAGGGTACAAACGACGTAGCAGTTGCTGACCAGTTGATCGCAAAGATCGACGAAATCGCAGCAATCTTCGCTGACTCAAAGAAGTAGATAACTTTTCTTATGATTTTGGTGCGAGAGGCTACGCCTGAAGATGTAGCCCAAATGCATCAAATGATTAATGAGTTAGCAGAGTACGAAAAAGCTCCAGACGAAGTAATCGCGACCGAACACAACCTGATGAAGGCGTTGTTCGGTCGCGATTTTTCTTCGGCTGAATACGATCAGCATGACAGCATCGCTTCATCTGGAATTGCCAATACTCCCCATGGACAGCCTGCGCTTTATGCATTTGTAGTTGAAGACCCAGAAGATGCAGATCAACTTGCTGGAATGGCAATTTGGTTTTTGAACTACAGCACCTGGGATGGCACGCATGGTGTCTACCTTGAGGACCTTTATGTGCGCCCGCAATTCCGTGGGCAAGGAATGGGCAAAGCTTTAATGAAGCGGCTAGCTCAAGTGTGTGTCGACAATGACTATTCAAGATTCCAATGGTGGGTCTTGAATTGGAATCAACCCGCAATTGATGTTTATCAAGCCATGGGCGCTAAAGCTATGGATGAGTGGACGGTTTACCGAGTCTCGGGTCAAGAACTTAAAGATCTAGCCAGCGAATAGTTGGGCGTCACCGCATTGAAACGACGCACTGCGGCAATTAAATAGGTTAACGTCGTAACGTGAACACAATAGATTTAGCCGTTCCGGCCGCACCAGAATATGTTGGGTTAATTCGAAGTACAGCTGCACACATTGCCGCGCATGCTGATTTAACTATCGATGCAATTGACGACTTGCGACTAGCTGTTGATGAAGCATTTGCCGTTCTGATTGCCCACAAACCACAGTCTGGTGTTGTCACCATTCAATTCAAGATTCACTCCGAGAAACTCGATATTGAGCTAACCGGTCCAGCTGGAAGTCCTCCCCCGGATAAATCATCTTTTGCCTGGACAGTGCTTAGTGCCTTGGTGCATGAAGTATCAACTCAAACTTCTCCGGCAGGCTTAGTGACATTGTTACTGACTGCCAAAGTGGTGGCTAGTGCCTAAAGACGACTTACGGTCAGCCGATCGTGAGATGTTTGAGCAACTTGCAGCTCTAGAAGCAGGTACCTATGAACACGAGAAACTTCGTGCTGCCCTAATTGAGCGGCACCTGCCATTAGTCACATTCATGGCACGAAAATTTGCTGATCGAGGCGAACCACTTGATGATTTAATCCAGGTAGGCACCATTGGATTGATTAAGGCAATCGACCGATTTGAAATATCTAAAGGATTTGAATTTTCAACTTTTGCTACACCAACGATTGTTGGCGAAATCAAGCGACACTTCCGGGATAAGACTTGGGCAGTAAGGGTACCTCGCAGACTTCAAGAACTTGGGGCATCGGTAACCAAGGCGACCAGCGAATTAACGCACAAACTAGATCGTTCACCAACACCTAAAGAGATCGCAAAGCATCTAGGAATCACTGTCGATGAGGTTGCAGAAGCTCTGGAATCAAATGCTGCATACTCAACAGTCAGCTTGGATGTTACTTCTGATACTTCAACAAGCATTGGGGACACATTCGGGGCCTTGGATGAGGCACTTGAAGGGGTTGAGTATCGAGAGTCACTAAAGCCACTTCTTGCCCAACTAGACGATCGCGAAAAAAGAATTTTGCAAATGCGATTTTTTGACAACTTAAGTCAGAGTCAAATTGCATCTGAATTGGGAATCTCGCAAATGCATGTTTCCCGAATACTTAACAAAGTACTAAGTCACCTTAGAGAAGGCCTAGTTAGTTGATGCATCTTCCTGTGGCGTTCTAAGTAGTGCGACAAATCCAGCTACGCCAACTGCAGTAACAATAACTCCAATGACTTTGTACATCATTAAAGTTCCGTTAAAGAGTGTGTACCCCGCAACTACCACAAACATTTGCAGCAAAAAGTAAGGCGTGCGTGCCCAGTTCTGCTGCTTTGAGATTCCTCGAGTGCAGGCTGCAAGTGAGGCAGCAAAGATTGAGTAGATAACAAACTGCGCTAAAGGTGAACCTTCCGTACTTTTTTCCAAGGTTCCCCTAATGACGATGACTAAGCCATATAGAAAAATAGTGACGGACTCAACTGCGCCAATCGAGATGGTTAACTTCTTCACTCGTCTACCGTATCGGATTACACAAATTTCGCAGATAGAGTTGAGGTATGCGGGCTCTACTGGTTGCAAATACGTTTGCAACTTCCACTGATGACGCAATCCAAGCTCGGGTGGTTGGAGAACTTTCTAGGCATCTAGATGTAACCGTTATAAACACCACGGCTCGCAATGACGCAATTGATATAGCTAGCACTGCCCAACAGTCAGGATACGAACTTGTAATCGGTCTTGGTGGGGACGGCACTGTTAATGAGATTGCAAATGGACTTCTGTTGAGTGGACCTAATCCGGCAGGACCGCTACTTGCTGCAATTCCTGGTGGGAATGGAAACGTCTTTGCCAGGAATATGGGACTTTCAGAAAATCCAATGGAAGCTACTGCGCAGATATTAAATTCGATTGCTGAAAACAAATTTAAAGAAATAGGCGTAGGGCGAATTGCCACAAACAACATATCTCGCTGGTTCTTGTTCAATGCCGGCATCGGACTTGATGCTGCCGTGCTTGCCGAAATGGAAACTAGAAGAGCGCGCGGCAAGCCAGTTAGCGATTTTGTCTATGCCAAGCTGGCACTTCGGGAGCTATTTACCCGAACTGATCGTAAACATGGATCACTTAGCTTGGTCTCTGATTCTGGTGAAATTCATCGAGATGCACATTTCGCGCTAATAGTAAATCTTGCCCCGTGGGCATATTTAGGTTCAAAACCTCTAAATCCCCTGCCGTTAGCCAACCATGAAACAGCCTTGGATGTTTATGCACCAACTTCGCTTTCGCTCCCAGCTGTTATTCGCCTAGCCACTCGCGCCATCGCTGGAAAATCTGTCGAAGACGACACAAGCGTTATCGCACTCATTAACCAAAAACAGATTCACATCCAAGCTGAAAGTCCACTTTGGATTCAGGTTGATGGTGATGTGGTGACGCAATCCACAGAACTTACCGCCACACACATCCCAAATGCGCTCCGAGTTTTGGCAAATTAGCCGAATTTGCCTTAAGTGGGTTTGCCCCACATAAAAAAATCCTGATTTTATTGGCTAAACCCTTGTGAAAACAGTCACGAGGTGAGAAACTGGAGACTGCAGATTGGATCCAAGGGAAACCTCAGAGCCGAAAATCGCAAATTGACCGTTTATCCGTAACTACATGTTGGAGGCTCGCGTGGACTGGCGCCATGAGGCAGCCTGCCGTGACGAAGATCCAGAACTCTTCTTCCCCATTGGCAATACAGGCCCTGCAATTCTACAAATCGAGGAAGCGAAGGCAGTCTGCCGTCGCTGTAAGGTCATTGAGCCTTGCCTGAAATGGGCCCTTGAAACTGGTCAGGATTCTGGCGTTTGGGGCGGAACTAGCGAAGATGAACGTCGTGCAATCAAGCGTCGCGCCCAGCGAGCTCGTGCTCGTGGTCTAGAGCCAACACCACATGTGTTTGAAACAGACTTACCAAGCCCCTCAATCTAGTAACCAATCTTTGGCTAGCCACTAACTCTTCGCAATCAAGCATGGGTTAGCGTTGAGGTATGTCAGATGTGCGTGCAGATATGGTCGCGAATGTGATGGAAATTTACGTCACCGAAGGAGCCACCCTAAATGTGGGCGACACAATTGTCTTGCTTGAATCCATGAAGATGGAGATTCCGGTAATTGCTGAAGAATCTGGAACCATATCAAGAGTTGCCGTTAGCGTTGGCGATGTTGTCCAAGAGGGCGACTTAATAGTCTCAATTTCGTAATTGCTATCGGTTGATTCCAGGCATAAAAAAAGTCTGGCGAACCAGACTTTTTTTGACAAATAGGCTTAAGCGTTTGGACGACGGCCGTGGTTTGCCTTGTTCTTCTTACGATCACGCTTTTTGCGGCCGCGCTTGCTCATGGGGTGCTCCTTGCGATTTAGCTTAGGTATACAGAATACGGGGTAACCGTTACTGGAGGAAATCTGCACTCTTTACTGGAGGAATCGGGCTGCCAAAGGTTAAAAGAGGGTCTGATTGGTAGTTAAATCTGCATTATTGTTTTTAACATTTCCAACGGCCGAAGAAACCTCCCAAGCTTGAATCTCAAAGGAAGCAGCCAATCCTAAGACGTCATTTAGCGGGCTGGTGGGAGCTGTTAGCCATACGTCCTGCATTTCTGGTGTTAACAGAACTGGCATTCGATCATGAATGAAAGCGAAATCTGGTCTTGCCTCTTGCGTCAAAATCGCAGCAGACCAAAGTAGCTGTCCGTCAGGTTGTTTCCAGGTTTCGTAAATACCAGCGAGCCCCATGACTTCCCCATTAGTAGCCGAGAAGTAAAACGGTGTTTTTTTGCCTGGGCTGCCCTGCCATTCATACCAACCGT
>ERZ1022756.262-NODE-262-length-16930-cov-11.595141_pt1 | contig 16930 bp, 14 predicted proteins | sample MGYA00520902_ERZ1022756 | MGnify/ENA primary metagenome ERZ1022756 (study PRJEB33162, sample SAMN09537601) | freshwater metagenome | isolation source: freshwater | place: Canada:Alberta | collected 2017-07 | study: EMG produced TPA metagenomics assembly of the...
ACATCGGCCTAGGCCGCTGGGCGTGCGTGTCGGATAAAAGATGGCAGACTAGAGACATGTCACGCGCCTACTTAAACAAAGAGCCTCATGAAGTGGCTGCAATGTTTGATGCTGTTGCCAAAAAATATGACATTACAAACGACGTTCTGAGTTTGGGACAAACTCGCAACTGGCGAAAAGCGGTAGTTGCAGCGGTTGCTCCAACTGTTGGCGAAGAAATCTTGGACTTAGCCGCAGGTACCGGAACCAGCACTCAGCCTTTCTATGAAGCAGGCGCCAACCCAACTGCGTGCGATTTCAGCGCCGGCATGATCGAGGTAGGGCGCAAACAATTTCCACATCTGACATTTGTTCAAGGCGATGCAATGAATCTGCCATTCGCTGATGCAACTTTCGATGCAGTCACGATTTCATTTGGATTGCGCAATGTTCAGGATCCCAAGAAGGCGTTGTCAGAAATGGCCCGAGTAACTAAGCCAGGTGGGCGCCTCGTAGTTTGCGAATTCAGCCATCCAACTTGGTCACCATTCCGCACGGTCTACATGGAGTACCTGATGAAGGCATTGCCGGCCGTAGCAAACAAGATGTCGAGTAATCCTGACGCTTATGTCTATTTAGCGGAGTCGATTCGCGCTTGGCCAAATCAGGACGAGCTAAGCAAAGTGATTCTGGATTCAGGTTGGAAAACCTGCGAATATCGCGATTTAACTGGGGGAATAGTTGCTCTACATAGGGCAACTAAGTAGAAATCAGTGCTCTTCCCAGAGCAATTAAGTAGCCCCAGCTGGCTTGCCCACTAGTTCCAAATTCAAGACCCAAAAGTGACCTATTTGTTCGTGGCAAATAAACTAAAGGCGCATTAGTGAATCTTTTCACAAACGCACAAATGCCGAGTTTTCAAGGGGCTTTTCGCCTCTAGGATTGATTAGCGCAAGCGAAAGGTGGCCTAACCGTGGGACAGGGAAATGTATACCTACCCATTTTCTTCTTAGGTCTTTTGGCATTTGGTTTTGCAGTTTTCTCAGTAGCCGCCGCTTCATTTACTGGTCCGAAAAGATACAACCGAGCCAAAGTAGATGCATACGAATGTGGAATCCAGCCAGCGCAAGCACAGCTTGGTGGCGGACGCTTTCCAGTTAAGTACTACATCACTGCCATGCTCTTCATTATTTTCGACATCGAAATTGTTTTTCTCTACCCATGGGCAGTTTCCTTCGATGCACTTGGCTTGTTTGGATTAATTGAAATGATCATTTTCATTCTCACAGTTCTGGTTGCGTACGCATTTGTTTGGCGTCGCGGCGGACTTGAGTGGGATTAAGAATTTTTAGAAGTTAGAGGAAAAAATGGGATTAGAAGAGAAGTTACCGAGCGGTGTCTTACTCACCACAGTTGAAGGTCTAGCTGGCTATGCCCGTAAAAACTCGCTTTGGCCAGCAACTTTCGGTCTGGCCTGCTGCGCTATTGAAATGATGGCATCCGGTGCCGGACGTTATGACTTAGCTCGTTTTGGTATGGAAGTTTTTCGCGCATCACCGCGTCAGGCAGATCTTATGATCGTTGCTGGCCGCGTTAGCCAAAAAATGGCTCCAGTACTTCGTCAAATTTATGATCAAATGCCAGAGCCAAAGTGGGTTCTTGCAATGGGTGCTTGTGCTTCTTCTGGCGGCATGTTCAATAACTACGCAATTGTGCAAGGCGTCGATCACATCGTTCCAGTAGATATCTATTTGCCAGGTTGTCCACCACGGCCAGAAATGCTAATTGACGCACTACTAAAGCTTCACGACCAAATCGGTGACACCAAATTGGGTTCAAATCGCAAACGCGAAATCGTAGAACTTGAAAAGGAAGCACTACTTGCAACTCCAGTAACAGCTCAGCGAGGTCTACTTCGATGAGTAATGAAGTAGTACACAACGGTCAGCCGTTACTTGAAGTTACGAGTGCCAGCCAAGGAATGTTTGGTGCAACTGGTTCAGGTGACACCTCAGGCTTTGGTGGACTCGCAACTGTTGTGCCGGTACCAGCACCATCGGAGCGTCCATACGGCAGCTACTTTGATGTACTTGCTGACGAACTAATTGCATCGCTTCCAGACTTTGATTCATCGTGGGATAAGGCAATTGAAAAAGTAGTTGTGGATCGCGATGAACTAACACTTTATGTGCGACCAAGTGAATTGGTTGCAATAGCAAAAACTCTTCGCGACGAACCAGGTCTGCGCTTTGAACTTTGCTTAGGTGTGAGTGGGGTTCATTACCCAGAACATAAAGATCGGGAATTGCATGCGGTTTACCATTTCCGTTCGATTACCCACAATCGCCAAATTCGACTTGAAGTTTCAGTTCCAAACTCCAATCCACACATTCCTTCGATCATGTCGGTTTACCCAACCAACGACTGGCATGAACGTGAAGCATATGACTTCTTTGGAATCATCTTTGATGGCCATCCGCATTTGATTCGCATCATGATGCCGGACGATTGGCAAGGCCATCCACAACGTAAGGACTATCCACTCGGCGGTGTTCCGGTTGAATACAAGGGCGCAACAATTCCACCTCCAGATACCCGGAGGTCTTACAGCTAATGTCTGATACTTACTCACCTAATTACGAAACGACTGAAGGTCGCGTCTATACCGTTATGGGCCAAGACTGGGATTCAGTTCTTGGTGCAGCCGAAGGCGAATACGAACGCATTGTCGTAAACATGGGTCCTCAGCACCCATCAACACATGGCGTATTGCGTTTGATCCTTGAACTTGAAGGCGAAACTGTTACTGAAGCTCGATGTGGCATCGGATACTTGCACACCGGCATTGAAAAGAATCTTGAATTCCGCACCTGGACTCAAGGCGTAACTTTTGTAACTCGCATGGATTACTTGTCGCCATTCTTTAATGAGACCGCTTACTGCCTAGGCGTTGAAAAGCTATTAGGAATTACTGACGAGATTCCAGAGCGGGCACAAATCATTCGAGTAATGATGATGGAACTTAATCGCATTTCCTCTCACCTAGTAGCACTAGCTACCGGCGGCATGGAACTTGGCGCATTGACCGCGATGATTTTTGGATTCCGTGAACGCGAATCAGTTCTTGATCTATTTGAACTTGTAACTGGACTTCGCATGAACAGTGCGTACATCCGACCTGGTGGTGTGGCACAAGATTTGCCTGCTGGTGCCGAGAAGCAAATTCGCGACACAATCATGGCGCTACCTCGTCGCATGAAGGACACCACTGACTTACTAGTTGATAACTCAATTTGGTTAGCCAGAACTCAAGGCATTGGAAAGTTAGACCTTGCAGGATGTATGGCACTTGGAGTAACTGGACCAGTTTTACGTGCAACTGGCCTTCCGCAAGATCTTCGTAAGACCAATCCGTATTCCGGTTATGAAAATTACGAGTTTGATGTCATGACCCAGACAACTTCTGATGCGTATGGTCGATTCTTGATTCGACTATCCGAAATGGAGCAGTCATTAAACATTGTTGAGCAGTGCCTGGATCGCTTACAGCCTGGTCCAGTAATGGTTGAAGACAAGAAGATCGCTTGGCCAGCCCAGCTTTCAATTGGTTCTGACGGTCAAGGCAACTCACTAGATCACATTCGCCACATCATGGGCGAATCAATGGAAGCTTTGATCCACCACTTCAAGTTAGTTACTGAAGGTTTCCAAGTTCCTGCCGGTCAGGTTTACAGTGCCGTTGAATCACCACGTGGCGAACTTGGGGTTCACATGGTTTCAGATGGCAGTACTCGTCCATATCGAGTTCATTACCGTGATCCATCTTTCACAAACCTGCAAGCAGTCGCAGCTATGTGTGAAGGCGGACAGATTGCAGACGTAGTTGCCGCGGTTGCTTCGATTGATCCAGTTATGGGAGGCGTTGATCGCTAATGTCACTTTCTGAATCAACTCGAGTACAGGCGCGCGAAATCATTTCGCGGTATCCGCAGGCAAGATCAGCGCTACTGCCAATGCTGCATCTAGTTCAATCTGAAGAAGGTTACGTAAGTGCTGATGGAATTGCACTGTGCGCTGATGAACTTTCATTAACCACTGCAGAAGTTGCAGCGGTAGCAACTTTTTACACCATGTATCACCGCAAGCCAGCTGGCGAATACCACATTGGCGTTTGCATAAACCCTGGTTGTGGAATTCTCGGTGGCGATGCAATTTGGGAAAAGCTAAGTTCCCGACTTGGCATTGGTCATGATGAAGTTACTCCGGATGGAAAAATTTCACTTGAGCGTATTGAGTGTCAGGCTGCTTGCACGCACGCACCAGTCATGACTGCTAACTGGGAATTCTTGGACAACATGACTCCAGAGTCCGCGATAGATGTAGTAGAAAAACTTGCAAGCGGCAAAGAAGTTATCAGCACCCGTGGTCCAAAGATTCGTACCTTTAAGGAAAACGAATTAACTTTGGCTGGATTCGATGACGGCTTAGTGGATGAAGGCGTCCAGGCTGATGAGCAAATGCTTGCTGGCTTGAATCGCGCTAAAGAACTTGGCCAAAGTGCACCAGGAGTAAAGAAATGACATTAACTCCGGTACTAAGCGCACATTGGGATGAAGCTGATTCTTACAAGATTGCTGGCTACATGCGTCACGGTGGTTACACCGCATTCAAGAAAGCTTTTGCAACAGGACCAGATGACATCATTTCGCTGGTGAAAGATTCAGGTCTTCGCGGACGTGGTGGCGCGGGCTTCCCAACTGGGTTGAAGTGGAGCTTCGTACCGCAAGGTGACGGTAAGCCGCACTATCTAGTCATCAATGCAGACGAATCTGAACCAGGTGCCTGCAAAGACATCCCATTAATGATGGCTAACCCACACTCATTGATCGAAGGCGTAATCATTGCGGCTTATGCAATGCGTGCCAACCATGCATTCATTTACATTCGCGGTGAAGTGCCACACGTTTTCCGTCGAGTTAACAATGCAATTCGCGAGGCTTACTCTGCTGGCTATCTAGGCAAGAACATCATGGGATCTGGTTTTGATCTTGAAGTTGTTCTGCATGCTGGTGCTGGTGCTTACATTTGTGGCGAAGAAACTGCGCTACTTGATTCACTTGAAGGTCGTCGCGGTCAGCCGCGCTTGAAGCCACCATTCCCTGCGGTCGCTGGACTTTACGCTTCACCATCTTGTGTGAACAACGTAGAGACAATTGCAAACATTCCTTACATCGTCAACAACGGTGTCGATTGGTTTAAGTCATTTGGAACTGAAAAGTCTCCAGGCTTTAAGTTGTTCGCAGTTTCCGGCCACGTAAATCGTCCAGGTATTTATGAGGCACCACTTGGCATCACTATGCGTGAACTTCTTGAGCATGCTGGGGGAGTTCGCGATGGCCACAAAGTTAAGTTCTGGCTACCAGGCGGATCTTCAGTTCCAATGCTGACTCCAGACTTACTTGATACACCGTTAACTTACGAAGACATTGCAGCTGCTGGATCCATGCTTGGCACTGGTACTCCAATGATTTTCGATGAAACCACTTCGGTAGTTCGCGCCGTCACTGGTTGGCTAGCTTTCTACAAGCATGAATCCTGTGGCAAGTGCACGCCATGTCGCGAAGGCACTTGGTGGTTAAGTGATGTCTTGCATCGATTCGAAGATGGACATGGCACTGAAGCAGATCTAGACAAGTTGATTGACATCTGCTCACAGATTGCAGGTCGTTCCTTCTGTGCTCTTGGTGATGCTGCCGCAACACCGTTCCCAGCAGCGCTTAAGTACTTCCGCGATGAATTCGTGCAGGCAACAAATACGCCAGCGAATGAAAGCTTTGATCCAGTAGCTGCCACAGTATTTGCAGGAGCGACTCGATGACTGTAACCACACAAACTGTTACCGTCACAGTTGATGGCGTAGTTGTAGAAGTTCCAGCCGGAACCTTAATTATTCGTGTTGCAGAAATGCTTGGCACTGCAATTCCTCGCTTCTGTGACCACCCACTTTTGGATCCAGTTGCTGCTTGCCGCATGTGCTTAGTTGAAATTGAAGGACAAGGTAAGCCACAACCTTCATGTGCAGTCACAGTTTCTGACGGCATGGTTATCAAGACTCAGCACACCAGCGAAATGGCAGAAAAAGCTCAAGCTGGAGTGATGGAGTTCCTACTTATTAATCACCCACTTGATTGCCCAATTTGCGACAAGGGTGGCGAATGTCCACTACAGAACCAGGCCATGACAAATGGTCAGGGTGAAACCAGATTCGAAGGCACTAAGCGAACTTTCCCTAAGCCAATCAATGTCAGTGCTCAAGTACTTCTTGATCGCGAGCGTTGCGTATCTTGCGCGCGCTGTACTCGCTTTGCGGATCAAATTGCTGGAGATCCATTTATTGAATTGCTAGAACGTGGCGCGAAGCAGCAAGTGGGAACATCTGAAGATCAACCGTTTGATTCTTACTTCTCCGGAAACACAATTCAGATCTGTCCAGTTGGCGCACTAACTAGTGCAAAGTATCGATTCCGTTCGCGGCCATTTGATTTGATCAGTACACCAACTGCCTGTGAGCACTGTGCAAGTGGTTGTGCGCTTCGCACTGACGTTCGTCGCAGCACTGTTATGCGTCGTTTGGCTTGGGATGCACCAGAAGTTAATGAAGAGTGGAACTGCGATAAGGGTCGATTCGCATTCCCATACACAAACGAAGGTCGTCTATCTCATCCGTTAGTTCGTGACGATGCAGGTAACTTAGTTCCAGCATCATGGCCAGAAGCATTACGAGTTGCTGCGGCCGGTTTAGCAGAAACTGGAAAAGCAACTGCAGTGTTAAGTGGTGGCCGAGTAACCGTTGAAGATGCACAGGCTTATGCATCATTTGCCAGAGAAGTTCTTGGAACTAACGATGTTGATTTCCGCGCTCGCGCAGTAAGTAATGAAGAGACTGCATTCCTAGCTAATCACGTGGCTAATAAGTCACTTGACGTAACCTACGGTGACTTGGAAGCAGCAAAGAGCGTCCTGTTGGTTTCATTTGAACCAGAAGATGAATCTCCAATTGTCTTCTTGCGTCTTCGCAAAGCGGCCTTGAGTGGAACAACTAAGGTCTTTGCAGTTGCACCATATACAAGTGCAGGTCTTGCCAAGATGAAGGGCACATTATTAGTTGCCGGTCCACGTGAAGAAGTGAGCGTAATTTCTTCTGCTGCTACTCATCTTTCGAGTGACAGCGTGATTTTGGTCGGCGAACGCGCAGCCCAAACACCTGGTGCATTAACTGCAGTTGCTGAACTAGCTGCAAAGACTGGTGCAAAGTTAGCTTGGATTCCAAGACGCGCAGGAGATCGCGGCGCACTTGATGCTGGATTACTTCCAATAGGTGGCCGCAACACCTCTGAAATCGTCGCGGCGACCGGATCAGCAATCAAGGGACTTGTAGTTGGTGGCGTTTCACCTGAAGATGTCGATGGTGACTTACTGGCTGCAATTGAAAAAGCACAGTTCGTAGTTTCACTTGAGACTCGCCATACTGAAATCACTGCTGAAGCAGATGTAGTCCTACCTGTTGCGGTTGTGACTGAAAAAGCTGGCACTTTCCGAAACTGGGAAGGTCGAGACCGAAGTTTTGCAGCAGTCATTCCAACTCCTGGCGCACTAAGTGACGCTGATGTACTTGGTGAATTAGCACGCGAGCTTGGCAAATCAATCTCAGTCACTGATTACTGGGCAACTGCGAGTAAGCCAGCGCTTAAGGCAGACTCAGCTTCAACTGAAGCAGTTGGCAACGGACAAGCAATACTTTCATCTTGGCGTCACCTGCTCGATAAGGGCTCACTGCAAAGTGGTGAACCGTACTTAGCCGCTACCGCCAGAGTTGCTGTGGTTCGAGTAAGTCCGGCTACGGCACAAAAGTTGAACTTGATTGATGGTGCTACTGCGACAGTTAGTTGCTGTGGCAACAGTGCCAGCGCTCCGCTAATTGTTACCGCAGGAATGGCCGATGATGTTGTTTGGTTGCCAGCCAACAGTGAAGGCAGTTCATTGAACCTGCCATCGGGTTGCGTTGTAGATGTTTCGCAGGGAGGTAACTGATGTTTCGCTCTCAAGCTCAAGGTGACTTAAGCATCTTTGGTAATGATCCAGGCGCTGTTATTGCAGTTAAAGTCGTTGGCATTTTTGTAATCATGGTTGTCATGACTCTGCTAACTATTTGGGCAGAGCGTCGTGTCGTAGGTCGCATGCAGATGCGTATCGGACCAAACCGCGTTGGACCATTTGGCTTACTGCAGTCTTTGATGGATGGAATCAAGTTAGCTCTAAAGGAAGAAATCATTCCAAAGGGCGCACACTTAGCCGTTTATGTAATTGCTCCAGTAATTGCGGCAACTACTGCATTCTTGACGTTCGCAGTAATTCCACTTGGACCTCAGGTTTCGATTTTCGGAACCATGACACCACTTCAACTAACAGACTTCCCAGTCTCTGTTCTATATGTACTGGCGATCGCATCAGTTGGAATCTATGGAATCGTCCTTGCAGGTTGGTCTTCAGGTTCGATCTATCCGCTACTTGGCGGACTTCGCTCTTCAGCACAGATGATCAGCTACGAAATCGCCATGGGACTTTCGTTCGTTGCAGTATTCCTTTACGCAGAGTCAATGTCGACTTCACAGATTGTGGCAGCCCAAGAACCAATGTGGTACATCGTGCTACTACTGCCTTCATTCATCATTTACACAACTGCAATGGTCGGCGAAACAAACCGCGCACCTTTTGATCTACCTGAAGCTGAAGGTGAATTGGTCGGTGGCTTCCACACTGAATATTCATCATTGAAGTTCGCACTTTTCTTCTTGGCTGAGTACGTGAACATGGTTACGGTTTCAGCACTCGCAACAACACTGTTCCTCGGTGGTTGGCGGGCTCCTTGGCCGATTTCACTTTGGGATCAAGCCAATGTTGGTTGGTGGCCAATGCTTTGGTTCTTTGGCAAGGTATTCGCTTTCATATTTGTTTTCATCTGGCTACGTGGCACATTGCCACGTTTGCGTTACGACCAATTCATGAAGTTTGGCTGGAAAGTTTTGATTCCAGTTTCGATTGCATGGATTCTGATCGTTGCGGTTGCTCGCTACCTTCGCAACACCGGCGGACTTGAGTCTCGCAATCTGCTTTTCGCAGCCAGTGCTGTGGTGATTGTGATTGTTCTGATCTCTTACTTGAACGACTTGCGCCGCAAGAAGTCCGATGAAGTTGAAGAGCAACGTATTGCGTTTGAAGCTGATCAAGAATTTGACCCATTTGCAGGTGGTTTCCCAGTTCCACCAATGCCAGGACAGATTGCACAGCCATCTCGTCGTACCCAAGCAATGATTTCAAGTGGCGCAACAACTTCGCAGGCCACAGCGGAAACTACGGAGGGCAATAATGTCTAAGGTCCCACAAGTTATCCGTGGCTTCGGAGTAACCTTCCTGTCGATTTTCAAGAAGCCAACAACTGAGCAATACCCAGAAGAGCGCGATAAGTTCCCACCAAAGCCGCGCTTCCATGGTCGCCATCAGTTAAACCGTCATCCTGATGGTTTAGAAAAATGCATTGGCTGCGAATTGTGTGCTTGGGCATGTCCAGCGGATGCAATTTATGTTGAGGGTGCAGACAACACAGAGGAAGAACGTTTCTCACCAGGCGAACGTTACGGTCGCACCTACCAAATCAATTACCTTCGCTGCATTCTTTGCGGATTATGCATCGAAGCTTGTCCAACTCGTGCGCTGACGATGACAAACGAATATGAATTGGCAGACAATAGCCGCGAAAAATTGATCTTTACAAAAGAAGATCTTCTAGCTCCACTATTGGCTGGAATGGAACTTCCGCCACACGATATGGCGCCAGGTACAACTGCAATTGATTACTACGAAGGCAAAGTTGGCAGCAGCCCAACACCTACTGCAGCAAAGGTAGGTGACGAATAGTGAATGGCGAAAGCGTAGTTTTTTGGGTCTCGGGTACGTTCGCCGTTGTTGGTGCACTTGGGATGGTTGCTTCAAAGAAAGCCGTGCACAGCGCTCTTTGGGTTGCATTCGCAATGATCAACATTGCAGTTCTTTATTTTTCACTTGAGGCACCGTTCCTTGGCGTAACCCAAATCATCGTTTACACCGGCGCAGTTATGATGCTGTTCTTGTTCGTTTTGATGATAGTTGGTGTTGATGCCTCCGATTCATTCCTGGAAACGATTAAGGGGCAACGCCTCCTAGCCGCAATGTTTGCTTTTGCATTTGGTGGACTTCTCGTTGCATCAATTGCCACCACCTTGGCTTCACCCTCAGCTGGGTTAGCAATTACAAATGCTGGGTACGGTGGCCACTTGCAAGGATTGGCGCGACTGATTTTTGGAACTTATCTGTTCTCATTTGAAGCGCTTTCAGCACTACTAATTACTGCCGCAGTAGGTGCCATGGTCTTGGCTCATAACGAAAGATGGACGCCTCGAAAGACCCAAGATCAGTTGCAGCGGGAACGCACGATGGGTAACCACGTAACTCCACTTCCAGCACCAGGTGTGCTGGCGCGAAGTAACTCAGTTGATACGCCTGCGCTTTTGCCTGATGGGTCAACTTCAATGGAGTCACTTCCAAATGCATTCCGTGGCGAAGGTCAAGTTTCTAAGCCTGAATCAATTGAGGAGGCGGGCAAGTGAATCCAAATAATTACTTAATACTTGCTGCAATCCTCTTCACTATTGGTGCTTATGGCGTGCTAGTTCGCAGAAATGCGATCATCGTTTTTATGAGTGTTGAATTAATGCTCAATGCTGCAAATCTTGCATTTGTTGCCGCAGCACGAAATACCGGAACGCTTGATGGTCTTGTTGTTGCCTTCTTCGTAATGGTTGTTGCTGCAGCTGAAGTGGTAGTTGGTCTTGCAATTATCGTGACAATTTTCCGAACTCGTCGATCAGCCTCGATCGACGAAGCAAGTCTGATGAAGTACTAAAGGAACTGAACATGATTGCCGCTCTTATTGGTCTGCCATTACTTGGCGCCACAGTGCTCTTGCTCGGGGGCCGTCGTACCAACGCCTGGGGACATTTCTTGGCCGTTGCAATGTCTGCTGCCTCATTCGTACTTGGTCTGTTCCTATTTATTCAGATGGCTGGAAAATCTGAGGAAGAACGTGAAGTCGGACAGCATTTGTTCGATTGGATCTCCGTTGGATCTTTTCAGGTTCCATTTGGCCTACATCTAGATCAGTTATCGATCGTCTTTGTACTTTTGATTACAGGTGTTGGTACCTTGATTCACGTTTACTCGATTGGATATATGGAGCACGATCCAAATCGACGTAAGTTCTTTGCCTACTTAAATCTGTTCGTTGCCGCAATGCTGCTTTTGGTGCTCGCGGATAACTACTTCCTGCTTTATGTCGGTTGGGAAGGCGTAGGTCTGGCCTCATACTTACTAATTAGTTTTTACCAACAGAAGCCAACTGCAGCCGCGGCTGGCAAAAAAGCATTCATCGTTAACCGAGTTGGCGACGTCGGTCTTTCGCTAGCAATCATGCTCATGTTTGTGACGTTTGGAACCGTGACCTTTGAAGGCGTGGATGCAGCCGTTGCCTCTGGGTCGTCATCGACTGTTACTTGGATTGGCCTTGCGCTACTTCTGGCAGCTTGTGGAAAGAGCGCACAGTTCCCATTGCAGTCGTGGTTGCTCGACGCGATGGAGGGTCCAACTCCAGTCTCAGCACTAATCCACGCCGCGACCATGGTTACTGCTGGTGTGTACTTAATCGTTAGAGCACATTCCATTTTTGATCTATCTGAAGCCGCTCGAACTGCTGTTGTAATTGTGGGTGCGATCACCTTGCTACTCGGTGCGTTTATTGGACTAGCAAAGGATGACATCAAGAAGGGTCTTGCCGGCTCAACCATGAGCCAAATTGGTTACATGGTTCTGGCAGCTGGTCTGGGACCGGTTGGATACGTCTTCGCAATTTTCCACTTACTAACCCACGGCATGTTTAAGGCAGGGCTATTCCTTGGTGCTGGCTCGGTAATGCATGGCATGCATGACGATGTAAACATGCGCCACTACGGTGCACTGCGAACCATGATGAAGGTCACTTACGTGACATTTGGTCTCGGGTTTTTGGCGATTATCGGTGTGCCACCTTTCGCGGGATTCTGGTCGAAAGACGAAATCATTTATGTAGCTTTTAGTCAGAGTTTCATCATTGGTATGGCAACTTTGCTTGGTGCTGGCGTCACTGCTTTCTATATGACACGCATGATGGCAATGACATTCTTCGGTGAAGCGCGCTGGCAAGACGATGTTCATCCTCATGAATCTCCAGCTGTAATGACGATTCCGATGATTGTGTTGGCATTTGGTTCAGTCTTTGGCGGCGTGGCAATGCTGTTCGTTGGAGACATTGAGCATTGGCTGGAACCAGTTACTGGATATGCCAAACCAGAGAATTCAGTTTCTCATTCAGTTTTGATTCCTATCACCATTGCTGTCGTACTTGCTGGCGCATTGTTTGCATGGATGCGCTACGGTCGCCGACCAGTCCCAGTTGTCGCACCAACAGACGTTCGTTTCCTAACCCGCGCAGCAAGAGCAGATGCATATGGCGATTCACTAAACGAGGCAGTGTTCATGCGCCCTGGTCAGTACCTAACTCGCTCACTTACCTGGTTTGATTCCAAAGCAATAGATGGACTAGTAAGTGGACTGGCTGCCTCAATTGGTGGCTTATCCGCTCGTGGCCGCCGACTACAAAATGGTTATGCACGCTCTTACGCGTTAACCATGCTTGGTGGCGCAGTCTTGATTGCACTCGTTCTTCTATTAGTGAGGCTTTAATCATGTTGCTAACGACGTTGATGCTGATCCCACTAGTTGGGTCGATTGTGGTTTTCTTGCTGCCGGCTGCGAAAGCAACGCTAGCTAAGCAAGTCGCTCTAGGTTTCGCGCTTGCCACTTTAGTTGGCTCCGTCTTTATGGTGCTAGGACTAGATAATTCTTCTGGCGGACTCCAGCACGTTGAGTCATACGATTGGATCCCAGCTTTTGGAATCTCTTGGACGCTTGGAGTTAACGGAATTTCTGCCGCACTAATTGTTATGGCAGCGATTTTGGTACCAGTAGTAATTGTTGCTGGCTGGTGGGATGCCGAGAACTCAGGCCGAGGCACAGTTAAGGGATTCTTTGCCTTAATTCTTGCCCTGGAAGTTTTCATAATCGGAGTCTTCACCGCTAATGACTTATTCCTTTTCTATGTGTTCTTCGAAGCAATGCTGTTTCCGATCTACTTCTTGATCGGAAGATTTGGTGGCCCACAACGCGCTTATGCAGCAATGAAGTTCTTGCTCTACTCGCTCGTTGGCGGTTTGTTCATGCTGGCTTCACTTATCGGGCTTTATGTAGTTTCAAGTCGTGAATTAGGTGCTGGAACTTTCGACTTCGAAACTCTTACTACTTTGAACATGGATCCAACGACGCAGAAGATGTTGTTCTTAGGATTTTTCTTTGCCTTCGCTGTTAAAGCTCCAATGGTTCCGTTCCATACTTGGTTGCCAGATGCCACGGCTGAGGCAACACCAGGAACCTCAACCTTGCTAGTGGGTGTTCTCGACAAAGTAGGAACTTTCGGAATGCTGCATTTCTTGCTTCCAATTTTCCCTGAGGCAAGTAAGTTCTATGCACCGGCAATTATTGTGCTGGCAGTCATCAGTATCTTCTATGGTGCGCTTTTAGCTATTGGACAAACAGATGTAATGCGCTTAGTCGCCTTCACTTCAATTTCTCACTTTGGATTTATCGTTCTTGGAATCTTCGTTATGACATCACAAGGACTAAGCGGTTCTTCGTTCTACATGGTTAATCATGGGTTCTCCACTGGTGCGTTGTTCTTGGTTATGGGTTACTTGGTCTCACGCCGTGGCTCAAAACGAATTGCAGATTTTGGGGGAGTCCAAAAAGTTGCACCAATTCTTACTGGAGTATTCCTGATCGCCGGTCTTTCTGGTCTAGCGCTTCCAGGTATGTCTAGCTTCATATCGGAGTTCTTGGTATTGGCTGGAACTTACGCAGTTAATCCAACCGCTGCAATTATCGCTACTTTCGGCATTGTTCTGGCGGCTGTGTACATCCTCTGGCTCTACCAAAGAATGATGACTGGTGTGCCAAGTAAAGAAGTTGAAGAAACCGTTACTGAAATTACTAGACGTGAATTAGTAGCAGTTGCTCCAATCTTGGCAATCATCATTGCACTTGGATTCGTACCGCAGGTTGCGCTAAATGTGATTAATCCAGCGGTCGAACAAGTTCAAACTTATGTAGGTGTAACTGACCCAGAAGCGGCAGTAACAATTGAAGGGAGTGGCTCATGAACGTTTCAGTTCAATACCAGGCACTAGCTCCAATCATTATTCTGTTGGCATCCGGCGTTCTTTCAGTTCTTGTTGAAGCGTTTATTCCACGTACATTGCGTCGCCCGGTACAACTTATGTTGGTTTTGGCAAGCATCGTATTGGCATTTGCTTACGTTGTTATCAATGCAACGACTGAGCTAGCAGGCGATCCAGCTTCAAATGGCGGACAAGTTAAGGGAATGCGCGAGTTAGCTGCAAGTGGCTCAATTGCTATTGATGGCCCTGGCATGGTTATTCAGGGAATCATCTTGCTGGTTTCGTTTGTTGCAGCATTGTTGCTGGCAGAACGCCAAATCGATCCGCAGGGTGATGCCTTTGCAGCGAGGTCGTCCACACTTCCAGGCAGCGAAGATGAGCGTCAGTTCACTGCGCAGGGTTGGCTACAAACTGAAATCTGGCCACTGTTCTTGTTCTCCGTTGGTGGCATGCTGCTTTTCCCAATTTCAAACGACTTCCTAACTATGTTCGTAGCTCTAGAAGTTTTCTCACTGCCGCTTTACTTGATGGCAAGCATGGCGCGTCGTCGTCGATTGCTAAGTCAAGAAGCAGCGCTAAAGTACTTCATTCTTGGTGCCTTCTCTAGTGCATTCTTCTTGTTCGGTGCCGCGTTGATTTACGCCGCAACTTCATCGATCAACTTCAGTACGGTTGCTGTTGCTATGGAGAACTCATCACAAGATGGATTAATCATTCCTGGTATCGCAATGATCGCGGTTGGATTGCTTTTCAAAGTTGGTGCAGTTCCATTCCACCAGTGGGTACCTGATGTTTACCAAGGTTCGCCTACACCGTTAACTGCATTCATGAGTGCGGCTACTAAGGTCGCAGCGTTTGGCGCATTGCTTCGAGTCTTCTACGTAGCCTTTGGTGGCATGCGTTGGGATTGGCGACCAATGATGTGGGTTATCGCCGGACTTTCCATGGTGATTGGCTCACTTCTTGCAGTTACCCAAACTGACATGAAGCGAATGCTGGCATTCTCTTCAATTGCACACACTGGATTTATTCTGCTTGGTGTTGTTTCAACGACTGCCGCAGGACTATCTAGCACGCTGTTCTATTTACTTGCGTATGGCTTCACTTCAGTTGGAGTTTTCGCAATCGTGGGCTTAGTGCGTGATGCCTCGGGAGAAGCGACGCATTTGTCGCAATGGGCGGGTCTTGGTAAGAAGTCACCTTGGATGGCTAGCATCTTTGCGCTATTCCTCTTGGCCTTAGCCGGCATTCCACTTACAAGCGGCTTTACTGGAAAGTTTGCAGTTTTCACCGCCGCAATTGATGGGGGAGCTACACCGCTAGTAATCATTGCGGTCATCGCAAGTGCTGTTGCCGCATTCTTCTACGCCAGAGTCATTGTTTTGATGTTCTTCACCGAACCTCCAGTTGATGGTCCGAGTGTGGTAGTTCCAAGTGCCTTCACAACGGTGGCCATCGGAATCAGCGCAGCCTTCACGGTGCTACTGGGAATCGCCCCTCAGCCAGTCCTCAATTTGGTAATCAACGCAGGATTGTTCATCCGATAAGGCTCAAGTCGCATCTTTGCTAGCTTGATGCGAGGATTGACCTGTGAGCGTGTTATTTCCAGAAGAACTGTCAGCACTCGAAGAAGAGTTGTTTGTCGGTCTTGCCGCGATTGAAGATCGCCTTCGGGAAGAAATCAGAAGCGATTACGAACTTGCTGATATCACCGCTCGCCACTTAGTTGAAGCCGGCGGCAAAAGATTCCGCCCACTTCTTGTCCTTCTTGCTTCACATTTTGGTGACCCAAAGTCAGAAGGCGTTGTGCCTTCTGCTGTCGTGGTGGAACTCACTCATCTGGCAACGCTGTATCACGATGACGTTATGGATGAAGCTGAAGTTCGCCGAGGTGCTCAATCTGCAAATAGCCGATGGGGAAATACTGTTGCGATTCTCAGCGGCGACTTCTTGTTTGCTCGGTCTTCAAAACTGCTTGCTGATTTAGGCCCAGAAGCAGTTCGCGTTCAAGCTGAAACTTTTGAACGACTTGTTATTGGTCAACTTCGGGAAAGTGTTGGGCCGCAAGGTGGCGAAGATCCAATTGTTCATCACCTAGAAGTTCTAGCCGACAAGACCGGCTCACTGATCGCCGCTGCAGGAAGATACGGCGCAATGATGAGCGGCGTCTCACCTGAAGTGACCGATCGAATTGCAGACTTTGGCGAAAGTATCGGCATCGCATTCCAGTTAAGTGATGACTTACTAGACATTGAATCTGAAGTTTCTGGAAAGACTCCAGGTAAAGATCTGCGCGAAGGCATTCGGACCTTGCCAGTGCTTTTTGCTCTTGCTGACCCAGACACACCGCCGCGATTACGCGAACTTTTAAGCCGGGCAATCACTGACGACGCTGAACACGCTGAAGCATTGGCAGCACTGCGCGTTCACCCCGCAATGGATCAAGCCCGAGAAGTACTTGAGCAGTGGGCCGATCGGGCTCGGGAACGCCTAGCAGCCCTGCCAGACTGTGATGCAAAATCCGCAATGGTCAC
>ERZ1022756.263-NODE-263-length-16887-cov-30.304777_pt1 | contig 16887 bp, 18 predicted proteins | sample MGYA00520902_ERZ1022756 | MGnify/ENA primary metagenome ERZ1022756 (study PRJEB33162, sample SAMN09537601) | freshwater metagenome | isolation source: freshwater | place: Canada:Alberta | collected 2017-07 | study: EMG produced TPA metagenomics assembly of the...
CAAACTTTAGACCAGATAGAAATGCTGCCGCTGGCGGTGCGCTGCCTAAGGTGGCCGGCACAACTAGGTAGCGTCAAAGAAAGAAGACTGTGGTTCTAACCCTGCCTAGCCCGGCTCCGCTCAAAAAAGACGTAATGCGAATCATTCCACTCGGTGGAATTGGCGAAATCGGTCGAAACATGACCGTGTTTGAAATAAACGGCAAGATTCTAATTGTTGACTGTGGCGTGCTTTTCCCAGAGGAGCATCAGCCAGGAGTCGACGTGATCTTGCCTGATTTTGGTTACTTGAAAAATCGCCTGAGCGACATCATCGGTATCTTTCTTACCCACGGTCATGAAGACCACATTGGGGGAGTGCCTTACCTGCTTCGCATGAGAGCAGATATCCCAATCATTGGTTCATCTCTCACGCTGGCCTTTATAGAGGCAAAGCTCAAGGAGCATCGCCTGCCTGCCTACACTCACACCGTCCGCGAAGGCGATGTTGAGGTTATGGGCGATTTCGAACTTGAGTTCATTGCGGTGAATCATTCGATTCCTGATGCACTTGCTGTTTTGATCAAGTCCAAGGCTGGGACCATCTTGCACACAGGCGATTTCAAGATGGACCAGATTCCACTAGATGGCAGGATCACTGACCTTCGGGCCTTTGCTCGAATCGGAGAAGCAGGTCTTGACCTTTTCTTGTGTGATTCGACTAACGCCGATGTACCTGGCTTTACTCCTCTGGAAAAAGACATCGGTCCTGTTTTGGAAGATGTCATCGGCAGAGCCACCAAACGCGTGATTGTTGCCTCATTCTCATCTCACGTCCATAGAGTTCAGCAGGTAATTGACGCAGCCGTAAGTAACAACCGCAAAGTGGTTCTGGTTGGCAGGTCCATGGTTCGTAACATGCAGATTGCTGCCGAGCTTGGTTTTCTAAAGATTCCAGATGATTCGGTAGTGGATTTGAAGGATTCGCACAAGTACGAGCCTTCTGAGTTGGTGTTCATGACAACCGGTAGTCAGGGCGAGCCCATGGCCGGATTGTCCCGGATGGCAAAGCTTGAGCATGAGATAGAAATTGCCGAGGGCGACACAGTGATTTTGGCCAGCTCACTTATTCCTGGAAATGAAAACGCCGTCTATCGAGTTATTGATGGACTTACCAAGCTTGGAGCAAACGTTATCCATAAAGGAAACGCCAAGGTGCACGTTTCAGGTCACGCAGCAGCCGGTGAGTTGATGTATGTGTACAACATCTTGAAGCCAAGAAACGTTTTGCCAGTCCACGGCGAGTATCGTCACTTAGTAGCCAACGCGAGGGTCGCCGAGCAAACCGGAATCAGCAAGGAAAACATCATCTTGGCGGAGGATGGTTTTGTAATTGACCTAAGCGATGGAATTGCCAAGGTCGTCGGTGAAGTTGAATGTGGACTTTTGTATGTTGACGGCAAGACCGTGGGAACAATAACTGAGGAAGATCTAAAAGATCGCAGGATACTAAGCGAAGAGGGCTTTATCTCCGTGTTTGTTGTAGTTGATGCAAACACCGGTTTAATCACAGCAGGACCTGAGATTCGAGCCCGAGCCTTCGCCGAAGAAGATCACGTCTTCGACGATGTTAAACCGCAAATTGAAAAGGCTTTACTGCAGGCAGCTCGCGAAGGCATTAGAGATACTCACGCCTTGCAGCAAGTGATTCGAAGAAGCGTTGGTGGCTGGGTCTCCAAGGCTCATCGACGTAAGCCCATGATCATTCCGGTGGTCATTCACGGCTAGCCGCCTTAGGTTACGGGGGTTTTGGACCCCCCGCTAGTAGTTTTGAAGCCATGGCAACCAGAAAATCGCCTCCCGCGAGAAAACGCGCCCCAGCCAAGACGCAGGTTCTAAAACCCAAGGCTGCCGGTTCTTCACAGCCTCACCCGCTGGTGCGTTTTTACCTGGCTTTGGCCCATGGCTTTGGCGGAGCAGCCAGAGCCCTTTCCCCTGATCAGATTTCCAAAGAAGATCGTCGCGACGGCTTTCCTTTTTTTATGGCAATTCTTGGTGTGTTAGGGATCACTTTTGGCTGGTTCCTGATCCAAGAAAGTTGGGCGCAGACCCTAAACGCCTTCAGCTTTGGTTTATTGTTTGGCCCAGTTTCATTTGGGCTGCCGGTTGTGATGATTCTCTTAGCCATCTTTTTAGCCCGTCATCCTTCCAGCGTGCAAGACAACTCTCGAATTGGCGTTGGGCTTTTCCTAATGCTGATTACCGTTTCAGGCTTTTTCCATCTTTTTAGCACTCAGCCTCAGCCAACCGATGGAGTTATTGCTCTGGCTAATGCCGGAGGGCTCTTTGGTTGGCTGATCGCAATACCTTTCTTGGCCACCATCACAATCTGGGGGGCTGTGCCTGTTCTGGCAGTAATTGGCTTGGCATCAATTTTGATTATGACCAAAACCGCTCCGAACAAAATCGGCGAGCGACTCGGAGAGCTTTACGAGTATCTGTTTGGCTCCGCACTTCGAGGTTCGCACCAGGTCGAAGATACTGAAGAAGTTTCTGATGCATTTGATGGCACCAAGGTCCCATGGTGGCGCAAAGGCAAAAAAGACGAAGGCTCTTTTGATTCAGCTTTGATCCAGCAAGAAGATGCAACTGATGTGGTGTCAGATCTATTTGATAACCCAACGCCTCGAACCCGTGAGATACCGATTGTTCCAGCAGCTCCAGCTGAACCCGACGCATTGTTTGAAGCTGAAGAGGACGAGAAGCCGGTAGCGCAGGTTGGCAAAACCAACCGCACCTATAAGCTTCCTGATCAGTCGCTACTGGGTGCGGGAACCATTCCAAAACTGCGCTCGGAAGTCACCGATGAGGTGGTTGCATCGATTAGCGCGGTTTTCAATGAGTTTGATATTGAAGCGACAGTGACTGGTTTTTCCAGAGGACCAACGGTCACACGGTACGAGGTTGAACTTGCTGCTGGAGTGAAAGTTGAGGCGGTCACCAGACTTGCTAGCAACATCTCTTACGCTGTTGCATCCAACGAGGTTCGCATTCTGGCCCCGATTCCAGGCAAGAGCGCGATTGGAATTGAAATTCCAAATACCGACCGAGAGACCGTTTCCCTGGGTGATGTGCTCAGGTCTCAAAACGCGAAGCTTTCCCAGCACCCTCTAACCATCGGCATCGGAAAAGATGTTGAGGGCGGGTTTGTGGTTGCAAACCTTGCCAAGATGCCGCATCTATTGGTTGCCGGAGCAACTGGCGCTGGTAAGTCCAGTTTTGTTAACGCGATGATTACTTCGATTTTGATGCGTGCTAAACCAGCGGAAGTCAGGCTGGTACTTATTGACCCGAAGCGAGTGGAGCTTGCGGCCTACCAGGGCGTTCCGCACTTGATTACTCCGATTATCACCAACCCCAAAAAAGCCGCCGAGGCATTGCAGTGGGTAGTAAAAGAGATGGACATGCGATACGACGATCTCGCATCCTTTGGGTTTAAGCACATCGACGATTTCAACCGTGCTGTTGTTGCGGGGGAGATTTCTGTTCCAGAAGGCTCGACCAGAAAGCTTCAGCCCTACCCTTATCTACTGGTAGTAGTTGACGAGCTCGCCGATTTGATGATCGTGGCTCCGCGTGATGTGGAGGATTCGATTGTTCGAATCACCCAGCTAGCTCGCGCCTCAGGTATTCACCTTGTCCTTGCTACCCAGCGTCCATCGGTTGATGTGGTCACTGGTTTGATCAAAGCCAACGTGCCTTCCAGGTTGGCTTTCTCAGTTTCTTCCGTGACCGACTCAAGAGTTATCTTGGACCAGCCGGGAGCCGAAAAGTTAGTAGGCCAGGGTGACGCACTGTTTTCACCGATGGGCACCAATAAGCCGATTCGAGTTCAGGGAGCGTGGGTAGGCGAAGCAGAGCTGCACGCTGTTGTGGCACACGTCAAGGCCCAGATGGAGCCAGAGTATCGAAACGATGTTGCAGCTACCGCTACCGCCAAAGTTGTTGATGCTGACATCGGTGATGATTTAGAGGTTCTTCTGCAGGCGACCGAGTTGATCGTTAACTCACAGTTTGGTTCAACTTCGATGCTGCAGCGCAAGCTTCGCGTCGGATTTGCTAAGGCCGGTCGCTTGATGGATCTATTGGAATCTCGAAACATTGTTGGACCTTCTGAAGGCTCGAAAGCCAGAGACGTTCTGGTAAAGCCTGATGAGCTTGCAACAGTGTTGGGTCAGCTGCGCGGAGATGTGCCACAGACTATGGCGGTGGATTCTGGTGTGATACGCACCACAGGCGACGATGATGACGGCGATGAGGATGCGTGGCAGCTGACGGGCCGGCCGTGAACATCCCAAACTCAATAACTATAGCTCGCATAGGACTTGCTCCACTTTTTGTTTACCTGCTTTTAATTTCTCCTGAACCAAACTCTTGGCAGCACTGGCTGGCAACTTTTGTATTTGTGTTGGCGATTTCAACCGATGGTATTGACGGGGCTGTAGCCCGAAAAACCGGCAAGGTAACTAACCTTGGCAAGATTTTGGATCCAATTGCCGACAAGGCGCTTTTGGGGAGTGCGTTAGTCACGCTTTCTTTTCTTGGGGAAATCGACTGGTGGATCACAATCTTGATTTTGGTTCGAGAATTAGCTGTGACTTTGTATCGGGTGACGGTTGCGAAAAACAGAGTAATTGCTGCAACAGGTTCCGGGAAGCTAAAGACAATTTTGCAAGGCGTGGCAATTGGCGCAGTGCTAGCACCGTTTGAAGTTTGGGTACCTGCCTGGAGCTTTGTTGAAGAAGGACTTCTATTTGTAGCACTGGCTTCAACTTTGATTTCGGGGATTCAGTTCTTCATCGCTGCGAGCAAAAAATGAGCTCGGCAAAGCAGATTCTTGATCAGCTGAGATCCCAGAATAAAAAACTAGTTCTTGCTGAGTCTTTGACCGGCGGACTACTGACTGCAGAGTTCACAAAAGTTGCCGGCGCATCAGATGTCTTGCTGGCTGGAATAGTTGCCTACGACAGCACTCTCAAGCACGAGCTACTTGGAGTTTCGAAGCAGCTGCTTGAAAACCAGGGTGCGGTTGATCCTGAGGTGGCTGCGCAGATGGCCGAGGGGATAAGAAACAAAATTGCCCAAAAGCTGGGGTTGGCACTTGGCTCTGTGGTGGCTATTTCCACAACTGGAGTGGCAGGACCTGCTGAACAAGATGGCAAGCCGGTTGGGGAGCTATACATTTGCGTATCCCATGGCCCCGAGCAGGCCGTATCCAGCAACGTATTTGCCCATCAGTTAGCCGGAGATAGGGCTCAAATCCAGAATTCTGCGGTTTTGCTGGGACTTGGTCACCTGTGGGAAGAAATTGCGGAATAATCTAGTTGTCGTTAGTCACAGCTAGAGTTGAGCTTCGGAAGGAGGGTCAAATGACATTAGTAAGAACAGAAATTGGAGATGTACTCCGCGATTTTAGGCTTCAGAAGGGTCAGACTCTCCGCCAGGTAGCGGCCCGCGCCAGCGTGGCCCTGGGCTACCTGAGCGAGCTAGAAAGGGGCCAGAAAGAGGCTTCTTCAGAGATTCTCTCGGCAGTAGCCGAGGCCCTAGAAGTGCCGCTTTCAGTGGTCCTACGCGAGGTTTCGGACAGAATTGCCCTAGTTGAAGGCGTTTTGCCTGAGGAATTCATGGCTCAAGCCACCGGCGCTAGGGAAGTGTCTGATTTGACCGTCCCAATTGGCTTCGTCCAGGACTTCAACGAGCAGCTTGAAAAAGACCTGCTCAGCGGCCGCATTTAGCCCGAGAAATAGCCCGAATTGCGCCTAAGCCAGTTTCACGAGCTGATGGCGGATGAGTTCGGAAAGCCCCATTCTGAAGTGCTTATCCGTGATTTAGCCCTGTTTGAGCTGGGCGATAAGACAGCAGCAGTCTTGTTGGCCGAAGGCGAAGATCCCAGGCAGATCTGGCTTGCCATTTGTAGGGCCCAGCAGGTACCGCAGGAGCGATGGACCGGACTGGACAAAAAAGCTAAAAAACAACACGCCGAGTAAATAAACACTCGAAATCTTGTTCGAATCCTGCTATGGTTCATTTAAGGCAGTTGAAAGCTCAAAGTTATGCACAGATTGGTGTTTTGAGCCCAGAAGTGTCGGTAGCCAAAAGTAATGTCGGAAGCATCACGAATCGAAAGAGGAACAAAAGATGCCATCAGCTTCAGATCGCGAAAAAGCACTAGACACAGCGCTAGCCCAGATTGACCGCCAGTTCGGAAAAGGCTCAGTTATGCGCCTTGGTTCCGATGAGCGCGCACCGGTTGAGGTTATTCCGACCGGTTCCATCGCTCTAGATGCAGCCCTCGGTACCGGAGGCTTGCCCCGCGGACGAATCGTTGAGATTTACGGCCCAGAGTCTTCAGGTAAGACCACACTCGCTCTTCATGCCATTGCCAACGCCCAGCGCGCTGGAGGAATTGCTGCGTTCATTGACGCCGAGCACGCCTTGGACCCGGAATATGCCAAGGCGCTCGGCGTTGACATCGATGCTCTGCTGGTTAGCCAGCCAGACACTGGTGAACAGGCCCTTGAGATCGCAGACATGCTGATTCGCTCGGGCTCAATCGACATAATCATTGTTGACTCGGTTGCCGCTCTGGTTCCTAGGGCAGAAATCGAAGGCGAGATGGGAGACTCACACATGGGTCTTCAGGCAAGACTTATGTCACAGGCGCTTCGCAAGCTAACAGGTGGACTCAGCAACACAAACACCACCATGATCTTTATCAACCAGCTACGCGAGAAGATCGGTGTCTTCTTCGGAAGCCCAGAAACCACCGCTGGAGGAAAGGCCTTGAAGTTCTACGCTTCTGTTCGACTAGATATCCGTCGAATTGAGACTCTAAAGGACGGCACCGAAGCGGTTGGAAACAGAACCCGCGTTAAGGTCGTCAAGAACAAGATGGCTTCGCCGTTCAAACAGGCCGAGTTCGACATTATTTACGGAACTGGTATCTCTCGCGAGGGAAGCCTGATTGACTTTGGTGTTGAGCACGAGATTGTTAAGAAATCTGGTGCCTGGTACACCTACGAAGGCGAACAGCTCGGTCAGGGTAAAGAAAACTCCCGCAACCACTTGATTGAAAATCCAGAGGTTGCCAACGAGATTGAAAAGAAGATCAAGGCCAAGCTTGGCGTTGGTGTTCCAAGAGCGGTAGCTGATCTTCCAGTAGAGGAAGCTCCGGAGGCACCTAAGAAGGCCGCCAGCGCAAGCTAACCATGCTCTCGTCGGTAGATAACCTCGAGGAACGTGCTCGAAACCTTGTCCTGAAGCTACTCGAGCGAGGACCCAAGTCCTCGTCCGAGTTAGCTTCGGCGCTTGAAAAGCACGAGATCCCAGCTGAAATTGCCAATCACGTTATTGCTAGGTTCACCGAAGTCGAACTAATTGACGATGCCGCATTTGCCCAACAGGTAGTTGATGCATCTAGGCGAACCAAAGGCCTTGCTCGCTCCATGGTCAAGCGCAAGCTTGCCGACAAGGGTCTTGATAAGGAAATCATCAACCAAGTAGCCGATGAGATCTCAGATGAGGACGAGCTAGCCGTTGCCACCGAGGTTGCTATTAAGCGACTTGGGCAGCTCTCGAAGCTCGAACCAGAGGTTAGAAACCGCCGATTGATTGGATTCCTTCAAAGACGCGGTTTTGGCTCCGGAGTAGTTTTTGCAGCCATTAGGGAAGCAGAGGCCCACGCGGTAAAATCAGGATTCTGATGCTTACCCAGACCCGCAGCTACGAAGTGAGAACTTACGGCTGCCAAATGAACTCCCACGACTCGGAGCGTCTATCTGGCCTGCTCGAGGACGCCGGATACCACCAGGGCACACCCGGAGAAACTGATGTTGTCATTTTCAATACCTGTGCTGTGCGGGAAAACGCTGACAACAAGCTCTACGGAAATCTTGGAACCATGCTTGCTAAAAAAGAAGCCAACCCTGATTTTCAAATAGCGGTTGGAGGTTGTCTAGCACAGAAGGACCGCGACACCATCATCAAAAAAGCCCCTTGGGTTGATGTTGTTTTCGGCACACACAACATGGGCTCGCTTCCAACTTTGTTAGAGCGGGCTCGCCACAACCGTGAGGCCCAGGTCGAAATCATAGAGGCCCTTGAGATTTTTCCTTCCAACTTGCCAACTAAGCGTGACTCTCTTTATGCGGGCTTAGTTTCGATTTCTGTTGGCTGCAACAACTCCTGCACTTTTTGCATCGTTCCTCAGCTGCGCGGTAAGGAAAAGGACCGCAGGCCAGGAGAGATTCTTAGTGAAATCAAGGCTTTGGTCGAAGATGGCGTGATTGAGATCACTCTTTTGGGTCAGAACGTTAACACCTACGGTGTCGAATTTGGTGACCGTGGGGCATTCGCGAAACTACTTAGGGCTTGTGGGGAGATTGAGGGCTTGGAGCGTGTGAGATTCATGTCACCTCACCCAGCGGCATTCACTGATGACGTAATTGACGCCATGGTTGAAACTCCCAACGTTATGCCGCACCTTCACATGCCTTTGCAGTCTGGATCCAACGAAGTGTTGAAGAACATGAAGCGAAGCTATCGAAGCGATAAGTATTTAGGGATTCTGGAAAGGGTTCGTAAGGCAATTCCTGATGCAGCAATCACAACAGACATCATCGTTGGGTTCCCCGGTGAGACCGAGCAGGACTTCCAAGACACAATGAATGTTGCCAGCGAGGCTGCATTCTCGATGGCTTACACCTACCAGTATTCAATTCGACCAGGAACGCCTGCTGGTGAGATGTCCAATCAAATTCCGAAGGAAGTCGTACAGGATCGCTACGAGAGGCTAATTGCTCACGTGAATGAAATCGCCTGGCAGGAAAACAAGAAGCAGCTGGGCAAAAGCGTTGAGGTTTTGGTTGCAAATCACGAGGGCCGTAAAGACTCTCAGACCCAAAGACTTACTGGCAGAGCACGGGATAACCGACTTGTCCACTTTGAAACTCCTGAAAACCAGGCTGAACCAAGACCTGGTGATTTGGTGACAGTCACCGTCACAGAAGCAAAGCCGTACTTTCTGTTTGCCGATCAACCTGCCGCTGGATTCTCAGTTCGTGCAACCAGGGCCGGGGATGCGTTCGAGAAAATGAGCAGCGCTTCTTGTGAAACCGATTCCGCGGGTGCGCCGAGCGTAAATCTCGGGTTTCCTACTCTTCGCGCGAAGTAAATGAGTTCAAAACTTATTGCCGTGGTCGGGGCCACCGGCACCGGCAAGAGTGAACTTGCAATTGGTATTGCTGAGCGCATTTCAAAACTTGGACTGCGGGCTGAGATTGTAAATGCAGATGCAATGCAGCTCTATAAAGGAATGGATATTGGCACTGCCAAGCTTCCGATTCCCGAGCGCCGGGGAATTGCTCATCACCTGATTGATGTGCTGGAGATCTCTCAGGAATCTACTGCCGCAGAGTACCAAAAGCTGGCTCGCGAAAAGATTCTTGAGCTTCAGCAATCAGGCATCATTCCGATACTGGTTGGAGGCTCGATGTTGTATGTAGCCTCATGCCTGAACAACTTTGATTTTCCAGAACGAGATGCGCAGCTGCGGGCCGAGCTAGAACAAGAACTTGAACAGCATGGCCCACTTCACATGCACCGAAGGCTTGCAGAACTTGATTCGCTTGCCGCTAGTCGAATAATTCCCGAGAACGGAAGGCGTATTGTTCGGGCGCTTGAGATTGTAATGATTACCGGTGAGCCTTTCGCAGCTGCTTTGCCAGAGAAGACTGATTCTTGGCAACCTGTTCTCGAGTTTGGGCTACGCATGGAACGCGAGGCACTGCTACCGAGACTGGAGCAGAGAGTTGTTCGAATGTGGGAACAGGGCTTAGTCGATGAAGTAGCGTCGTTGATTTCGGTCGGGTTCAGAGAGAGTAAGACGGCCTCCGTTGCTATTGGCTATGCGCAAGCCTTAGGTGAAATTGATGGCGAGCTATCTCGCGAGGAGGCAATAGCCTCAACAGTGTCCTTGACTCAGCGCTACGCCCGAAGGCAAGTCAGCTGGTTCAAAAGAGACGAAAGAATTCAGTGGTTGGAAGCGTTGGATTCGGATGTTCTAGATCAGGCGATGGTTGCCGTTAGCAAAGATGGCATCCTGGGAAATCGGTCCTAGGCTTTGTATATGTCCAAAATCGCATTCACTAAAGGCCACGGAACCGGCAATGATTTCGTTCTAGTGCTTGATGCAGCAGGCGCGCTGACGCTTAGCAAAGGACAGATAGCGAAGATTTGCAATCGCCACTTTGGTGTTGGGGCCGATGGATTGATCAGAGTTGTAAAGTCAGAAAACATCCCAGAAGGCAAGAATGTCTTGGTTGAAGAGCCAAATGCAATTTGGTTCATGGACTATTACAACGCCGATGGCTCTGCAGCTGAGATGTGCGGCAATGGTATTCGGGTATTCGCAAAGTACCTACTGGATAGAGGCCTTGCGGAAATTATTGATGGTGGGACACTTCCTGTTGGAACACGTGATGGTGTTAAAGACATAACCAAATCAGCCAACGGTTTTGCTGTTGACCTTGGCCGCTGGCGTCTAGATCCAGAATCCCTTGTGGAGGTAATTGGTTTGGATGTAGCAAGACCAGCTCAGGGAATTGATGTTGGAAATCCACACGCTGTTGTAGCACTAGCTAGCGATAGCGAACTTGCAGCGCTTCGCCTGTTGGATCCACCTTCGATTGAACCTGTTCCCGTAAATGGCGCAAACGTGGAGTTTGTAGTTCCAAAGGAACCTATGGTGCAGCAAGGAGTAGGACACATTTCTATGCGGGTTTATGAGCGTGGCGTAGGGGAGACACTTTCCTGTGGCACCGGAATCGCAGCAGCAGCGCTTGCAACTAGGTATTGGGCTGGCGCCGATGCTCCGAACCAGTGGCAGGTTAGTGTTCCTGGTGGCGTTGTTGGAGTAAGGATGTTTGCTACAGAAGATGGCGAGCACGTTGGAATCAGTGGACCAGCTCAGCTGAGCTTCGACGGTGAAATAGACCTAGATAATCTCTAGGAGTTTTTCTTTACCTTTATAACCCTGTAGGTCTTGATAGAGGTATAGCGCGAGACTTCGTAGTTTCCAGCTAGCTCTTGCGTGAGCCACTTTTGCAAAGAGTCTGAGCCCAAGTTCTTCTGGACCACTAGGTAGGCCTCGGCCCCAACAGCAAGTCTTGGAAGCCACTGCAGCAGCAACTCATGGAGTTCTTTTTTTCCAATGCGAATCGGGGGATTAGACCAGATTCCACTAAAAACCAGATTCTCTGGCACTTGCTCTGGAACAACGGCAGTTATGTTCGATAGCCCAAGGTCCTTGGCGTTTTTGGCGGTTAGTTCAACCGATCTGGTGTTTACATCGACCGCCCAAACCTTGGCGTTAGGTCGAAGCTTGGCAAGGTTTAAGGCAATTGGTCCCCAGCCACAACCTAGATCTAGAAGATCTCCTGATTCTGGAACCAGCTCCATCTGATCAATCAGCACCTCGGTGCCAAAATCAAGTTGTGTGGGGCTAAATGTGCCAGATGCGGATGTGACCTGAACCATTTCACCGGCAACGGGAATGATTATGGATTTGGGTTTTAGGGCACTGCCAGGTTCCTGTGAAAAGTAGTGGTCCTCGGACATAAGGTCAATCTATCCCAATTCTGATAACTAGGGTTGAAGTATGGAGCCCGAACCAGAACGCGCATCAACGATGATTGATCGCATCCTTCGCCGTGATGAACGCGCGAAGCGATTCGGTGCTGGGGAAAAGTCAAGCTTTGATGGAGATCAGCTTGATCTTGAAGAACGTGGTGCTCTGAAAAGAGTTGCTGGATTATCTACCGAACTCCAGGACATAACTGATGTTGAATATCGTCAGCTGCGCCTCGAGAAGGTTGTTCTGATTGGGGTTTGGGGTAAAGGAACGCTGCAGGATGCAGAAAACTCCCTGCGTGAGCTTGCTGCTCTAGCTGAAACAGCAGGAGCAGAGGTTCTTGATGGTTTATTGCAGCGAAGAGATTTTCCAGATGCTGCGAGCTACCTTGGTAAAGGAAAAGCCCAGGAGCTAAAGGCTGTCGTGGCAGCTTGCGGCGCTGACACGGTTATTGCAGATACCGAGCTTGCACCAAGCCAGCGTAGAAACCTTGAGGACATAGTCAAAGTAAAAGTTGTTGACCGCACAGCAATCATTCTGGACATCTTTGCTCAGCACGCAAAGTCTCGCGAAGGTAAAGCGCAGGTCGAATTGGCGCAGCTTGAGTACCTCCTTCCTCGTCTTCGCGGTTGGGGTGAGTCCATGTCTAGGCAGGCCGGTGGACAAGTTGGCGGTGGTGTCGGTATTGGATCACGTGGACCTGGTGAAACCAAGATTGAGCTGGATCGAAGGCGCATCAATACTCGGATGGCAAAGCTTCGAAAGCAAATAAAAGAGATGGCACCAGCCAGAGATACCAAGCGTGCCTCAAGATCTAAAAATCAAGTACCCTCGGTGGCAATCGCTGGTTATACAAATGCCGGCAAGTCATCACTTCTGAACCGCATCACCAGCGCTGGGGTATTAGTTGAAAACGCTCTGTTTGCGACCCTAGATCCAACTGTTAGAAGAACTGAAACCTCCGATGGTCGTGAGTACACGCTCTCTGACACCGTAGGGTTCGTCAGGAACTTGCCGCACCAGTTAGTTGAAGCTTTTCGATCGACCATTGAGGAGATCTCCCATAGCGATTTAGTGGTGCATGTAGTTGATGCCTCACATCCTGACCCAGGTAGCCAAATTCAAACCGTCCGGGATGTATTGGCTGAGGTTGAGGCAACTGATATTCAGGAGCTGGTGGTTTTCAACAAGTGCGATTTGATTGATGAGACTGAAAAGCTCGCCCTCAGAGGCATGGAGCCAGGCTGCCTACTGGTATCAGCTGCTACTGGAGAAGGTGTCGCTGAACTTCTTGAGAAGATCGAGTTGCTTCTTCCTAAGCCTGAGCTGTTTATGAAAGTTTTAGTGCCCTACTCAAGGGGAGATCTGGTTTCTAGAATTCACTCCGAAGGAAAAGTTGCAAAGCTAGAGCACCGAGAAACGGGAACTTACGTCGAGACGCTTGTGAAGCCAGGACTGGCCAGCGAACTTAATGGCTTTGTTCTAGATGCTTCTTAGAACCGCTACTACTTTTCCAAGAATCACTGCGTGATCTCCAAGAATCGGCTCGAAGCTGGAGTTTCTAGGTAGTAGCCAGGTGTGGCCATCTCTTTGCTTGAAAGTCTTCACAGTCGCTTCCTCTTCTAGCAGAGCTGCAACAATGTCGCCGTTTTCTGCTGTCTGCTGTTGGCGGACCACTACCCAGTCGCCATCGCAGATAGCGGCATCGATCATTGACTCACCAACGACCTTCAGAAGAAAGAGGTCACCTTTTCCAACAAGTTGCCTTGGCAGTGGGAAAATCTCTTCGATGTTCTGCTCAGCAGTGATTGGCCCACCGGCTGCAATTCGACCAACCATAGGAACCATTGCAGCATCGCCGATTGGGGTCACGTTCTCGACATCCGCCCCTGGGTCAGCTTCGAGTCCTGCAACCTCAATCAGAACATCAATTGTGCGAGGACGCTTAGGGTCACGACTTATGTATCCAGCCAGTTCTAGCTGGTTCAACTGGTGGGTCACCGATGAAGGGGAGGAGAGGCCGACTTCGTCGCCAATTTCCCTCATGCTCGGGGCATAGCCCTTGTCTAGCTTGGATCGTTGAATGGCCTGCAGGATGCGCTCCTGCATGGCGCTCAGGCTTGATGCCCGGCGGGTCGGCTTCTTGGCGTCCATTTCACCCTCTCAAATAGGCCCATTTGGGCTGTTATCGAAACTTTATTCTAAATTGGGCCCTAAATCAAACACATTTTCGAAAGATTTGCCAAATGCTTGACAAAATGTCGGTGGTTCCTTGTAATCTTGTTCTAAGTAGAACACTTGTTCGAATAACTCAAGGAAAGGCTCCAAAATGACCGCAATTCTAGCTTCAGCAAGCCAGGCCCACCCAATGAGCCCAAAGCGTCGCGCCAGATTAGCCCGCACCCTTTTCGTGATCAGCGCTTTGGCCCTGATGTTGGCTGGCTTGGTCTTCAACCAAAGTGCAGTGGCCACCGATCAGGTTGTGACCGTTTCCAAAGCCTTCAACTACGTCTCGGTAATGCCAGGTGACACACTCTGGGAGCTTGCAGAAACTTACTCGGAAGGCAAAAGCCAGCAGGACTGGATTGCTGAAGTGATCTTGCTAAACAACTTATCTAGCGCGACTTTGACCACGGGGGACAGGCTAGCTCTTCCCTAAGGATGCTTTTTTGCTAGCGACTAATCTTGAGTAGTGGCTAGCCAACATACATTCTCATACTCCGAATCCAGCATTGGTTCCTATAAGGCAAGCCAGTGAATCCGGTTGTTGCGGTCCTAGATCTTGGAGCCGGAGATTTTTCCGAATTCATCGACGCACTTGAGACTGCTGGTTCCAAAGTTGTGATCACCAGTCAGAGATCTGAAATCTTGGACGCCGATGCCTTTGTTGTTTATGGAGCGGGCCAGTTGTCCTCGTTGATGTCTGCACTTGACAAATCCAAAGCGGCGGAGTTGGTTGACAGCAGGCTAGCTGGCGGCAAAGCCGTTGCAGGATTCGGTGCCGGTATGCACGCGATGTTTGAAGGCTCTGCTGATGACAATCAAAACGCCCAGGGCCTGGCTCAATGGCCCGGTGTGATTACAAAGCTTGACTTTGGCAGCATCCTTGAATCCAAAATGTCAAAGGTTTTGGTGGCGAAGAACTCGAAACTGTTTCAAGGGATAGAGAGCGAGCAGTTTCTCTTCGATCAAACTGAAGCAGTGCTCGAGTTTAGCTTGCAAGTAGACCCTCCCTTTGTTGCACCCTTGGTTAGCTATTTGAATCAAGACGCGGCATTCATAGCTGCAGTTGAAAATGGGCCCCTGACTGGAATTGGCTTTTATCCAGAACGATCTGGGGCTGCGGGAATAGCGCTACTTCGTAATTGGCTTGGGACGCTTAGATAAGGTGATGAATTGTCAAAAAATCTAGAGCTGCTACCTGCCGTTGATGTTTCCAAAGGCTTGGCAGTTCGCCTTACTCAAGGTGACACCAATACCGAAGAATCATTCGGCTCTGCACTGGAAGCTGCACAGACTTGGATTAACGCCGGGGCGGAATGGATTCATCTTGTTGATTTAGACGCAGCATTTGAGCGAGGCAACAATCGCTCGGTGATTCAAGATGTTGTGGCGCAATGCAGTGGCGTAAAGATTCAGCTTTCGGGAGGTATTGTCGATCAGCAGTCCTTGGAGGTTGCACTTGCTACCGGTGCAACCAGAGTCAACCTGGCAACACCTGCTCTTGCAGACCTTGAATGGGTTCAAGGAGCCATTTCTGAATTTGGAGATCGAATTGCAGTTGGACTAGATGTCCGAGGATCAACACTAATTGGACGTGGTTCAAGTAAAGAAGTTGGCCAGTTGCAGGAAGTTCTCGGGAAGTTGGAGCAGGCGGGGTGCGCTCGCTACATAGTCACAGACGTTGCCAAAGATGGCATGCTACAGGGCCCCAATCTAGAGCTGTTGCGTCAAGTCCTTGCAAAAACTAATAGCCCAGTTGTAGCAAGCGGTGGCATATCTTCGCTGGATGATGTTTCTGCTCTAAGCCAGCTTGTTTCGAGTGGACTTGAAGGGGCAATTCTTGGCAAGGCACTTTATGCCAAGCGCTTCACTCTGGAGCAAGCACTGGAGCTAGTTTCCCAGTGAACGAGAACATAAACCCGAATCGCTTTGCCGATTCGGCTGGCAGACCCTGGGAAGGGCGTAGCTTCGACCAAAACGCTTTTGCCGATGATGATGGCAAGGCGCCTGCGGAGTTGATTGAGGTAATCAAGAAGTTTCGAGCCGGCCAGGTCGGAGCAGAAGATGTTGTTGACCAGATTCGAGTATCAAGACTTCTAGTACCCCTGCTTGCCAATCTCGGAGAATCCGAGGAGGGCGCACATGGGCACAAAGTTGATAAAAGCGCCGAGCTATCGATTGTCACTGTGAAATCACCTGATGATCAGGATTCCCTTGTGGTTTTTTCTTCAGTCGAATCCATGACCTTATGGAACAAGGAATCCAGGCCAGTGCCAACTGATGCAATCAGGGTCAGCCTGGCGGCAGCGTCCCAGATGAGTACTCGAGTAGTGCTAGACCCTGGCAGCGAGAGCGAGTTTGTTATCAGGCGTCCTGCGATTGCAAAGATTGCCCAGTCACTGCCTTGGATGCCTCCCGAGAAAAACCCTGAGGTTTTGAAAGTGCTCAAAGAATCAATTGCGGGGGAGGAGTTAGTAGTTGAAGTAGATGCGGCAACCGCTGATCCAGGGTCCAGGCTGGCTGGCGCGGAACTTCTGGTGTCTTTACAGCTTCAGCCGGGATCGGCACCCGATCAAGTCAAGGAGCTAATCGAGCGAGTTAGTAGCTTTTGGTCCAGATCTGAGGAATTTGCCTCGTCCGTGGATTCGGTTTCAATAAAGCTTCGGACCTAGTTCACTGGCCCGGTGTATTTTTCACCAGGGCCCTGTCCTGGGGCATCCTTGATAACGCTGGCTTCCCGAAAGGCTAGTTGGACCTGGCGAAGAGCATCGCGGAGCGGTCTGGCATGATGATCGCCTAGGTCTGGGGCGGCTGCCGTTATCAGACCTGCCACAGCAGTGATCAACTTTCTGGCCTCATCAAGATCGCCCTTTCGGCCATCGGCTGCCAGCCCACACTGAACCGCAGCGACGCTGAGCAAGTCGACCGCATAGCGGCCAATCACCTCAACGGCTGGCAGGTCTGAGATTTCGGTGATCTGGTCTTGAATTTTGTCGT
>ERZ1022756.264-NODE-264-length-16861-cov-8.200940_pt1 | contig 16861 bp, 19 predicted proteins | sample MGYA00520902_ERZ1022756 | MGnify/ENA primary metagenome ERZ1022756 (study PRJEB33162, sample SAMN09537601) | freshwater metagenome | isolation source: freshwater | place: Canada:Alberta | collected 2017-07 | study: EMG produced TPA metagenomics assembly of the...
TCAACCGCTGTCATTGCATGGGGTGGCCACATCGCCCGTCGTCTTGATTGGGGCGCAGGCAATTCTGCTGCAAATGTTTCCGGATCTCCGTATCACATGCGTGTGATTGACTTGGGATGCTCTAACAATGACAACTGTTCTTCGGGGAACATGGACCGCTCATTGAGTGCTGCTGCGGTTACATTGCCAGGCTCCATCACAATCGTGAAGCAAGCAACAAGTGAAAGCGCAACTGCGTTCTCCTTCGTTGCAACACCTTCGCCATTAACAAGTTTTAACTTGGTCGATGACGGAACCGTGGCAAACACGAAAGTGTTCTCAGGAATCACAACATTTGGAACGTACACGGTTACTGAAAGTTCTCTAGCTGGTTGGGGTCTTGACCGGGCTGCATGCAGCATCGTGAATCAAACAACAGGTACGGCAACTGTGAATGGTTCTGTCGCAACCATTGTTCTTGCAGAAGGTGAAGACGTGACGTGTACTTTCTACAATGCTCCGTTGCCTGTGCCTGAACTTGGACTTTCAAAGACAGCTAATGCAGAGAGTTACTCAGCCGTGGGCGACCAGATCACCTACACATATGTGTTGACGAATGCCGGCAATACCATCCTAGGTCCATCACAGTTCTTCATCGACGATGACAAGATCAACGGTGGTCTTCCATTCAATTGTGGAGCAGCTGCAACAACCCTTCAGATCAGTGGAACCGTCACATGCACTGCGATGTACACAGTGGTATCTGGTGATCTTGAATCAGGTTCAATCACGAATGTCGCATTTGGCCAAGTGGGAGATTTGACAAGCCCGACTCGCCAAGTCACGGTGACCTACATCCCGCCGGCCACTACGACGACTATTCCAATTGCAACCACGACAATTCCCGAAGTTGCTACGACAACGATCCCGATTGCCACGACGACAATTCCTGAGATAGCTACAACGACTATCCCGGTAGTGACAACAACACTTGTTATTTCGGCAACCACAACACTGCCTGCCGCAACGACGACAACTGTTGTCGCACCGACAACGACTGCACCTTCAGAGTTTCAAGTTGTGACTCCAGATGATCCGACGGGCACGGAAGACGTTCTTGACGTCTTGTTCCCCGATGCTCTTCCGAACACGGGTTGGCCTGTTGGTGGAATCACTCTTATCGCGGGATTGGTACTCCTGCTCGGAGTAGGGGCCATGACAATGTCATCGCAGCGTCGCCAGCGTCGCAATGGTGGCCACTAATGCGCTCCATACTTCTGCCAGACAGCCCGATGAGATTGATGCCGTGGTCTCCACTGCATCCGTCGGCAGGGAAAATGCCAACAGTTGCGGTGATGAGCACGTTTCCGCCAACACATTGTGGATTAGCAACATTTGCTTCAGCACTTGCGAATGGACTGAGTGCCGTTGGCGCTCGGGAAGTCGGAATTGTGGATGTCTCAGAAGGGGACATCCACAATCGACCTCCATCTGTTGTTGCCCATCTTGAGAAAGGCTCTGTGCGATCTCGTCTTGAAGCGGTACGTGTCATCAATAGATATGACTTCCTCCTCTTGCAGCACGAGTTTGGAATCTTCGGCGGGGATGACGGAAGCGAGATTCTTGAACTGCTGGAAGATGTTCACGTTCCGATTGTGGTCACATTGCACACAGTGCCGTTGAACGCATCGCGAGGACAACGAAAAGTGTTGGAACAACTCGCAAAGCAGGCACACCTCCTTGTTGCAATGACGAAAGTGGCACGAGATCGTTTTGTTGCCCTTTATGAAGTAGACCCCTCAAAGGTTGTTGTGATTCCACATGGTGCAACTTTGCTTCCGGTATCAAGTGCACCACCGGTTGAACCATTCACGTTTCTTACCTGGGGCCTATTGGGACCAGGTAAGGGAGTTGAGTGGATGATCGACGCGATGGCGATGGTTCCTGAGCTCAAATCACGGATTCGATATGTCGTTGCTGGCCAAACACACCCAAAAATTCTGGCGAATGATGGTGATGGCTACAGGGACATGCTGAAGAGACGTTCTCGTCTTTTGGGGGTCGATGAGATCATCGAGTTTGATGACACCTATCGCAGTCTTGATTCACTTCTCGAACTGATCAACTCGGTGTCCTGTGTGGTCTTGCCCTACGACTCGGTGGATCAAATTACGTCAGGGGTTCTTGTTGATGCACTGTCAGCTCGACGTCCAGTGATTGCCACATCGTTCCCTCACGCCGAGGAACTCCTGGCTGGAGATGCCGGCATTGTTGTTCCTCACCGTGATCCTGTTTCTCTTGCTGCTGCACTTCGATCGGTTGTCACTGAAGAAAGGCGGTTGGAGTCAATGTTTGATGCAACTGCGGATATCGCTCGTCAGCATCGATGGTCTGCTGTTGCATCGAAGTACTTGGAATATGGCAGTCAATTGGTGAACTCGGGAAGTGCGGTTTCATCATGACGGTCATGGAGCCTCGCCACCGAATGGGTCTTCGGCATCTTTCACGGATGACGGATGACCGTGGAATTCTTGAACATGCCGAGTTTGAGCACCCTCGTTTTGAACACGGATACTGCACGGATGACAATGCTCGACTGCTGGTTGTAGCTGCCCGTGACAATGCCGAGAATCCGGACTCTGCGTTGCTTGCTCGAATTGCGGCTCGTTTCCTCATTGATGCACAGAGACGTGATGGCTCGATTCATAACAGAATGAGCTTTGAACGGATGTGGATTGATGCGCCCTCGACGGATGACTGCTGGGGTCGAGCCCTGTGGGGTTTTGGAACAGCGGTCACTCGCTCTTCAGATGCAGAGTTGCGAACAAGTTGTTATGACGCTTTCGGAATTGGTGTGCAAACACGATCTGATTCTTTGCGGTCGATGTGTTTTGCTCTCCTTGGTGCCGCAGAGATTGTGAAGATGGATTCTTCACATGAAGGTGCAGTGTCACTGTTGACCGATGGGGTCGCAATGTTTGCATTTCATCCGAATGGACATGGCGATTGGATGTGGCCAGAGCCTCGATTGACGTATGCAAATGCGTTGATTCCGGAAGCAATGCTCGCGGTGGGGGAGGCCTTGGATCATGTTGGGCTTATCAATCGTGGTGTTCAGTTATTGCATTGGCTTATTCGCGAAGAGTCCTTGGGGGACCACCTTTCTGTCACGCCTGTTGGCGGTCGCGGCCCAGGTGATCTGAAGCCTGGCTTTGATCAGCAACCAATTGAGATTGCTGCCATTGCGGATGCAGCGGCTCGTGCTTCTCTCGTCACAGGAGACGACTACTGGGAGGAAGTAGTTGATCTGGCGGTCAATTGGTTTTTGGGAAACAATGATGTGGGTCTTGTGATGATGAATACAGAGACCGGTGGCGGATACGACGGGCTACGGCCATCAAGTGTCAATCTCAATCAAGGGGCTGAATCAACGCTGGCAATGATTTCGACAATGCAACATCGATCGTCCATGTGGCTTGTGTGACCGGCCCAGACTCTCATGATCCGCTAGTCCATCGGTCACCGCATCGATTGCTTCCTGATGCCACACGCGTGATTTCTCGATTATTCGTTGCAGGTCAGGAAGATTATGGAGCGAGCCAATCTCGGGCAAGCCTTGTCATTGACAGAGTTCTTGCGCTGCCAGAAGAAGAAGTCTGCAAAGCGTTGGACGATGTGTACAACAGATTCGCAGAGAGACATCAAGACCTCACGCACGATCTAGAGATGCATGCGCACCGAGTTGCTAATCGCGTTCAGCCAGGAGTCATTTTGTCGGAAGAGCGTTGGCGCTTGATTGGTGCTCTCTTTTCACATGAGTTTTCAATTGAATCCGCAGCACTGACGAATCCTTCAATCGTTCCTCATCCTGATCAGTCGAATCTCGAGAGCGGAGCTATCCGATTCATGATGAGTGTGCGTTGTATTGGGGAGGGGCATCGTTCATCTATCGGATTTAGAGAAGGGGTTATCTTCGAAGATGGTCGCATTGAAATCTCGAGCCCCGGGGATCACCCCGTAATCGGGACGCACTGGGAGCCACTTCTGTTGCAATCAAACTTCAAGGGTTTGCTTGAGGAAATGGATGACCTTGGGGAAAATGCTCGGTTCATCATGAGTCAACTCGGTGAGAGCTTTACTTTGACTGACCTCAATACTGTGCTTTTCCGCTTCCTTGATGATCGAGATTCATTCCGAAATGCCGACACAACGGTGCACCATTTCCGAATGATTGCAGAGCGAAATTACTCGGTGTCATTCCCTGCCGAGAGAGACGTTTCGGAACGAGTCCTGTGGCCAGTCTCTTACGCTGAATGGCGAGGGATGGAAGATGCTCGGTTCGTGCTCTTCACTGAGGATGACGGCAGTTCTCGATATGTGGCCTCGTACACAGCATTCGATGGGACCAACATTTCCCAACAACTTCTTTCGACAAAAGATTTTCTTGTCTTTGAGACGCACCCCATCGCGGGAAAGGCTGCGAGAGGAAAGGGGATGGCATTCTTTCCTCGCAAGATTGGTGGAATGTACGCGGCGATGTCCCGCGCTGATAACGAATCAAACTGGGTGACCTTCTCGGATCATCTTGATTATTGGAATTCATCACTGTCCGTGCAGATTCCGTTACACCCATGGGAACTCATTCAGGTGGGAAACAGCGGTTCACCCATTGAGACGGAAGCTGGATGGTTGCTGATGACTCACGCAGTCGGACCAATGCGTACCTACTGCATCAGTGCCTCACTTCTTGATCTTGATGATCCTTCACGTGTCATTGGCGTTCTGGGTGAACCTCTGTTGACGCCTCAGAACCATGAGAGAGATGGCTACGTGCCGAACGTTGTTTACTCGTGTGGATCGATGAAAGCTAATTCTCGTTTGGTCATTCCGTTTGGCATCTCTGACCATGCAATTGGAATTGCCACGGTTGATCTCAACGAATTACTTGAGCGACTAACTCAGTAAACAGAAAAGGGGTGGAGGCCGTGTAGCCCCCACCCCTTTTCAAGAGTGAAATCGAAAGATTTACTTTCCGCCGAAGAGTCCGCCGACGAGTTGAAGTGCGTAATCAGCATCTCCAGAAGCGTTGATAGCGAAGATGAACAAGGCACCACCGGCCATCGAGATGTTCTTCAAGAAACCAATCATTTCGATCTGCTTTGATGCAGCATCTGCATTCCAGAAGTCGTGCATCTTGACTGCCATTGCAACGAGCAACACGGCCAAGACAAGTGCGCCGAGGTCTGTCCATACACCGAGAATGACGGAGAGACCGCCAAGGATGCAGAGAAGGCCAGAAACCTGCACTGACAGTTTTGCCATTGGCACTTTCTTGAACTGGGCATAACCCGTCATTGCTTCGGTGTGCTTGAAGTGATTCAAGCCAGAGCCGAGGAACATGAATGCAAACAAGATTCTTGCTGCGAGGAGGACATAGTCCATGTGTTTCTCTCTTTCAAGGGAAGATAGTTGAGGACACAATCATTCCACTTCCGTGGCTAGATTGAGGGGATGGCAACCAAGTGGCTTTCCCCTCAAGAAATGGACGCATGGCTTGCCTTTATTGAGACGACCAGCGACTTAATGAAGGCCATCGAAAAAGATCTGGCTCCATTTGGCCTTGATCGTGGTGACTACCAGCTACTGGCCATGCTCTCTGAATCAGAGAATCATCAAATGCGGATGTGTGATCTGGCGGATCGGTTGCGTCTCACTCGCAGTGGACTAACTCGCCGTATGGAAGGCGTTCTCAAAAAGAAGTTGGTGACGCGTGTGCAGTCAACCGAGGACGGCCGAGTTGCATTTGCTCACCTCACGACAAAAGGTTTTGATCTACTCAAAACTGCAGCACCGGAACACCTTGAAAGTGTTCGTCGATTGATGATTGATTTGTTGTCGCCCACTGAAATCAAGGCATTCGCCTCGGGGTTCTCGAAAATCTCGGCAAATCTCTCCGCCGATTAGCACTTAGGCAGTGAGGGCTGCCTTGACTGCGCGCATGCCATCCACTAACACGGTGCGCTCTGCATCCGTGAGCACTGCGTATGCAGGCTCAACGATGAGATCTGTGATGCGTTCAGCTTCCTCACGTGCAGCCTTGATTGCATCGGTGATAACTGGTGCTTCTTCTTCTGTGTAGCCGAATTGCTTCCACATGTCTGGGCGCTTCATGTAGTGCGCAGTGCGTGAATCAACTCCGGCTGCACGCAGCGCAACAAGGTGTGCGCTGCCGCGGTACTCGCGAAGAATTGCGATGAGCTGCAAAACGCGGCCAGCGGGATCTTCCGCCAGTGTCTCTGCATTGATTGCTGCGTAGAGAGCAAGTCCATCTGGGTCTGCTGCATTGTTCACTTTGTCGAGAACTGCAACAAAGGCATCAAGATTTGGAAGCGCCGACAACTTTGCACGGCTCAAGGTGGCACATGCATTCATGAATGCTGCACCAGTAACACGCGGATCTGATTTTGCATTTGCAGAGTCAAGGATGCTCTTCAAGAGTGCTGGTTTGAAATATCCGAATGCTGCGGCAACTGCTTCGGGCTCGGTGTTGCCCATCTGTCCAGCGCGACCCTGCACGTAGAACTCCATGCCGCCAAGGCCCATTGCCTTGCCAACGCCGAGTGTCTCGGGAATGAAATAGAACGCTGCACCGAGATCGTTAATGAGTGGGCAGGCTGCGTCAAGAAGTTCTTGGTTATTCATAATGAGGCACAGTACCGAAAGTTGAGAGACCTACAGTCATTGGGTGATGAGTGCCCCCAAGAACCCTTTCCCGCCATGCTGAAACGGTGGGCGCCAGCGGTTTTCGTGGTCTTGTGGAGCACTGGCTTTGTCGTCGCACGGTATGGGTCGGAGGATGCGGGACCGCTCACGTTCTTGACTGTTCGAACGGCTATCTCGGCACTTGTGTTGTGGATGGTTGCTCGTCTCATCCGAGAGGAACGCTTAGCTCGGCCACAACTCTCTGCTCAGGTGATTGTAGGAATTGGTATTCATGCGATGTATCTCGGAGGCGTGTGGGTCGCCATTGATCATGGCCTTCCATCTGGCATCAGCGCTCTCATCGCTGCATTGCACCCTGTTGTGACAACAGTGTTGAGTCGTGCTCTGTTGGGAGAAGAGCTTCCGCGTCGTCGAGTACTTGGCGTGTGTCTTGGCTTCGTCGGTGTTATTGCAGTTGTGATTGAACACGGTGGTGCTGGGGAGGGCGTGACACTGTTTGCTGTTATCGCTATGGCCATCGCTGTTGCTGGAATGGCTGGCGGCACATTGGTACAACGTCGATTTGCCAAGGGGACGCCATTGTTGGGTGGCACAGCAGTGCAATACGCCGCAACAACCATTGCATTGGGCATGTTGGCAGTGACATGGGAAGGCTGGCAATTTCAGATCACAGCACGCAGCATGTTCTCGCTTGCGTGGTCAGTAATTGTGTTGTCGGTTGCTGCAATCTTGATCATGTTGTGGTTGTTGCATCGTCAAGCGGCGGCACAAGTGAGCAGCTTGTTCTTCTTAACGCCTGCGTTGTCCACGATTGAAGGTGCGTTGTTGTTCCAAGAACGACTGCACCCGTTAGCAATTATCGGGTTAGTGATTGCGGTGACTGGTGTGTGGCTTGCGACGTCCACACCACGCAGTGTTACTTCTCGACAAACGTAAGGTCGGGGCCAACAACAATCTCGCCAGAGAAATGTTCTGCGGCCATTGCGCGCCACTCTTCTTCTTGTCCTGGCTGAATCGCAGGTACGAAGTGTGTGAGCAGCAATGTTTTGACATTGCACTTCGCGGCAGTTTGGCCTGCTTGCTGCACAGTTGAGTGATAATCAAGAATGTCGAGGAAGCGATCACCGGTGGGGACAAGTGGTGCAAATGTGCGCACTAGGTCTTCGCGAAGAACGGTTTGAACATAAACATCTGCGTCTTTACACATGTCATACAGGCCGTCGCACGGAACCGTGTCGCCTGCAAGTGCGGCCACAACACCGTCATGTTCGATTCGGAAACCAACTGTGGGCGCAACAGGACGATGATCGGTCGCATGAACTGAGATGGTGACATCGCCGATAGTGAATGCTTCACCAGCTTCAACTTCGCGAACATCAACTTTCATTCCACCTGCAGCACGAAGGTCATCGTGATGATCCAAGCGGTAGGTCTCGTCTTGGGCCAACATCGCAAGAATGCCGTCCACCATCTTCTGTGTTCCCTTTGGTCCATAGATGGGGAGCGGGAGAGCTGCGGGAGTAGAAATCCAACGTGTTGTGATGATGTCGTTGAGATCACAAATGTGGTCGCTATGAAGATGTGTGAGGAGCACTGCAGCAATGAATGGAGGAGGGCATCCAGCACCGACGAGACGCATAATCACACCGCGACCAGCGTCAACAACAATGTTTTGACCACCGGCCTGCACAAGGGTGGAAGGTCCGGCGCATGTAGCGCTGGGGAGTGGGCTGCCGGTACCGAGCAAGGTGATCTTCATAGAAGGCAACCTAATGCCGAATTGTGATGTAGGGGGAGAACACGGATTATTCAATCCGCGATATCAACGTCCTCTGGGCTTGAACAACTCGCGAATCATTGGTTCAAAGTGTGACAACGGTGCGCTCTTGTAATCAATGTCAAACGCAGGGGAGTCGTACTTCGCACAGAACTCTTCGGTGTATTCGAAGTATTGATTGCCACGGAACTGTTCGCGGGCGTTCTTGTCAAGACCGATGTGATCCCAGAAGTAGTAGCCCTGGAAGATGCCGTGATGCTTCACCATCCACCAGTTGGCTTCAGAGACAAATGGCTTCAAGATGCCGGCGGCGATGTCGGGGTGATTGAACGGCGCAAGGTTGTCGCCAATGTCGTGGATGAGTGAGCACATGATGTACTCGGCATCGCGACCATCAGCCTCTGCACGTGTTGCAGTTTGCAGACAGTGTTCAAGGCGATTGACAGGGAAGCCGCCTTGGTCGAGTTCGAGCATCTTCAACTGTTCAATGACACGATCAGCGACCATTGATTGTGTCTCTTGCAGACACACCATGATGTTTTGCCATTCTTCCTTTGTGGATTCTTCGAATGACTTGAATGTTGCGCGCTCGGCCATGGTTCCCCCTCGTGGTTAAGGAAAAACTACTACCAGAAAGTGGGTATGTCAGCCCCGAGTGCGAACGACGGAGACGACCGAGCCGAGCTTCATGTTCTCAAAGACCCATTTGGCGTCGGTGGTCCTCATGCGAATGCAGCCGTGGGAAACCGGGGCGATTCCGAGGGGGGTATAAAACGGAACGTCGCCGTTTTTCGTGACCTTGTAGGGAATGCCATGGAATCCGATGTTGCCACCCTGGCGACCCTTGGTGAATCGCGTCATGAACTTCATACGTTCGCTGGGGTTTGGTGCATAGAAAGTCTGTGCAGACTTTGAAAAAACCCTGAATGTGCCAACCGGAGTTTGATCATCAGCCCCGGTAGAGACAGGAAGTGTGGCGATCAGTCGACGACTAGTTGTGTAGAAATACGCACGTTGCTCGCTCAGCACAATCCGTGCGAATGCGATGTTGACGCGACGTTTCTGTGGACGTGAAACGGGTGGCAACGTCGATGTCGTTGTTGTAGCGATTGTTGTCTCAACGGTTGTGTCCACCGGCAGGGTCGTGGCTGGCGTGGTGTCGGTTGAACCCTCGGCATGTACAGCTGCGCCGGGCATCAGTGTGCATACAGCGGTGATTGCAATAGCTATTCGGAGGGGGCGAATCATGATGTGGAAAGGCTAGTTGTGATGAGAGCCCCGTGGGGGTCAAGGCCTATTCGGCTGCAATATCAAGTGCTTCAGCCAACGTGTTCCACGAAAGAACCGCACACTTAATGCGCACAGGGAACTTCACGACACCTTGCAATGCCTCAAGGTCTCCGAGCGGTGCTGATGTGTCGGGCTCTTCGCCCTCTTCGATGGACATCATGTGCTTGAAGCGACTGATGAGAGCACGCACCTCTGCAATGGGCTTGCCCTTGATAGCAGCACTCATCATTGACCCAGAGCTCTGACTGATGGAGCAGCCTTGTCCGCTGATCTTGATGTCGGCCACGATGTCGTTCTCAACAGAGATGAAGACTTCGATCTCGTCACCGCACAAAGGGTTATGACCCTCGGCGCGAACTGCAGGCGGCTCGAGAGAGCCACGGTTACGTGGGCTCTTGTAATGATCAAGAATGATTTCGCGGTAGAGGTCTTCGAGGCCGGGCATGGTGTGTCTCCGTGTCTAGAACTATGAGGCTAGAGGGTGAAGAAGTCGCCCGCGGCGGATAACGCGTCGCAAAGGGCATCAACTTCTTGGTTGGTGTTGTACAGATAGAAACTGGCGCGCACTGTGGCGTTGGAACCCAAAAGGCGCATGAGGGGCTTGGCGCAGTGGTGGCCAGCTCTAACACACACATTTGTTTGGTCGAGAACTTGGCTGACGTCGTGAGGATGAACGTCCTTGTACGCAAAGCTGATGGTGGCGCCTCGTACCGAGACATCTCGGCTGCCATGAATCACGATGTCGTCACCGAATCGTGAAGTCAACGTGTTGAGTGCGTATGTGGTGATGTCAATCTCGTGTTGACGGATGTTCTCCATGCCAACACCTGTGAGGTAGTCAACTGCGGCACCAAGACCGACTGCTTCGATGATTGGTTGTGTGCCGGCTTCAAACTTTGCGGGCAATTCAGCACACGTGAATCCTTCAAGTCGCACATCGGAAATCATGTTGCCGCCACCAAGAAACGGTGGCATTGCATCGAGAAGTTCTTCGCGTCCCCACAACATGCCGATACCCGTCGGCCCAACCATTTTGTGGCTACTGAATGCAAGGAAGTCGGCACCTAACGCTTGGACATCAGTGGCCATATGAGGAACCGATTGGCATCCATCGACAATTGCGATTGCGCCATGGCGATGAGCAGCTGCCACTAGTTCTGCAACAGGGTTGATTGTGCCGAGAACATTCGACATTGCGGTGAAGGAGAACGCCTTAGCACCAGTGAGCAATGTGTCGAGGTCGGAGAGATCAAGAAGGCCATCGCTCGTGAGTGGAACCCAACGAATGGTGAAACCACGTTCGGCGGCCAACATCTGCCACGGAACAATGTTGGCGTGGTGTTCCATGTGTGTGAGAAGAACAACATCGCCCTTGTTGAGATTCGCAGAACCCCATGCGCGGGCAACAAGGTTGAGCGCTTCTGTCGCATTCTTTGTGAATACGACTTCGTGTGCGTGCGGCGCATTAATGAACTGTGCAACTTTTGCACGGGCACCTTCGTAGAGATCAGTTGCATGTGCTGCCATCTGATACGCGCTGCGATTGGTGGGGCTGTATGCATGCGACATGAAGTCGTTCATTGCATTGATGACTTCTAACGGCTTCTGAGAAGAGTTCGCAGAGTCGAGATACACCAGTGGCTTGTTGTTGATGACCTCTGCCAAGACAGGGAAGTCATTGCGAATCTTTTGAACGTCGTAACTCACAACAGTTAGGCCTTGTATGCCTCGTAGCCGTTCTTTTCTAGCTCGGCTGCGAGTTCCATTCCACCGGACTTCACAATGCGTCCATCAATCATGATGTGCACGTGGTCTGGCTGCAACTCGTCAAGAAGACGTTGGTAGTGCGTGATGAGAAGAATGCCGAGATTCGGTCGATCGACGCGCACTTCACGAATGCCTTTCGCAACGATGCGCAATGCGTCGATGTCAAGACCGGAGTCTGTTTCGTCAAGGACTGCAAACTCTGGCTCAAGTAATGCCATCTGCATGATCTCGTTGCGCTTCTTTTCTCCACCAGAGAAACCTTCGTTGAGGTAGCGGTCGACGAAAGATGAATCCATTCCGAGGCGCTTCATCCAATCCATTGCGGACAAACGAAGTTCAAGAACAGAGAGGTCAATGCCTTTGCGTGCAGAGAGAGCCTGACGCAAGAACTGAATGACGGACACGCCGGCAATTTCCTGCGGGTACTGGAAAGCTAGGAACATGCCTGCCTTGGCACGAACATCTGTCGTCCAGTCGGTGATGTTCTCGTCGTTGAGGAAGATGTCACCGGAAGTGACTTCGTACTCGGGAGAGGCAAGGAGGGTGCTAGCAAGGGTGGACTTGCCACAGCCGTTGGGTCCCATGATTGCGTGGACTTCTCCAGCGGCCACCTTGAGAGAGAGACCGCGCAAAATGTCGTCGGCGGACTCCCCATCGTCAGTAACGGGGCGGGCGTGGAGGTTCTCGATGCGGAAAAGTTCGCTCACAACCCCAGTCTATTAGGGCGGGGTGAATTACCACTATGGGCGTAGTGGAAACTAGGCCCCGGCTGAGAGTGACTTCCATAACGCCATGTATGAGGGGTACTCAAGCGTGTCGTCGAGGTAGTCGGCCTCGTGAAGGAGGCGGTGGTACTCCTTGAGATGGCGAAAGGGAACTCCGGCATCAACGTGGTGAGCCATGTGGAAACCGATGCTGTACGGCACCAAGAAAAATCGGGCACCCCAATGTTGAGCGACAGAGTGTGTGGTGTAGCGACGATCGTCGTCTTCTCGAAGACCACCATGCTCTGCGATGGAGCGCAAGCGATTGATGACGCGCCAGACCGTGAGGTACGGGGCCACCCACATCACGGGGTACATCCACCAATAACCAGTGAGGGTGAAGATGGCAGCGATCAGAACCTGGACGCCAATCATTTTCCAGAGTGTGTGCCTCACACGAGTGTCTGATGACCGCACGCCTCTGAGTTGATTGCGCAAAAGCTTGTAGCCGGTTTGCCCCGTGGCATCGCGAATGAGTTTTCTTCGCAAGCTGGCACGTGTGACGGGGTAGTTCGCGTACAACGGAATGTCTGGTTCGTTTGGACCGAACTCGCGCTTGTGATGAGCCATGTGCACGCGGCGATATGCCTGCGTGCTCGTCATGACGCAGTATCCGAGAAGCCAGTTACCAACAAAATCATTTGTCGCTTTGTGGGTGAACAACAAACGGTGTGCTGCTTCGTGCATGAGAGATGCGAATTGTGCGTGTGCACGACCCATCAGAAGAAACGCGATGATCCAACCTGCGGGATGGTTCAGTTGTGCCGCAGCAACAAGTATGAGAATGTTCTGCCCGAAGAGCCACGCTGTCGACCACGCATTTTTGTATGAAGGAATTGCGCGGAGACGGGCACGGTCGTGTTGCGAGAGTCGTCCATCTGCACTCACGTGCTCAGTTGCGTGTGCATCGGGAAGGACCAGTGGCGCCATTCCGCCAAGAAACGCAGAACTACCAGCCACGTTCGATCCATTCATTGAGATGAGGGCGTTCTACGGAAATAGTGGTGTCAACGCCGTGTCCGGGAAGAACCACGGTGTTGCCGGGGAATGTAAACAGGCGTGTGTCGACTGATTCGATGATGGATTCAAAACTGCTGCCAGGGAAGTGAGTTGCTCCGGGGCCACCAGGAAACAACGTGTCGCCAGTAAATAGCAACGGTGCATCATGCACTTTGAACGAAACGGAACCTGGAGTGTGGCCGGGATTGTGAATTGCTTCCAATCGCAGTTTTCCTACTTCGATGATTTGTGTATCGCGAATGAAAACGTCGTAGCCCACATCTTTGAGCATCTCGGCGTCTTCGTCCATCACAGCAACTTCATATCCGGCTTCGCGCATTGCAGGAATGGCCTGAATATGGTCGTGGTGGCCGTGTGTTTCGAGAACACGACGCACACCAAGTGCCGTGCACAAGTCAAGAAGACGCTCGTGTTCGTTTGCTGCATCAATCAGAACCGCATCGCCGGTGTGTTTGCATCGCACGATGAACACGTTGTTTGCATATGGGCCGACAACTACGCGGTGTACTTCGAGATTGTGGTCGAAGTAGTGCAGTGTTCCCAGTGGCGACGCCATGCCCTCAGCCTGACACAACTTCGAAACCCAGCGATAGTGCGACGGGAATCTGTGCGGCATCAAAGGTGACGAACTGAATGGGTTGGGGTAATCGTGCTGCGGCCGCCAAGTGCATTGCAGTAGACATACCGACTGGCTGTTCTTGGCAGAGCATGGTTGCCTCGTCGAGCAGTGATTGGTCGATGGGGACAACATGGAGAAAATCCCATGTATGTCGCACCATGTCTTCGAGATGGCGAATCAAGACCGGCTCGTCAGTGAGCCGTGATGCAGCGGCGATTGCTTCGCTGAGACCGATTGCGCACGCTGTCCATGTGGTGTCGCTGTCGAGTGCTTCACGAACAATGGCGCCCGAAGGTCCATCGATATGCAATGAGAGCAATGCGCTGGCATCAAGAAAAACGGTCATGAGCGCACCTGGTTGAGAGCACGGTCAACACGTGCGCCTGAGGACAGAATCAGAGGGTCATCGGGAATCCAGTCTCCCCGTCGCCGAGGCGGGGCAACGGCTCCGCGGGCAATGAGGTCGGCCATTGTGACTTGGCCCATGTCGCCAGACATCTGCGAGAGTTGCGCCACCGGGACGCCGTCCACCGTGATGACGACGCGCTCGCCATGTTGGGCTCGCCGAATGTAGGTGGCAAGACCAGATCTGAATTCGCGCATTCCGATAAACGCCATAAGGGTGAGCCTACAGGATGTGTACACCTGTGTACACAAGTCGACTAGCGGTGGCCGAGACAGCCTTGCAAGAATGAAGCCATGAATTTTGCATTTAGTGAAGAACAAGAAGAACTCCGCAAGATGGTGCGCTCGTTCCTTGAGAACAAGTCATCAGAAGAGGCAGTTCGCGAGAACATGGAAACCGTTAATGGTTTCGACGCAGGCGTCTGGTCACAGATGGCTGGCGAAATGGCCCTCCAGGGTCTTGCTATCCCCGAAGAATTCGGTGGCCAGGGCTACAGCTTCATCGAGCTCGGTGTTGTTCTTGAAGAGATGGGTCGCGCTCTCTTGTGTGCACCGTTCTTCTCCAGCGTTGTGCTTGCAGCAAACACATTGCTTCTCTCCGGTGACGATGCAGCAAAGAAGGCATACCTTCCAGGCATCGCAAGCGGCGAAACAATCGCAACACTTGCAACCACCGAGCCATCAGGCCGTTGGGACGAAGCAGGCATCACCATCGAGGCAAAGGGTGCAGGTTCCGACTTCACCATCAGCGGAACCAAGAGCTTCGTGCTTGACGGTCATACCGCAAACCTCATCATCGTTGCAGCACGCACGGCAAAGGGCGTCAGCCTCTTCGCAGTAGAGGGCAACGCAAGCGGCCTTACACGTACAGCTCTTTCCACAATGGACCAGACACGTAAGCAAGCAAAGCTTGAGTTCAGCAACACACCAGCCAAGCTCATCGGTACAGAGGGCAACGGCGGCGCAGTTCTTTCTCAAGTCATGGATCTCGCAGCAGTTGCACTCGCAGCCGAGCAGGTCGGTGGAGCTCAGAAGGTTCTCGAGATGGCAGTGCAGTACGCAAAGGATCGCATCCAGTTCGGTCGCCCCATCGGTTCATTCCAGGCCATCAAGCACAAGTGTGCAGACATGTTGCTTGAGGTTGAGTCAGCAAAGTCCGCTGCGTACTACGGCATGTGGTGTGCAGCAGAGATGAATGAAGAACTTCCTTCAGTTGCATCACTTGCTAAGGCATATTGCTCAGAGGCGTACTTCCACGCAACAGCTGAGAACATTCAGATTCACGGCGGTATTGGTTTCACCTGGGAACACCCAGCACACCTCTACTTCAAGCGTGCAAAGTCAAGTGAGCTCATCTTTGGTGACCCCACCTACCACCGCGAGCTTCTTGCTCAGCGCATCGGTATCTGATCACTGTTTAGAACAGATTCAAGAAAGAGCCCGGGCCTGGTGCCCGGGCTCTTTTGTTTGTCCTGACATAGGCTGGGAACATGTCAACAAGCATCATCGTGTTTGCAATCGTGTCGGCGCTCGCAGTCTTTGCAATTGCTGCAGTGGTAGTTGGCCGTGAAGCACGCCGTCTCGACGCTGTTGCGCCACGCGTGGTGTACGAAATTGATCAGGCAGTGGAGTTTGTTTCAGAGTCTCTGCCAGAGAACACGCAAGCTCGACTCACGTCATCTGAGGTCCGTGCATTGCTGTTGGGTCATCTCAACTGGATGTCAGAGCGAGATCTCTTGCCGCGTGACGTCATTGATCGCCGGCAAAGCATTGACACGCCAGTTGTTGCCGATGAAACAGCCCTTGCCGCATACCTGTTGAGTGAATCAACCGCACGTGGTGTTGAAGTTCTTGATGATGTTGATGTGGTCTTCGTGCTTGATGCGCACAACGCCTATCTCGCAGCTATCGGTGCAGTCGGCCCACAAGCTGACTCGCTGTAGATCTGCTTCGTACAAGACCTAAAACTGCGTGGCTTAGATCATCGTGGTCTAGATCATCATGGTGAACTGAGACAGGACTCGGGTCGCATGAGTTGCGTCTCCAGAGACTTTGATGTCACTTGACAGTTCTTCGTATTCGGCTCGACCTGTTGCGAGTTGCAAAAACACATCGCTGTTCATTGAGATGTCGCACATCGATGACGGTGGCTCTTCATTGCTGATCTGAGCACGTCCGTCGGTCACAGTCAGTGCAATGAGTCGAGATACGTGACCAGTGATACGAATGACAACACATTGTCCTTCGGGCGTGCCTGCTCGTTTTCCAATCACAATGGGCAGTGTTCGAATAAGACGATCAATGGTGTGTTCTGCTGATGGGCCACTTTGGTGACCTGGTACACCAAGTGCGCGTCGCATGTCTTGTTCATGTGTCCAACAATCAAGAACACGCAGTTGAAGGAAGTCGGCCATTGTTCCTGGCCCGGCTGGTGTCATTACTTCTTGCGCAAAATAATCTTTATCTGCTGAGCGAAGTGCGTGCAGTCGCAGCATCGTGATTTCATTCCATTCAGCA
>ERZ1022756.265-NODE-265-length-16855-cov-9.470893_pt1 | contig 16855 bp, 18 predicted proteins | sample MGYA00520902_ERZ1022756 | MGnify/ENA primary metagenome ERZ1022756 (study PRJEB33162, sample SAMN09537601) | freshwater metagenome | isolation source: freshwater | place: Canada:Alberta | collected 2017-07 | study: EMG produced TPA metagenomics assembly of the...
GGTTTACCGATAAATTCAATCAATTGAGCAATGTGTGTGCTTTCTTCTTCTAAGAAGCGGTCAATCACATCGGCGCTGGCAATGATTCGGAATTCTTTTGGATTGAACTGGCGATGTTCGCGCAATACTTCTCGCAAAATCTCATAACAAATGCTTTGGGCGGTTTTAACCTGACCTTTGCCCTGACACACATCACAAGGCTCACATAAAAGATGTGCCAATGACTCACGGGTTCTCTTGCGGGTCATTTCTACCAAGCCCAATGAAGAGAAGGGGTTGGCGGAAGTTCTGATTTTATCTCGAGCTAAATTTTTATTGAGTTCTTCTAGGACGGCATCCTGATGCTCTTTGCTGTGCATATCGATGAAGTCAATGATGATGATGCCACCAAGATTACGTAGACGCAGTTGGCGCGCAATGGTTTGAGCGGCCTCTAAATTTGTTTTATAGATCGTGTCATCAAATGTGCGAGCGCCTACGTAACTACCCGTGTTCACATCAATGGTGGTCATCGATTCTGTTTGATCAATCATCAAGTAGCCGCCTGATTTGAGGTCTACACGACGACCCAGGGCACGATTGATTTCTGATTCTGTGTCGTACAGATCAAAAAGGGGGCGTTCGCCGCGATAAAGAAGTAACTTAGATTCTTGATTGGGCATGAAGTCTTTGGCAAAGACTTTGAGCTTTTCAAAGTTCTCAGCAGAATCAATCCGGATTTGACCAATGGCATCCGTCGCCAAATCTCTTAAGACACGCTCAGCAAGACTTAAATCTTGATGAAGCAGGCAGGGGGCAGGCATCTGTTTGCTGCCATCTTGAATCTTTTGCCATGTGGCGCTCAAATACCTTAAGTCATTAGACAGCTCTTGATCATCAGCATCTTCTGCGCTGGTTCTTAAAATATAACTACCGGATTCAGGCTTGGAGCCGGATATAGATGCAGACCCAGACAATAAATCTAGAAATCTTTTCTTTAGAGCATCGCGGTCTTCAAGATTCTCAATTTTTTGAGAGATGGACACTTGATGACCATTGTCTTCTTGAGGTAGGAAGACCAAATTGCGACCGGCAATGCTGATATGTGTGCTTAAGCGAGCACCTTTGGTGCCCAGTGGATCTTTTAATACTTGAACCAAAATGGTTTGCCCATCAAACACCAGTTTTTCAATTGGGGTGTTGTCAGGTTTAGAGTTTTTTGGCATCCATAAATCAGCCACATGAAGAAAAGCAGCTTTATCCAAACCAATATCCACAAATGCAGATTGCATGCCTGGTAGGACGCGTGTGACTTTACCTAGATACACGTTACCAACAATGCCTCGACTTTGACTTCTTTCAATATGAAGTTCCTGCACCACTCCCTGAGCAATGATGGCTACTCGGGTTTCTTGTGGGGTGATGTTGACGAGGATTTCTTCAATCATGGTTTGAAACTTATCAATCTATATCAATCTGTTGGGGCAGTGCGCAGGATGTTTTAAATCAGTTTTAAGGCTTAAGAGAAAACTGTACACCAGTTTCATGCATGAGTTGAGAGGTTTCGAAAAGAGGCAAGCCCATGATCCCGCTGAAGCTGCCTGAGATGCTGCTGATCAAGCAAGCCCCAATCCCTTGAATGCCATAAGCTCCGGCTTTACCCATGGGCTCATTGGTCGATACGTATGCATTGATCTCTTCATCAGTGAGTGACTTAAAAGTCACTTGCGAGCTTGATACAAGAAGCCTGGGTTCATCGTCATTGATATGAGGCTTACCCGCCATGGCAACTGCTGTGTGAACCTGATGTGTTTTGCCGCTCAAAAGCTGCAAGATTCTTTTGGCGTCTTGATGGTCTGTGGGTTTGCCTAATATGATTTCTTTGATAGATTTACCATCATCCAATGTGAGGGCCACAGTGGTGTCAGCGCACAAGATGGGGGCTAAAGGTAATCCTCTAGCGTGAAGTCGTTGTTTGGCAGCTGCTAATTTAGCTAAGGTGACGCGCTTGACATAATCCAAGGCTGCTTCATCAGGCAATTGAATCTCTAGCGATTCGGCATCTTCGCTTGAGTCGGCTAGAAGCAATTCAAATTGAACACCTATTTGTGTGAGAAGCTCTTGGCGACGAGGGCTTTGCGAAGCCAGGTAAATAAATGAGTGCATGAATGAGGTAAGGAAAGAGGCTTAATGTTTGGTCAGTCGCGATTTAAACGCGATGATAGGGGTGGCCTTGCAAGATGGTCCATGCACGGTAAAGCTGTTCAACCAATAGAACTCGCGCCATGGCATGCGGAAGAGTCATGCTGGATAGACGAATCATCGAGGCAGCCTCTTTTTTAAGTTCAGCATCCAAGCCGTCGGCTCCGCCAATCAGTAAAGCAATGTCTTTGCCATCTTGGCGCCAGCTGCTCAGTTGATTCGCTAAATCTTGGGTTGAGAGGTCTTTACCGCGTTCATCCAAGGCAATGATGTGAACGCCTTTTGGAAGGGCCTCACGTATTTTGATGGCCTCTTTGGCTGGGTTGATATCTGGTTTGAGTTCTTTGATCTGAATCGCACAGTCTGCTGGCATGCGTTTCAGATAATCTTGGGTTGCAGTTTCAGCCCAGGCGGGCATCTTGTGACCAACTGCAATGACCCAAAGTTTCATGATTGAAAAAGGAGTCTTAAACCCACAGGTTTAATCGTCCTCATCATCCTCGGGTTCGCTGGCAAACCGCTTTGACTTGTTGGCTTTGCTGCCAAGCTTGACGCGCACAGGCTTATCACCCCAAATACCTTCTAACTGGTAGTAAGAGCGCAGCATGGGTTGCAAGATATGAACAATGATGTCGCCACAATCAACCAAGACCCATTCACCGGTTTCCATGCCTTCAACAGAAATGACATCACCACCTTTTTCTTTGACAGATTCTTTGACAGACATCGCTAAAGATTTTGTTTGGCGGTTACTGTTACCGGTTGCAATGATCACGCGATCAAACAAGTCGCTGATCTTGGTCGTGTCAAAAACCCGAATATCTTCAGCTTTGACATCTTCAAGAGCATCAATGATCACGCGTTGTAGTTTTGGAATATCCATTATTTATTTCTATAAAGACCTTTGGCTTCGATGTACTCGAGTACCAAGGGTGGTATTGCGTCTGCCAGTTCATCCCATGATGCATGGTTATAAAACCCATCACGGAGTTCATTGGAGGCAAGATTAATCTGCAGGCTTTGATCAAACAAAACATGTCCCTGTGGGCTCGATTGTAACAACTGAGGGTCTTGTGTCTGTTTATCTGAAAAAACGCTGCCAATCGGGCTCTGATCTGCCTGATTGGATGTTGGAGGGCGGCTGGCAACGGCGATGTGCACATAGTTGGGTAGTTCAGGCCACTGATGCCAAGTTTTGATGTTTTCCCAGCTATCTGCACCCATGATCCAGGTGATCGATGTTTGCTCTCCATAAAGAGCGCGCAACTCCTTGGCGGTATCAATTGCATAACTTGGACCTTCTCGGGCCATCTCAAGGGTGCTGATGTCAATTTTTGTATAAATGTGGTGATCCACAAATAAATCATGCAAGGTCTCAATGGCATATTCACTCATGGCCAAGCGATGTTTGGCAGATGTGATGTCATTGCCTTTTTGCCATGGTTGGCCAGCAGGCATCCAAATGATGTGATCCAGTTGTAGCACTCTTGAAAAATGCTCAGCCAAGCGCAAGTGACCCCAGTGTGGCGGATCAAATGTGCCACCTAAGATTCCAACCGATAGACGTTTCTTGCTGTCCATATTGTCCGCGTTACTCATTAGCGAGCAATCCAATCAATTGGTTTTAAAAAGTTGGTGTAGAGCAAAGCCTCTGGACTATTGGCTTCTGGTTTCCAGTCATAGCCCCAACGAACGATCGGTGGCATGGACATCAAAATTGATTCTGTGCGCCCACCAGATTGAAGGCCAAACAAGGTGCCTCTATCAAAGACCAAGTTAAATTCAACGTAGCGACCACGACGGAAAGCTTGGAACTCTCTTTGGCTTTCTGTGTAAGGGTCGTGTTGATGTTTCTTCACGATTGGTAAGTAAGCTTCTAAAAAAGCATCGCCGACTGAACGAGTCATGGCGAAACTTTGCTCAAAGCCTAATTCACTAAAGTCATCATAAAAAATACCGCCAATACCGCGTGGTTCATCACGGTGTTTTAAGTAGAAGTATTCATCACACCACTTTTTAAAGCGCGGGTGTAGTTCTATGTTGTATGGATCTAATGCGTTTTTACAAGTTTGATGAAAATGTTTGCAGTCAGCTTCATCGCCATAGTAGGGCGTTAAGTCCATGCCACCACCAAACCACCAGACAGGGTCCTTGCCTTCTGCTTGAGCAATAAAGCAGCGAACGTTCAGATGTACAGTAGGGATGTGCGGATTGCGTGGATGAAATACCAGTGACACACCCATCGCTTCAAAAGCTCTGCCAGCGAGTTCTGGTCGGTGAGCTGTGGCTGAAGGCGGCATTGAGTCACCGCGCACGTGAGAAAAACCAACGCCACCCCGCTCCAAAACATTGCCTTCTTCAAGAATCATGGAGCGACCATCACCTTTGAGTTTGGCATCGGCTGGTTTTGTCCAAGAGTCTGTGGCAAAAGTTTTGCCATCAACCTCACTCATGCCCGCGGTGATGCGGTCTTGTAAGCCTAAAAAGTATTGGCGAATTTGTTCGACGTTGATGCTTGTGTTTGACATAGGATTAATCAATTAATTAAAGTGCGCGATAACCGATGTCGCGACGGAACTGCGCGCCATCAAATTGAATGTGATCTAGGTGGGCATAAGCTTTTTGTTGAGCACCTTTTGTGGTGTGATCCAAGCCAACCACGCACAACACGCGACCACCCGATGTTTTGAGCACGCCATTGTCCATGGTGGTGCCAGCATGGAAAGTCACATGATCCACATCGTCTGCTGGGATGCCTGTGATCACATCGCCTTTGCGTGGAGTCTCTGGATAGTTATGTGCAGCCATCACCACACCTAAGGCAATTCTTGCATCCCATTCCAATTCCACTTGATCAAGCTTACTGTCTACTGCTGCATCTAAGGCAATCAAGAAGTCGCTCTTGAGGCGTGCCATGATCGGTTGTGTTTCAGGGTCGCCCATGCGGCAATTAAATTCCAAAGTTTTGACTTGACCTTTGCCATCAATCATCAAGCCTGCGTATAAAAAGCCTGTGAATGGAATGCCATCAGCGGCCATGCCTTTCACAGTCGGCATGATGATTTCTCTTAAAGCACGGGCGTGTATTTCTGGCGTGACCACCGGTGCTGGTGAATATGCACCCATGCCTCCTGTATTGGGACCTTGATCAGCATCGAGTAAACGCTTGTGATCTTGGCTGGTGGCCAAGGTCAAAACATTTTTACCATCGACCATCACGATGAAGCTGGCTTCTTCACCTTGTAAAAATTCTTCGATCACCACTCTGGCGCCGGCATCGCCCAGTTTATTGTCAGACAACATCATGTCAATCGCACCATGAGCCTCTTCGAGGGTCATGGCAACGACCACACCTTTACCAGCAGCCAAGCCGTCGGCCTTGATCACAATCGGCGCACCTTTGGCATCAATGTAGGCGTGGGCTTCTTGAATATTTGAAAATGTTTGATACTCGGCCGTTGGGATCTGATGGCGCTTCATGAATGCTTTTGCAAAATCTTTTGACGATTCAAGTTGAGCTGCTTTTTGTGTTGGTCCAAAAATACGCAAACCTTGATTTCTAAAAATATCCACAATGCCACCAGCCAATGGTGCCTCTGGACCAACCACGGTTAAGTGGATTTGTTCTGTTTTGGCAAATGTGGCCAAAGCATTTAAATCTGTGACGTTCAGATTTTCAATGCCCATGTTTTTGGCAGCAGCCGTTGCTGTTCCACCATTGCCTGGAGCCACAAATACTTTTTGCACTTTTGGAGACTGAGCCAATTTCCATGCAAGAGCATGCTCACGACCACCAGAACCAATCACTAAAATTTTCATAAGAAACTTTCAAAACCTCATTCAATATTTACTCGACTAAGCTGATGAATGTTCATCAGCCCAACAGTTATTCCATGGATGCGTTGGTGAACACTTCTTGAACATCATCCAATGACTCAAGAGCGTCTAATAGCTTTTGCATTTTGATGGCGTCATCCCCGGATAAATCGCTTTCGGTATCCGGGCGCATTGTGACTTCACCGAGTTCTGGAGAAAAACCTTTGGCAATCAAAGCATCTTTGATTTGTGCAAATTCATAAGGAGGCGTCACAACTTCAATCGAGCCATCCTCTTGAGGAATCACATCGTCTGCGCCAGCTTCTAATGCTGCTTCCATTAGAGCGTCTTCAGAAGTGCCTGGTGCAAAGAACATGCGGCCGCAATGCTTGAATAAAAAAGCCACTGAGCCATCACTGCCCAAATTACCACCATGTTTTGTGAATGCGTGACGAACTTCGGCCACGGTTCTGGTTCGGTTATCAGTCAGAGCATCAACAATCACAGCAGCACCATTTAAGCCATAACCTTCATAACGAATTTCTTCGTAGTTAACGCCTTCTAGTGATCCTGTGCCACGTTGAACTGCACGTTGCACGTTATCACTGGGCATATTGGAGTCTTTGGCCTTATCAATCGCTAAGCGCAAACGAGGATTGGTTGCGATATCACCGCCACCCATTTTTGCAGCCACGGTGATTTCTCGGATCAATTTTGTCCAAATTTTTCCGCGCTTCTCGTCTTGGCGTCCTTTGCGATGCTGAATATTGGCCCATTTGGAATGACCGGCCATAAAGACTCCCTGAATAACTTTTATTGAAGAATTGCTATATATTTAGCTAAGATTGTAATTTTAGGCAAATTAGCGCCTGATTAGCCAAAAAACTCAAAAATTAAGCAAAAAACAACTAAATAAAAACAGGAGACAGTCATGAGTGTGATTCAGTCAAAAGCCATCAAAATGATGCAAGTGGGTGGTCCAGAGGTTTTGCAGTGGGTTGATATTGAAGTCGCAGCCCCGGGCCCCGATGAAGTGAGGGTGGTTCATGAGGCCATTGGCTTGAACTTCATTGACGTTTATTTCCGTAAAGGCGTTTATCCACAACCATTGCCGGGTTGGCTTGGTATGGAAGCTTCCGGTGTGATTGAATCCGTTGGTTCAAATGTGAAACATGTCAAAGCAGGTGATCGCGTTGCTTATGCAGGAAAACCTGCTGGAGCGTATTCGCAAGTGCGAGTGATGCCAGCAGAAATCGTGGTGAAGTTACCTGATGCCATTTCATTTGAGATGGGTGCAGCCATGATGTTGCAAGGATTGACCGTTAATTATTTGTTGACTGATAGTTATAAAGTCCAAGCAGGCGACACGGTTTTATTCCATGCGGCTGCTGGCGGTGTTGGTTTGATTGCGATGCAGTGGCTCAAATTATTGGGTGCCACAGTGATTGGTACCGTGGGCTCAGAAGAAAAAGCGGCCTTGGCAAAATCATATGGTTGTGATCACACGATTTTGTACACAAAGGAAGATTTCGTGGCACGCACCAAAGAGTTGACCAACGGTAAAGGTGTGAACGTTGTGTATGACTCAATTGGTAAAGACACCTTTATGCAATCATTGGATTGCATAAAGCCACGCGGCATGATGGTGACCTATGGCAATGCCTCAGGCCCTGTGCCGCCGGTTGATGTTGGTATTTTGGGTGTTAAGGGTTCATTGAAGTTAACCAGACCAACCGTGATGACCTATGCTCATGACAGAAGCTTATTGGAGCCAATGTCTGCTGATCTATTTGATAAGGTGATCAGCGGCAAAATCAAAATTGAAATCAATCAACGCTATCAATTACAAGATGCAGCGCAAGCTCATCGTGATTTAGAGGATCGCAAAACCACGGGTTCAACGATCTTTTTACCTAGATAAAAATAACTTCAAGCATTGATAAAGGGTTTAGATCAGATGAGCACCATTGCATTTATTGGACTTGGCAATATGGGACGACCTATGGCCGGCTTTTTATTAAAAGCAGGTCATCAACTGCGTATTTACGCCAGACGTCCTGAGGTTTTTCAAAATGAAGCAAAACATTTGATTGAAGCCGGTGCTGTTGCTTGTTCATCTCCTGCAGAAGCGGCGCAAGGTGCTGATTTCATCATCACCAATGTGATGGGCACCCAGGATGTGGCAGATGTTTTGCACGCTGGCGCTAACGCTGCTATTCAGACAGCCAAGTCTGGAGCCATTTGCATCGATCACAGCACGATTGATCCTCAAGGTGCCAAAGACATTGCAGCAGTCATGGCAAGCAAAGGCATCTCATATGTTGATGCACCCGTGAGTGGTGGTGTTAAAGCTGCCACCGAGGGTACTTTGGTGATGATGATGGGCGGTTCTGATCAGGATGTGGCAAAAGTAAAAGAAATTGTGAAAAACTATGCCAAGACCATCACGCACATTGGTGGAGTGGGTCATGGGCAAGTAGCAAAGTTATGCAATCAGATTGCTCAAGTGATCAACATCCAAGGTGTTGCTGAATCTTTGCGTTTTGCCCAAGCGAATGGCGCTGATTTGCAAAAAGTATTTGAGGCAATTTCTGGTGGCATGGCTGGCAGCCGAATGCTAGATTTGATGGGTCCTAAGATGGTGTCCAGAAACTTCAAAGCGGGTATTGAAGCAAGGCTTCATGCCAAGGATTTTTTCTTGGTAAAAGATGCTGCGACAAAAAGCCATTTGGACATGCCAGCCCTGCAAACAGTGGCTGTCCAGCTAGAGAAACTGATGGAGTCTGGGTGGGGCTACGATGACACTTCTTCACTTCTGAAGGTACTTGAGGCATAATAGCGGTCTTGTTTGCAATTCATTGAAAAGTGATTGGCAACAACACACATGCCGCGGTGGTGAAATTGGTAGACACAGGAGACTCAAAATCTCCCGCCCAAAAGGTGTGACGGTTCGAGTCCGTCCCGCGGCACCAGACTTATTTTCAGCCCTTTAATTCTGGTTCTTAATTTCTAGCTGTTAAATTCCGATTCTTATCTATTCAAAGATTTACTCAAATAGTTTTTTGGCGTTCGCCACGGCCCAGTCTTTTAAATCGATATTTTCGGGTTTTGATAATTCTGCGTGTAATTGATCGTGAAATTCAATTTCACCATCTTCGCGAAATTTAAGCGGCAACTCTTCGCCATCATCAGGTAATTGATCAGATACCTTGCTGATTAAGTCTAAAAGACGCTCAGCGTTTGTATAAAAATCGTCCATCCCGTCCATTGATTTATATTTTATATAAATTGAAAATCCAATACTAACACCAAGTTTGTTGATTAAGAGTTAGATATTTTCTTTTCATCACCTTCTTGGGTATAGAATGATTGCTCATGAATGTCAATCAGAAAATTCGCCAATACCTGCTTTACTTAAAGCAATGCGATGATTTAGATGCTAAATATAACCTTGATGATATCGAGGTTAAGTTGCTAAATCAGATCGCATATGCTCTTTTGGCGGAGAGTAGTTTGACAGTATCAGGGGCATTAGCCTTAAAGCAGATAGCCTCTCCTGCTACTGTTCATGCCGCCATGAAACGTTTGATTGTTAAAGATTTGATTGTGCAAATTCCTGCAAAAGATTCCCGCACAAAACATCTTGATTTGAGTAAGCTGGGCTGGAAGAGATACTCTGAACTTTCTGATATTTTGGCTGCTTCCAAATAAGCAATCCATTCGTTTGGCTTAATTAAAAATATTCAATGCTTGCATACCGTCACGCCTTTCACGCAGGTAACCATGCCGATGTCCTAAAGCATTGTGTGCTTCAGCAAATTCTGCTTTACATGAATCAAAAAGATAAGCCTTATTGGGTCATCGACACTCATGCTGGAGCGGGCATGTATTCACTTGAATCTGAGTACGCCAACACCAAAGGTGAATATCACAATGGTGTTGCTCGTTTGCAAGGACGCGATGACTTGCCACCGGTATTGCAAGAATATTTAGATTTAGTGCAAGCCTGTAATAACAAAGGTGAGACGGGTTTGTATCCAGGCTCACCAGAAATCATTCGTCGCACGATCAGAGCCGAAGATCGGGTCCGCTTATTTGAACTTCATCCGACCGATCATGATTTACTCGCCGAACATTTTGAGCGCGATCGTCAGACCAAAGTATTTAAGAGTGATGGCTTTGCTGCACTCAAGGCTTTGTTACCGCCCCCAACCAAGCGTGGAGTCATTTTCATGGATCCGCCTTATGAGATCAAAAGTGATTACCAAAAGGTCATCACTGCTCTAGAGGAGGGCCTTGCTCGCTTTGCGGAAGGTGTGTATGTGGTTTGGTATCCCATCTTGACTCGTGGTGATCATCGCCAATTGGTGGAGTCGATGCGAGGACTTTCAGAAAAAACCTTGGATGTTTCAATCATTGTTCAAGAGCCTGATGAACGAGGCTTTGGGATGTTGGGCAGTGGTTTGTGTGTGATCAATCCACCCTGGGTATTAAAGGACACTCTAAATACCATCTTGCCGTATTTGGTTGATGTGCTTGCGCAATACCCAGGAGCTCGTTACGAGCTCTCATAGGGATTATGGATTTAAAAGTATTAAATTTGGTAATCAACACTCTCACCCAACATGGCCTGATCGACTAATTTACGTGTCAAGCTTGGCGAAAATAATTCAATGAATGTGTAAACAAAAGAGCGCAGATAAGCATTTTGCTTTAGCGCAATTTTTGTCACATTGTTGCCAAACAGATGTCCCGCTGGAATGGCCCTTAAATTTTTATCGCGCTCTGCATCGTAAGCAACTCCCGCAACGATGCCAATGCCCATACCTGTCTCAACATAAGTTTTGATCACATCAGCATCAATGGCTTCTAAAACCACATCTGGTTTTAAGTGTTTGCTGTCAAAAGCCTTGTCTATTTTTGATCTGCCCGCGAATGCTTTGTCATAAGTGATGATGGGGTATTCCGCCAAGTCTTCAAGAGAGATGTTCTTTTTTGATAGCAGGGGGTGTTCGGATTGAACTGCGATCACATGTTGCCATTGATAACCTGGTAGTGTGAGTAAGCCCTCAACATCTGAGACTCCCTCGGTGGCAATCGCAATGTCGGCTTGATCATGGAGCAACATGTCGGCAATCTGTTGAGGGCTGCCCTGTTGGATACTGACCCTGACTTTAGGGAAACGCTTGGTGAATTCTGTTAACACCTTGGGCAGGGCATATCTTGCTTGGGTATGGGTGGTGGCAATCACAAAGTTGCCCTGGTCTTGGGCTGCAAAATCTTTGCCAACCCTCTTCAAACTCTCAACTTCAATCAGTATCCTTTCAATTGAAGTTAGTATTCGCTTACCTGGCTCGGTAAGATTTCTAATCCTTTTACCGTGACGACGAAAGATATCAACCCCTAATTCGTCCTCAAGCTCCAGAATGGCTTTTGAAACGCCTGGCTGGGATGTGAACAGAGTTTTGGCAGCTTCGGTCAGATTGAAGTTTTGGCGAACCGCTTCTCTGACAAATTTGAATTGGTGAAGGTTCATGGCTGACCACCCTTATATGTATTTAATCGTATATTAAATACATTCTATATTATTTTTAGAAATTAAGGTTACAGCGCTTTTGGGTAGATCTCTTAAACCTTAGATACCCATCGAATGCCAGCAATGGCCAATACGAAGTAAATAAGAGCAGGAATGACCGCGCTCAAAAATGGTGGCCAGGCACCAAGTAAACCTGCATGTGAAAACAGACTATTGAATAACTGGAAGCTGATACCCAGCATGATGCCGCCGAAGACTTTATAACCAATGCCACCGGAGCGTGTCTGTAGGTAAGCAAAAGGCAAAGCCAAGGCCAGCATCACCAAGATGGTGAATGGATAAATCACTTTTTTCCAGAAAGAAATAGCGTAGCGCTGATAGTCTTGCTTATTATCTCGAAGGTGGTTGATGTAGCTGAATAAATTGATGATGGATAAGCGATCTGGTTTGATCAGCAAGGCACCCAATAATTCTGGGCTGACATCTGTCTCAATTTCTAAGGATGGTGAGCGTCTAATTTGTGTGGAAAAGCTCGGATCTAAGCGATTGGATGAATTTATTTCGGTGAAACGTGTTTCAGTCACTGTGCTCAAGCGCCAAACACCGTTACCAACAAACTGAACAGTCTCAGCCGTGCGGCTCAGTAGCAAACGGTAATCACCGTCAAACTCATACATCCTAAAGCCGCGAATGATTTCATTGGTTTCTAGAGAGCCCACATTGATATAACGAATACCTTTTTTAACTTGACCTTTACCGTCGTCGCCTCTTAATTTATCTTTGATCCATGCGCCTGAGCGGAACTCCAATACTTCTTTACCTTGATTAAGAGCGCTTAAGCGCACATTCTTGGAAACTCCTTCACTGATGGGGCCCAAGACTTCGCTCATCAGTAAAATTAAGAAAGCAATTGGTACTGCGATTTTCATCAAAGTCACCAAAGCTTTTTTGGTATCAAGTCCTGCAATGCGCAGGATGGTGTATTCAGATTGTGCTGCCATATTGGCCATGACATAAATGCCAGCAATCAAGCCTGCAATCGGCATGATTTCTACCAGACGACTAGGAACCCTGAGAAGCACGGTGATGAATGCGAGCAATACCGTGTAGGTATTGGTGGTGTCACCCATCTCAGCTATGAAATCAAAGAATATGAATAATGAAATCAAGGCAAACAAAATGAAAACAAAAGCCAAATAAATTTGTTTGGCCAAATAACGTTCGTATACGAGCGGAAAGAGCTTATGCCACATGTTTATTGCGCCCCATTTTGTTTGGGGGAGCTTTTACTTAGCATCCATTTTTTGTAGCGACCAAATAATGTGATTGATCTATTTTGGCGATAAATGATCAGAGCCAGACCAATCAATGCAATCACCACATGAAGTAACCACCAGCCAATGGAGAATGAGAGTTTGCCGGTGGCAACCCATGCTTGCATTAACTTAAGCAAGTTGGAGTATGTGAAGTAAAGCAAGACAGCCATGATCAGCGCTGTGTATCGGCCTCTGCGCGGATCCATGTATGAGAGTGGAATGGCAATGATTGCAAAAACAAATACCATCAAAGGTAAGCCGATGCGCCAAAGGATTTCACCAAGATGCGCCTTATTCAGGTCTTGAATCAAAATCCAGGCGGGCAATGTTCTTGGGCCATTGATGATCGGATCAATCACTTTGTCTTCAAGCTTGACAGTGTATTTATCAAATTCAGTGATTCTAAAATCGGTATTGCCTGGGGTTCCTTCGTAGCGTCTGCCACTTTCCAGAATCAGCTGCTTTTCCCCAGTTGGCATATTTTGTATAAAGCCCTCTTTGGCAACCGCAACTAATTGACGTTCTTTACCAAAGTCAGTGACAAAAACATTTTTAATCACATCGGTCTCTGGATTCATGCTCTCAATAAAAAACACGCGATTATTACCAGAGGACTCGCGGAACTGGCCAGGCGCCAACATAGAAATGTCATCGCGTTGCTGAAAGCGTTGCTTGATCGTGGCTGATTGTTCGCTCGCCCATGGAGAAACAAAAATTGACAATAAAGCAATCGCCACAGCAATTGGGGTTGTGAAATTTAAAATGGGGCGCAAAATCTTCAATAGGCTGATGCCTGCTGACTGCCAAATGACCATTTCTGAGTCTTTATACCAACGAGTTAAGACCATCAAAATGGCGACAAATACCGAAGCGGTTAACAAAATCGGTAGGTAATTGATCATGCCAAGGCCGATCAAAACCAAAGCATCTTTAGGATTAGCGGTGCCGCTGGCGGCATTTCCTAAAACCCGGATCATTAAGTTGGTTACAACGAGCGTGACCAAAACCATGAACACCACACCTGTGGTGAAATTGAGTTCTTGTCGAAGGGCTCTTTTAAAGATCATGAAAAGCGAAGCTGGGCGATAATGGTTGTTATTAGAAACTACCCGTGAGCAAAGGTAAAGCAAAGGAAATCCATATGGAATGTAGCACGAAAGTATTTGGAGAGGGCTCTTTAGGAATAAAGGCTCAAATGTCTACTGTCACTGCTTGCTTGGTATGGGCTTTTCCTGCCAGCAATATCAAGAATGCTAAAAAGTTATCAGGTGGCTTAGCCGCCTTGAATGCTGCAACCCATGGGGCGATTGCAAGAGCGATTGAAAGCAAAGATCTTGATGCAAGCTCTGGCAGCACACTTTTGCTCAATGCCACAGATGCATGGGCTAAATTAGGTCTCAAAGCCGACAGATTGTTATTGATCTGTTGTGGCGAAGAACAAAAAGTAAAACCAAAGCAGGGTGGTAACAATTGTTCTAAATGGATTTCTGCTGGCATCAAGTCTTTGCTTGCCACCACAGCCAAGGATGCCGTGTGGGTGTTTGATGATTTTTCAGCCAAAGATGGCCTGACTCAAGTTCGTCTCTTGGTTCAATTGGCTCGTGAGCAAGTGTATAAATTTGGGGCACGTCACCCACAATTTAAAACCAAGCCTGCCGAAAAAGCGCCATCGCTCAAAAAGTTAGTCATTGCCAGTCATGCAAAAAATAACAAAGCTGTGACCGAGGCAGTTACAGAAGGTCGTGCGATCGCTAACGGTATGGATTTGGCCAAAGATCTTGGTAACTTACCTCCTAACATCTGTACTCCAACATATCTGGCCACAAGTGCTAAAAAGTTAGCCAAAGATCTTGGCTTAAAAGTTGAGGTTTTGGGTCGCAAAGAAATTGAAGCTTTGAAGATGGGCGCATTTTTAGCCGTCACTCAAGGCGCCGTGACTCCTCCACAGTTCATTGTGATTCGTCATCAAGGTGGCCGGGCTTCTGATGCTCCAGTGGTCCTGGTGGGTAAGGGCATCACCTTTGATACGGGCGGTATTTCATTAAAGCCTGGTGAAGGTATGGATGAAATGAAGTACGACATGTGTGGTGCTGCGTCAGTGATTGGCACAATGCGCGCAGTCGCCGAACTCAAGTTAAAGAAGAATGTGATTGGGGTTATTCCAACCTGCGAAAACATGCCTTCAGGTCAAGCCACTCGTCCAGGTGACATTGTCACCAGCATGTCTGGTCAAACCATTGAGATCTTGAATACCGATGCAGAAGGTCGTCTCATTCTTTGTGATGCATTGACCTATGTTGAGAGATTCAAGCCTGCAGCTGTGATTGATATTGCAACTCTGACAGGTGCTTGTGTGATTGCCTTGGGTGCAGTTCACTCAGGTTTGTTCTCAGATGATGATGCCTTGGCTGAGAGTTTGTTAAGTGCTGGTCGCACATCACAGGACACCGTTTGGAGAATGCCACTTGATAGTGCCTACCAAGAGCAACTCAAATCTAATTTTGCCGATATGGCCAATATTGGCGGGCGTCCAGCTGGCAGTGTGACGGCTGCTTGTTTCTTGGCCAGATACACCGAGAAATATTCATGGGCTCACTTGGACATCGCTGGTACAGCATGGAAGAGCGGTGCGGCCAAAGGTTCTACTGGTCGACCAGTGCCTTTGTTGGTGAACTATCTTTTGACCAAATAAGTCATGGCCAGAATCGATTTCCACAGTCAAGTTAACAACAAGCCTCTTTATAGTTGTCGCTTGATCAGAAAGATCATGGCAAGCAAGCATGAAGACTTGCCCATGAGAAATATTGTGGTGGTCGGTTCTTCAAGCTTTTTGAAAGAGCTCGATCAGCAGCTTTGGTCTTTCAGTGCAGCAGAATTTTTGCCGCATGCGTGGGCCAAAGATGATGTTGCCAATGAAACCCCGATTGTGTTCGTTGAAAGTTTTGAGTCACCAGAATTAGATCACTTACCTCATGGCGATGTCTTGATCCATGTGGGTCAGAATTTACCTGTATCAGTAGAGGCGCTTGCACAAAGATTTCCACGCATTGTTGAAATTGTTTCTACTGATGAGGCTGATCGTCAAGCGGGCCGCGAACGTTACAAAGCCTACCGAGATCAAGGTCATGAACTTCATAACTTTGATCAAACTGGCCAATAACTTTTTTAGCTACATATCAAGCAATCATCAACACCTGACACCTTAAGAAAATCCATATGGCTTTGATGCATCCTCAGTTTGACCCAATTGCTATCAGCCTAGGGCCTGTTGCGGTTCATTGGTATGGTTTGATGTATTTGTTTGCCTTTGCTCAGTTTTTATTGTTGGGTAAGTTGCGCACCAAGCAAGCTCACTATCAGCACCTCAGTTATAAGTTCATAGAAGATCTTTTATTTGCGGGTGTGATCGGTGTGATCTTGGGTGGACGTTTGGGCTATGTGATTTTTTACATGCCGGCTCATTATTTAAGTCATCCATTGGATGCTCTTAAAGTATGGGAAGGTGGCATGTCATTCCATGGCGGTTTCTTGGGTGTGCTTGTGGCGATGCTTTGGGCTGCCAAAAGAAACAAGCAAACGTTCTTTGAGGTAACCGATTTAATTGCGCCTTTGATTCCATTTGGTCTTGCATTCGGACGATTGGGTAATTTCATCAATGGTGAGTTGTGGGGAAGACCCACAGACGTCTCTTGGGCCATGATTTTTCCGCAAGCGGGTGATATGGTGGCAAGACACCCATCGCAACTGTATCAATTCATGGGCGAGGGACTTTTATTGGGTATCTTGCTCTGGTGGTATGCGAGCAAACCACGGGGCCTTGGTCAAGTGTCTGGCTTATTCCTCTTAGGCTATGGCACTTTTAGATTTTTAGCAGAATTTGCCCGCGAACCAGATAGCTTCCTAGGACTTTTAAGTCTGGGGTTGTCGATGGGTCAGTGGCTGTCTTTGCCCATGATCATTTTTGGACTTTATTTACTCAATCGCAAGACCAAATAAAGCCAGCAAA
>ERZ1022756.266-NODE-266-length-16854-cov-26.870171_pt1 | contig 16854 bp, 11 predicted proteins | sample MGYA00520902_ERZ1022756 | MGnify/ENA primary metagenome ERZ1022756 (study PRJEB33162, sample SAMN09537601) | freshwater metagenome | isolation source: freshwater | place: Canada:Alberta | collected 2017-07 | study: EMG produced TPA metagenomics assembly of the...
GTAGGTGGCGGGTCTTTGGTATACGCCAACACTTTGTATCGACCACCGCAGAAGTTTTTCACCACAGGCAGCTGGGCAGAAATTGCCAACTGGCAGCAGCTATTGGACCCTTACTTTGATCAGGCCGAGAGAATGCTCGGTGTTGAGGTAAATAAGTACTTCTCACCTGCGGATGAGGCCCTAAAGAAAGTAAGCGACCGCCTAGGATTCGGGTCTAGTTTTCAGATGACTCCAGTGGGTGTTCACTTTGGTGAAGAAGGTAAAACTGTCGAGGATCCATATTTTGGCGGAAAAGGCCCATCGAGAACTGGTTGCATTAACTGTGGTGAGTGCATGACTGGTTGCAGGCACGGGGCTAAGAACACTTTGGTAAAAAACTACCTATACCTGGCCGAAAAACTAGGCACCAAAGTAATGCCACTTACCAAGGTCGTAAACATTGAGCAGGTTACTTCCGGCTATCAACTCACTTTAATTCCAAGCGATAAGTTGTTTGCAAAAAAGAAGCAGATTACTGTCGCCCAAGTGGTAGTTGCAGCCGGAGCCCTTGGTTCTGCCAAGTTGCTACATTCGGTTCGGGCTAAAGGAAACCTAGCTGGTATCAGCCCAAGACTTGGTGAGCTATCTAGAACCAACAGCGAGTCACTTCTTGGAGTAGTAGCCAAAGATAAGAGCGTTGATTTTTCCAAGGGATCTGCAATTACATCTTCAGTTTTTCCAGACCCCGATACTCACATAGAGCCAGTGCGGTATGGCCGTGGCTCTGGCTTTATGGGGCTCTTACAGTCGGTTGTTGCTAGCGGACCAAAAGGCCAGGCTCCAAATATCTTCCGGTTGATATGGGTCACCTTGAAAAACCTGCCGAAACTCCCTAACTTTTACAACCTCAGAACTTGGCCAGAGCGAACACTTATTTTGCTCGTGATGCAATCAAGAGATAACTCACTGACAACTTATTGGAAGCGCAGACTAACTTCCAGGCAAGGCCACGGTGAACCAAACCCTGCATGGGTTCCAATGGGTCACACCGTTGCCAAGGAAATTGCCAAAGACGTTAACGGAACCCCAGGAGCCGTTATCGGTGAGCCATTTGGAATTCCATTAACCGCTCATTTTCTCGGCGGAGCTGTGATTGGTAAAGATGCTTCAAGTGGTGTTGTTGACGGGTACCTGAGAGTGTTTGGTCAACCCGGATTACACATTGTTGATGGATCGGCTTTGTCAGCTAATCCTGGAGTGAACCCATCGCTTTCAATCACTGCTTTAGCCGAGTGGGCCATGGCCCACTGGCCAAACAAATCCGAAGCCGATCCAAGGCCTAGTCTTGGTGAAGCCTTTAGAGTTGTTGACTCTGTTAAGCCAAATAATCCTGCTGTGCCGGCATCGGCTTCTGGAGCACTTCGACTACCTCTTCGAGTTCTCTAATTTCTCTCGGTGCTTGGATTCAATTCCTTGGCCGATGTAGGTGCTGAAAATAATCACAGCGGCACCAACTATTCCTAGAATCGCCAGAGTTTCGCCGCCAAACAAAACGGCTATGATTACCGCCCAAATTGGTTCAGTTGCCAGCAGCAACGAAGATCTTGAGGCCGAAGTTCTTCTTATCGCCCAGAGCTGGGCCACGAAAGCAAACACTGAACAGAAAAGAGCGAGAAACAAAGTGCCTGCCCACTGAGCGGGACCAAAAGTGTTGATTGCATCAAAGGCCCCAGGGATGTCAACCACAAAGAAGACAACGGTAGCTGTGAGGCACTGCAGCAAAATCATATTGAAGCTACTGGCATCGCGGTCTTTAGTAAGTACTCCCTGAGCTGTGACGTGAACCGCTCGCACTATTGCGGCGACAAATAGTAGAACGTCACCCCAGTTCGGCTCCTGGATTCCATTACCGGTAACCAGAAGAGCAACACCAACTATGGCTCCGACAGCGGCCAAAAAGAAGGATTTTGGCAGCCAACGCTTTTTCCAAGCGGACTCCATGATTGGAGTAAAGATAATGGTCAAGCTAATCAATAATCCAGCGTTAGTGGCGGAAGTGATTTTCAATCCATAAGTCTCGACGGTCATAATCGCAGACTGGGTGAGTCCAAAAACAATTCCGAGAATCACGTCTGTTCTAGAAAACTTTCGGCGTCTAATGAGCCAAATGGCAATCATGGCCAGTGTTGCTATACCAAAACGTACTGAAAGCATTGCAGGAACTGTTGCAAACGGAGTTATGGCTTTTGCGGAAAGATAACTTGCTCCCCAGACCATTGCTACGGCAAGTAAAACTAGGTCTACCTTGGAAGCCCTGATTGCTCTAAGCAATTGCTTTTTTCCTAAACAGATTCAGCACACTTCCTTGAGAAATGGCTGCACCCAAGATAACAATCAGTCCACCGACTGGCTCATACCAGTGCAGCTGTTCACCCAGTAATACAACACCGAGTATTACGGCAATGATTGGGGTTATGTAAGTAACTGATGAAGCAATTGCACTACCCACCACATCTAAGATCTTGTAGAAAAGTAGATAGGCAAAACCGCTTCCTAGCGCACCCAGGACGATAACTGCCCCAATAGCCGTAAGCTCTGGGGTCGCGGTGACTAAGGGTCCTGAAAGTAGGTAAACAGGAAGCAGCGTCAAAGCGGCTGTTCCTATTTGTCCAAACACGGAAACCTCCGTAGGAAGATTTAGAGGCGATACGAATTTTCTAACGTACGGTGTCCCGATTCCATAGAGCGTTACAGCAATCATCATCGCAAGAATTGCCACTGGGTTGTTATCTCCCAATCCCTGCCAGGCGCCCAGCACGACCAAAACGCCAATCAAACCAATAACCAAACCGACTACCACGTGTGGCTTTAGCTTCTCAGTTCGAAAAGCAATCAGAACAACAATGACTGTAGTTATAGGAGTAACCGAGTTGATAATTGCCGCCAAAGCGCTGGTTACCTGAGTTTGCGCATAGGCAAAGAGCACAAAAGGAACCGAGCTCATGAGAATTCCGGCAATTGTGAGATGCTTCCAGGCCTCAAAGCTTGTAGGAAGCTTGGTTCGAAAAATCATCATGGCTATTAACATCGCTAAGGCTCCGAATGCGGTTCGCCAAAACGCTACCCCTACAGGGGTAAGAAAACTAAGAGAGAGCTCGATAAACAGAAACGAAGCACCCCATATTAAGCCTGCTACCAAATACATAGCAACCCAAGGTTTCTTCGTGGCGGTGCTCAATTTCTTTTGACCAAATTCCTTGTTGGGATTCCCAAGAACTACTTCTTTTCCATCCGGCGCTCAATAACAATTAGAGCCAACACAATCATTGATCCGACGCCAAACATTAGAAGCTCAATCCCAAATCCATTCTCGGGCGCATTGAGAGCCCCAGATTCGCTTTGCCATGGCCAAAGTGCTCTAAGCGAACCAATCATCAAGCCAGTCATTACAACCATTGTCATCTTCAATTTGTTCGCTAGTAGCCATTGCAATAAGGACACGAATGATGCCAACCCAAGAATTGCCCCAAGAACGAAAGTGCCAAGGTATCCAAAGTCACGATCATTCACCGCTGCCAAGGTTGGTGCATACATACCAACTGCAAGTAATAGGTAAGAACCAGAGATACCTGGCAGCACCAAAGCGCAAACGGCAAATGCAGCAGAAACCACAATCACGATAAAACTTGGATCGGCATCCGAGGCCCTGGGTATAGAAGTGAATGCAAATGCAGCTGCTGCCGATACCAACAAAACCAAGTAATGACTAAGTTTCCAGCCCATACCCGAAAGTGTTATTGGAACGAAAAGCGAAGCTGCAATTAGGCCCGCAAAAACTGCCTTAGTAATTGTTGGGTACTGCTCCAAGAGAGGTTCGACTATTCCAGCACCGACAAAAATAGCGGTAACCATTCCAATAAGCATTGGAATCAGCAGTGACCATGACATAGCTTTGAAATGAGTCGTGGACTTAGCAACGTTAGCTTTTGAGAATCCAAATAGCAAAACAATGCCACGAACAGCTTCTGCTGCAGAATCAATAACGCGCTTATAAACGCCTGTGATAAGGGCGATGGTTCCACCAGAAATTCCTGGAATCAGCTCCGCTATTCCAATTAGCGAACCGCGAACAAAATTTAATACTGTTTGTATAACCGAGAATGTTTTTTTGGCTTTTCCGGGAAGATTACTCATTCGTATAGTTTCCCAGATATGGGACTATTTCGTGTTTGATCTACTAGAAGCTTTAGGACCAAGTAATGCTCCACCAACAATCAACACGGTTGCCAGCAATAATTGCCAGCTAAGTGCTTGTCCACTGACCACAACTAGCATGACCGTTGAAAGTAGTGGTGTGAGAAATGCGAGCAACCCAATTCTTCTTGGATCGCCAATCTTGAGTGCAGCATCCCAAAGGTAGAACGCTCCTCCCAGTGGCCCAACTCCAAGAAGCACAAGAAGCATCCAGTCGCTTGAGCTAATCGAGGCAGCTGGCTCAAACAGGAGGTGAGCACCTATAGCTAGCACTCCAGAAACCATTGCAAAGAGCCCTATTGCTGGAGTTTTGAAGCTAGGAACCTTCGTGGTCGCAAGTGAATATGTTGCCCAAATCACGGCCGCTGCAAGGGCAAATAGGTAGCCCACTTGGAGTGATGAGGGGCTAAACCCTGAACCATTGTAAGTAATGGCTATTACTGCTCCAGCAAATCCACTGGCCGCAGCAAGAACATATCTGAAGTTAAGTGACAGTGACTTAGTGAACAGCGGGCTTAGCAAAACAATTAGAAGAGGCCAAAGGTAGTTCACAAGATTTGCTTCCACAGCAGGTGCGGTTTGGAGTGCGAGAAAAAGCATGAAGTGATATCCAAAGAGGCCATAAACCCCAAGGAGCAAAGTCTTTACGGGAACTTTCCAAGGTTGGATTCCGAATCGAAGAGAAGGTAGAGAAATCAATGCGCCGATGATTAGACCGATCCCGGTTAGAAGAAAAGGTGGGACGTCTGAAAGAAGCGTCGCAAGTGACGCCAGGGAGGCCCAAAGAATAATTGCACCAAAAGTGAAAAGGTCTGCTTTCATCCCTAAAGTTTATTGGACAAAGCATTTTGAAAAATAAAGAAAAAAAGTCCAAAAAAGTCCAAAAAATCAAAAAAATTTTTCAAAAAATACCCCATACACGCCAGTAGCGGCAAGGATTAGCGTTTATTTCATTCCTAGGAGAGAATGGAAGGACACGAAGGAGTGATAGAACGTGTCCAAAGTTCTAAACCTAAAACACGATCCTGCCGGAAGGCGCCGAGTACCAGAGAAATACACCCCGATTAGCAAAACGAGGGTGAAGAAATTACTAGCTCAAGAATGGGCTACATTTCGTTCCCTAACTACAAACTCAGGCACGCATAACAAGCGTGCGAGCAAGGTTCTGCCACTAGGCGTAACCTCGAGTTTCCAGCACTGGGATCCACACCCAATTTCAATAGTGTCCGCCAAGGGTGCTTACTTCAAAGACGTAGACGGTAGAAAACTACTCGACCTATCTATGGGCTTTGGAGCCATGTTGGTTGGGCATCTAAACAAGGATGTTGTAAGAGCCGTTAAGAAGACGATGCGCTCTATCGGAACTTTGTTTGTTACCCCAGGGCCATTGGCAACAGAGGCAGCAGAGAGATTCCAGAAGCGCTTCGACATTGACATGCTGCGCTTCACCAACTCCGGCACCGAGTCGACGATGTACGCGATTCGCGCCGCCAGGGCTGCAACCGGCAAAAAGGCAATCATCAAAGTCGAAGGTGGTTACCACGGTGGCTACGACCCACTTCAAGTGTCTGTAAAGGCACCAGTTGAGAAGCTTGGGACAGTCAGCGCACCTAAGGCTTACTACCCACCGGAAGTTGAAGCCGGAGAAGTGTTTGTAGTTTCTTACAACGACACTGTTCGACTAGAAGCAATCATGAAAAAACACGGCAAGACAATTGCCGCTTTTATGATGGAGCCGATTGTTGAAAACCTCTCAATTATTTTGCCGGATGAGGGCTACCTCAAGACGGTTCGAGAATTGTGCGACAAGTACAAGATCGCTCTTATCTTTGATGAAGTAAAGACAGGTCTTACCGCTGGTGTCGCTGGAGCTGCGATCAGAGTTGGCGTGAAGCCAGATCTAATTACTCTTGCCAAGAGCATCGGTGGTGGATTACCGCTTGCTGCTTTCGGAGGTAAGAAAGAATTCATGCAGCCGGTAGTTGATGGTCGCATGGCTCACTTTGGAACCTACAACGGAAACCCACTTGTTGTTGCAGCCGCAATTGCTGTTGACAAGATTGCCACACCAGAGGCGTTGGATAAGGCAGAAAAAATCAACAACGCAACTTTGGATGCCATTGACAAGATTATTGACGAGTACGCACTTCCTGCGCACACCGTTGGTTTTGGAGTAAAAGGTGCCGTAATTTGGTCCCCAACTCCAGTTCGAAACTACCGCGATTTCAAAGCAACTGACTTTGAGCTAGCGGAACTTAGTTGGCTTTGGGGAATTAACCGCGGAATCATCACCCCTCCAGGTCTTGATGAGCAGTGGTTAGTTTCATTTGCACACACTCAAAACGACATGAACAAGCTAGTTCGTTCCTTCCGTGAGTTTGCCAAAGCAATCAGGGGCTAGAAGACAAAAACTAGAAAACCCATGCTGTCCAGAAGTTGGATCGCATGGGTTTTCTAGTTTTGAGAACAGAGTTTAGTTTTGTGGGAAGCCGAGGTTGATTCCACCGTGACTTGGGTCAAGCCATCTAGAGGTGATCACTTTGGTTTGGGTGAAGAATCGGAAACCCTCTTCTCCGTGGGCACGGCTATCTCCAAACAGGGAGTGTTTCCAACCACCAAAGCTGAAGTAGGCAACCGGTACCGGGATGGGGACGTTGATACCAATCATTCCCACCTCCACCTCGTTTTGAAACTTTCGTGCAGCACCACCGTCATTTGTGAAGATTGCAGTTCCATTACCGAACTCGCCTGAGTTGATTAGCTTCAATCCCTCTTCGTAGCTTTTCACCCTAACTACCGAAAGAACCGGACCAAAGATCTCTTCGGTGTAGACCTTGGAACTCGTTGGGACGTTATCTATCAAAGTTGGTCCAAGCCAGAACCCCCCTGCTGCACCATCTGGAACAACTGATCTCCCGTCAACGACTACTTTCGCGCCGTCATTTTCTGCAATTTCAATGTACGAAGCAACTTTGTCGCGGTGAGCTTTGGTCACAAGTGGACCCATGTCACAACTTCTTCTTCCGTCACCTACCTTGATTTGGCTCATTCTTTCGGTGATTTTTGCGATCAATGCATCAGCTACTGGCTCAACTGCAACAACAACCGAAATTGCCATGCAGCGCTCACCGGCGGAACCAAAGCCTGCGTTAACTGCGGAATCCGCTACCAAGTCAAGATCTGCATCAGGAAGAACCAGCATGTGGTTTTTTGCTCCTCCAAGAGCCTGGACCCGCTTACCGTTTTTAGCAGCGGTTTCGTAAATGTACTTTGCGATTGGGGTGGAGCCAACAAATGAGATTGAGGAAACATCAGGGCTGTTCAAAAGCCCATCCACGGCTTCTTTGTCACCGTGAAGCACATTGAAAACCCCGTCTGGCAAACCTGCCTCTTGCCATAACGCTGCTATCCAGTTTGTGGCGGATGGGTCTTTTTCGCTTGGCTTGATGACCACGGTGTTTCCTGCGGCAATTGCCACTGGGAAAAACCACATCGGCACCATGGCTGGAAAGTTAAATGGGCTGATAATCCCAACTACGCCTAGCGGCTGCCGAATCGAGTAAACGTCGACGTTAGTCGAAGCATTTTCCGAGTATTCGCCCTTCAAAAGATTTGCCAAGCCGCAGGCAAACTCAACTACTTCCTGACCGCGAGTGATTTCACCCAAGGCGTCCGAGATTACCTTGCCGTGCTCAGATGTAATGATTTCGGCCAGCTCGCCCTTTTTTGCTTCCAGAAGTTCGCGAAATCGAAAGAAGATGGACTGACGTCTAGCCAGAGACAAGTCGCGCCAAGCCGGGAATGCTTCTTTGGCAGCTGATATGGTCGCGGCAATTTCTGAGGCGTCAGCAAAACCGACTTTCTTGGTTACTTCACCCTGCGCCGGATCAAAGACGTCACCAAATCGGCCAGATTTACTCTGAACACTCTTGCCGTTAATCCACAGCGGGATTGTCTCCATTAGCGATACCTCATTCGTATTTCTCTGATATTACTGATGAAACGGCCCTTTATTACTTCTGAATTATTCGAATAGTAAATGGGTACTTATAGAACTCACCCTGAGATGTTTTTATTGCTGCGATGATGCGAAATATCAACCAAACAAGTGGTGGAAGCCACAACAGGGCGATGCCAATAATCGATACAGCCAAAACAACCACGGCTAACAACATCGTGATTCCAAAGTTTAGGGATTCTCTGACGTGATGAGAGATAAACGGACCCTTGCCATTGAAAGCGATGTATCCAATAACTGGGGCCAAGAATTCAAATGGTATTGCAAGCAGGTGCCCTGCAATCGCCCAAGCCTTCTCACCGTCTTTCGAAAGCGGTGCGTTACTTGCGTACGGGTTCTTGGCCATTTTTATACTCGTTATCTCTTTGCCTTCAACACTAGGTCTGTTATGGTCTTTTTGTTCGCAGGAGTGAGTTTGGTAAGAGCAAAAGAAGTTGGCCACATCGAACCAGAATCTAGGTTGGCAGACTCATCAAAACCAAGGGTTGAGTAACGAGACTTCCATTTCCCCGCATTTTGGAAAAAGACCAGAACCTTGCCGTTTTTGTAATAGGCCGGCATTCCATACCAAGTCTTGGGCTCTAGCTCTGGCGCAATTGAAGTGATCAACTTGTGAATGGCCAAAGCAAGCTCTTTATCCTCTTTGTTCATTTCTTTTACTTTGGCCATGAGTTCAGCTTCGCCTTTAAGGCCTTTGGCCTTGTTCTTAAGCTCTTGAGCTCGGTCTTTCATTGCCTGGCGCTCTTCGGCACTGAATTTGGCCGAAGCTTTAGTTTTACTGGTAGTGCTTTTGACCATTTCTATATCCTTCGAGTTTCTGTGGCCACTTAGTTTCTGGACAAATCTAATGGTAATTGCTTGTATCTAGGGTGGGAGCGCCCCCTTCATCGATTAGCTAGTATGGGAGGAATACTCCAGCGCCGGGGAATCTTCGGCGGTGGCAAACCCTCGCGGAAGGTAGAAAATGACCCAGAGTCCCTGGTTGGCCCACTATCCAAAAGACGTCCCAGCAGAACTTGCAAAGGTCCCCTTTGTTCATCTTGCAGAGCTAGTCAAGAAAGCCAGTATTGACTACTCCAAGACCATAGCTTTCACCCAGGTAATGCCAAATGGCATGAACGGTTCTCTTACTTACAAGAAAATTGACGCTCTTTCAGATGACTTCGCTGCCTACCTCAGAGAAACTCTGAAGCTAAAGGCCGGAGCCAGAGTTGCGGTTCAGATGCCAAACTGTTTGGCCTACCCAATTGTTGCCTTCGGAGTTATGAAAGCTGGACTGGTTCTTGTAAACACCAACCCTCTCTACACCGCTCCCGAGATGTCGTACCAGTTTGCAGATTCTGGCGCTGAGGTACTTGTCGTTATAGACATGTTCGCTGATCGACTACCTGCGGTACTTCCAAAGACCAAAATCAAGACAGTCGTCACTGTGAAAATTTCTGAATTCTTCCCACCGGTTGTTGGGGGAGTAATTCGTATCGTGCAGAAAGTTTGGAGCAGGACTCTTCCAAAGATAACTGTCCCTCACACCAAATTTCAGGCAGCGCTAACTGCTGGTCGTAAAGCAAAGACCCCAACTGCTGCATCTGGCTACCTAAAGGGAATAACCGCTGATTCGATTGCAGCTTTGCAATACACCGGTGGAACAACTGGTGTATCAAAGGGTGCGATGCTCTCTCATGGAAACCTTGTTACCAACACCTTGCAGCTAATTACAATGTGTGGATCGTTCATGCGTCCAGGCAAGGAAGTTGTAATCACCGCTTTGCCGCTGTATCACATCTTTGCTTTCACAATAAACTTGCTTGGTTTTTACCACATCGGTGGAAGAAACATTCTGGTTCCTTCCCCTCGTCCACCAAGCAACCTAAGACGTGCCTTTGAAAACTACAAGGTCACTTGGCTAACCGGTGTGAACACCTTGTTCAATGCTCTACTAAATGAAACCTGGTTCACCGACAGCCCGCCGAAGCAGCTACGCGCTTCGGCTGCTGGAGGTATGGCTCTGCACGAATCTGTATCCAAGAAGTGGCGTGAAGTTACCGGAACACCAATCGTTGAAGGATATGGTTTGACCGAGTCTTCCCCGGTACTTACCTTTAACCCACTTGGTGGTAAGGGTAAGGATGGCACAATCGGTATCCCAGTTCCGTCCACCGAAGTTTTGTGTGTTGACGAAAAGGGCAAGGAAGTTGCTCTTGGCGAAGCTGGCGAACTAATTGCCAAGGGACCACAGATCATGCTCGGTTACTGGGAGAAGGAAGCTGAAACCAGTAACGCTTTGAAGAAGGGCTACTTATACACCGGAGACATCGCAACGATGGACAAAGACGGTTACTTCACAATTGTTGATCGCAAGAAAGACATGATTATCGTCAGCGGTTTCAATGTCTATCCAAACGAAATTGAAGAGCAGATTGCTGCAGTTCCAGGTGTTACCGAAGTTGGTGTCATTGGAATGCCAGATGACAAAACTGGTGAAGCTGTGGTTGCATACGTGGTTGCAGGATTGCCTGCTCCAACCGAAGAGCAGATAATTGCTCACTGCAAGAAAGCACTATCTGCATACAAAGCTCCAAAGAAAGTTGTCTTCGTTGACGAACTTCCAAAGAGCCCAATCGGCAAGATCCTTCGTCGTGAACTAAGAACTGGCGCAATTGCGAAGTCCAAGGCAACATCCGGGAAAGGTGCATAAACATGCTGAACTCAATGATTCTGATGGCGGAAGAAGTCGCCAATGAAGCAACCGTTGTTAATGAGTTCGAACAGACCCTGCTGAGGATCTTCATCCTCATCATCATGTTCGGTCTTGGTGCAGGTCTTACTCCAAAAGACTTTGGTTTGGCACTTCGTAGGCCTTGGGGTTTGATTATCGGATGGTTGACACAGTTTGGTGTCATGCCCCTCACCGCATACATTTTGATTGTTACTGTTCTGTTTCCTTTCTCAACGGGCGAAAACATAGCGTTTATTGCTCTCGGTGCATTAATCATGGGAGCCGTTCCAGCTGGAACAACTTCAAACCTGTTCACCTACTTCTCAAAGGGAAACTTAGCCTTGAGCGTGATGATGACAATCAACTCAACATTGTGGGCGTTTATTATGACCCCGCTAATGCTGTTTATATACGCAAACTTCCTAAGCTTGGACGACACGATAACCATCGAATTCACCGAACTTGCGACGGTAATTGTCGGACTTATCATTCCGGTCGGTCTAGGAATGCTAGTTCGTCGCCTAAGCGCTAACGCAGGTTCTGTCTTGGAGCTGATTGGTGGACTATTTGGGGTGCTGTTTATCCCATTCCTAATCGCTATCTGGGTTCCAAGAAACTGGCAGCTACTTCTAGACACCGAGTGGCCAACCTACGTAGTTGCTATCGGTCTTGGGCTAATTGGAATAACAGTGGCCTTCTGGATTGCAAAAGCAATTCGTCTTCACCCAGCCAACGTTCGAACAATTGCCTTGGAAACTGGTATCCAGAATGGACCGCTAGCAATTGCCGTTATCGTCGCCGTATACATCGACAGCCCAGGACTGGACAAGATTCTCCTAGTTCCGGCGCTGTACTCACTGTTTATTGTGCTGATCTCAACCGCGGTCACCTTTGTATTTAGAAGGGCCAACTTGGCAGCTGAGCAAAAGATCCCAAACCTTCTTTAGGAATTAGGCAAAAACATCCCTCGGCAGAAAGTTGCCGGGGGATGTTTTTTGTTCGGCCAACACCATGAAGCCAGATAGTCAGACAGGAAAGCTTGGAAAGTTCTGAGAAAGTGTACAAGCAGTTGTTAACCCAGATACCAGCGAATACCATAGAACTACACCAAATCCTGGCTTGGCCAAAAGGCAACTAATAACGCCCTCCGGTTGGCTTTCTAACGAACGGAACTTCACTTGGCTACGTTGCTATACAAGCTCGGACTATTCTCTGCTCGTCGAGCATGGCTTGTCATTGTTTCTTGGATTGTATTGCTGGGAATAACAGCGGGGCTTGCTCTGTCGCTGGGTGGAAAACTTACTACCAGCATCTCCATTGATGGGGTACCGTCCCAACAAGTTGTTGACGAACTTCAAAAGACATTCCCCGATGCCTCAAGAGCATCTGGACAAGTGGTATTTCATAAACCAGATGGAGCATTTACCCAAGAGGACATTGACGCAATTACTGTGGCACTTGCCGGTACCGAAAACTTGCCTGGAATCTCTGAAGCTTTTAATCCCTTTGAAGTCCAACAGGAAATAGATCAAGGAAAACTAGATTTAGTTGACGGCAAACAAGAGCTCATTGACGCTGAGGCCAAAATTGAACAGGCCGAGAAAGACATTATTGCTGGCGAGTTGGAAATTGCAGAGGGTAAGAAAAAACTTGCCGACGGATCAGCTCTAATACAACAAAACAAGATTTCCCTAAATGCCAATCTCAGCGAGGTAAATTCCGGGATACAGCAGCTTGCAGGTTTCGGTCTTCCCGCAACCCCGGAATTGCTACAAGCTAAGGCTCAGATTGAAGCGGGTCTGACGGAACTAGCCAGACAGCAGTCGATTGCTGCAGCTTCCTCCGCGAAGCTCTCCCAGGGTGAAATTGATCTTGAGGCAGCGCGCGTTCAAGTTGCAGATGGCAAGATTGAGCTTGAACAAGGTCGCGAGGAATTAGCCGTTGCGCAAAAGCTAATTGATGCATCACAAAACTTTACAACCGTCTCTAAAGACGAAACCGTTGCTCTAGCAACAATTCGTTTTGACAAAAGAGGAACAGAACTTGAAGCTGGCACCAGAGAGTCAGTCGTTGACTACCTCAAAGGCGCTGACCTTGAGGGAATCGAAGTTGAGTTTTCGCAAGAGCTAACTCAATCTTTTGGTGACATTCTTGGAATTGGTGAGATTGTCGGGCTTATTAGCGCCGGTATAGTTCTGTTTGTCCTTCTTGGAACTTTCATTGGAGTTTCTCTACCGATTTTTTCTGCGATAGTCGGCGTTGGAATCTCGGCAACAATTACGCTGGCTCTGGCTTCACAGATCGAAATGACTTCGACAACTCCTGTGCTCGGGGTGATGCTTGGTTTAGCGGTCGGAATTGACTACAGCCTGTTTATCGTGAACCGCCACCGCAGACAACTAAAGTCTGGTGCAAAACTGCTCGATTCTATTGCTACTGCAAATGGGACCAGCGGAAACGCTGTTCTGTTCGCTGGAGTTACGGTAGTAATTGCTCTAGTTGCCTTGAACCTCACTGGAATTGGATTTGTCGGCCTTATGGGGTCGATGGGTGCAATTGCCATAGTGATTGCAGTACTGATTGCCCTAACGGTCACACCGGCAGCACTTTCACTGATTGGTGACAAAATTCTGACCAAAAAAGAACGCGCTTTAGTTTCCACCGCAGCAAAGCGTAAGAAGGCCGCTACCGCAAAAACTTCTAAAGCCCCGGTTTGGGCGACCAAACACCCATGGCTTGCTTTGGCAGCAACTATTTCGGTTCTTGGGTTTATGGCGATTCCACTATCGGATATGCGACTTGGGCTTCCTGACGGTGGCTCGGAGCCAACCTATTCAAGTGCTTACAAGTCATACACGCTAGTCAGTGAAGGGTTTGGCCCAGGATTCAATGGTCAGATCACAACTGTTTTGGAACTGAAGGAACCGGTTGCTGAACAAGACACGCTATCGCTGCAATCGGAAATGGCAAGTGCTTTGGCGGGACTTGAGAACGTTATAGCTGCCGTGCCGGCTGCTGTATCAGACGATAAAAAGACTTTCTTGTTCCAGGTTGTTCCAACCGGTGGTCCATCGAGTGTGGAAACCGAGCAAGTGGTCTACGAGATTCGCGATCTAAACCAAATGGTGGAAGACAAATACGACGGCAAGATTGGTGCTATTGGAATAACAGCAACCAACATTGACGTTTCGGACAAGATCTCTGATGTTCTGCCTCTTTACCTGTCCACCGTCATCCTGTTATCACTTCTTCTATTGATGCTGGTATTCCGATCGATTTTGATTCCAATTCTTGCCGCTGCTGGATTCTTGCTAACAGTGACTGCCACGTTGGGAGCAGTAGTTGCCGTATACCAATGGGGTTGGCTCGGGGATCTGCTTGGTGTGACAACACCTGGGCCAATTCTTAGTTTCTTGCCGATATTCCTCATCGGAATAATCTTTGGTCTGGCTATGGATTACCAGCTGTTCCTGGTTTCTGGAATGCGCGAAGCATTCACGCACGGGAAAAAGCCAAAAGATGCAATCAATTACGGTATCCACTTAAGCCGCGGGGTAGTAATTGCAGCCGCGCTAATCATGGTCACAGTCTTTGGTGGATTCGCCTTCTCGCACCTGGCAACAATTAGACCCATTGGATTTGGTTTGGCAATAGGTGTTTTAATTGACGCATTCCTGGTCAGATTAATTCTTGTTCCTGCAGCCATGACAATTCTCAATAAGTCTGCTTGGTGGATTCCAAAGTGGTTGGACAAGATTCTGCCAGATGTTGATGTTGAGGGCACCAAGATTGAGAACAAGAAGCTTCACTAGAAGCTGAATTAAACCGAGAAGTACTTAGCCTCTGGGTGATGGAAAACAAAAGCATCCGTAGATTGCTCCGGATGGAGCTGTAATTCTTCGGATAAAGTGACGCCCACTCTCTCAGGCATTAGAAGCTCGACGACTTTCTTACGATCTTCCATTTCAGGACAAGCTGGGTATCCCAGCGAGAATCTTGCTCCGCGATACTTCAAATCGAAGTATCCCTGCATGTCTTCTGGTTCTTCATTGGCAAAACCCAGCTCGGCTCGAATGCGGGAATGCCAGTATTCAGCTAGAGCTTCGGTTAGCTGCATCGCTAAACCATTTAGCTCCATGTAATCGCGGTAACTGTTGTCCTCAAAAAGAACTTTGGTAACTTTCTCAACCGCGGAACCAAAGGTCACTAGCTGAACTCCAAACACATCAATTTCACCCGATGCTCTCGAACGGATGTAATCGGCAAGGCAAAGATGGCCATCGCGACGTTGTCTTGGGAAGTTAAATCTCATCCGGTCACTACCGATGGTTCCACCTGAACCACCATCTGGTGCAAGTAAGCCGGCTTTGCCAACCAGACCAGAGGGATCATTATCGTGGTGCAAAACAATTAGATCGTCACCTTCAGAAACAGCAGGGAAGTAACCGTAAACAACCGATGCGTCAGCAATTGCTTCGGAAAGAATTCGATCCAACCAGTAACGAAGCCTTGGCCTACCTTCTGTCCGAACAAGTTCTTCATAACCTGGTCCATCGCCTCGGGTTGGCTTTAGTCCCCATTGGCCCATGAAGGTTGCTCTCTCGTCCAGGTAGGAAGAGAAGTCAGCGAGGGCGATGCCCTTGACAATTCTGGTTCCCCAAAAAGGCGGTGTTGGGACGGGGTTGTCACTTGCAACATCTGATCTTGCCGGCATGTTCTCTGGCTCAGTCAGAACCAACTTACTTGGAGCATGAATACGCTTTTTTAGTGGCTTCAATCCAACTGATTCCGGTTCTGCTCCTCTAGCAATTGCAACTAGCGGCTCCATTAGATCAAGACCCTCAAATGCATCTTTGGCATACCTAACGGTTCCCTCGAACTCACCGGCAAGGTCATCTTCAACAAAAGATCTTGTTAGGGCTGCGCCACCAAGAATAATTGGCCACTTCTTAGCTAGTCCCCTGGAACCAAGCTCGGCAAGGTTCTCCTTCATTACAACGGTGGATTTCACCAACAGTCCACTCATACCGATTACATCCGCATCATGTTCTTCAGCTGCTTTTATGATGTCGGCAACTTGTTGTTTAATTCCAATGTTCACGACGTCGTAACCGTTGTTGGTCAAAATAATGTCGACGAGGTTTTTTCCAATGTCGTGAACATCACCACGCACAGTAGCTAGAACAATCTTGCCCTTGCCGGCAGCTTCGCTTTTTTCCATGAATGGCTCTAGCAGCGCAACAGCGGTTTTCATGACCTCAGCGGATTGCAGAACGAATGGAAGTTGCATTTCTCCGGCACCAAATCGTTGACCAACAATCTGCATTCCGGCTAGGAGGTAATCGTTGATGATTACGAGAGGCGCGTTTCCCTCAGATCTTGATAGCTCAAGATCTGCTTCCAGACCCTTTGATTCACCATCGATGATTCTTCGCTCCAGCCTCTGGTTTACCGGCAAAGCTGCTAGCTCGGCAGCGCGAGCATCACGAATGGATGCTGAGTCAACGCCATCAAATAGATCCAACATGGCAGACAGCGGGTCATAACTTAGGTTGCCATCGGCGTCGTACTCGCGACGGTCGTAAATTAGATCAAGCGCGACCTTTAGGCGATCTTCTGGGATATCCGCTAGCGGTACAATCTTGGCGGCATCGATGATTGCCGAATCTAATCCAGCCTGAGTTGCCTCGTGTAAGAAAACAGAGTTCAGAACAGATCTAGCCGCAGGGTTTAGACCGAAGGAAACGTTGGAAACTCCAAGGGTGGTGTGAATACCTGGGTACTTGGTAGCGATTTCCTTGATGGCGGCAATAGTCTCAAGACCGTCTCGCCGGGTTTCTTCCTGACCGGTTGCTATTGGGAAAGTAAGGGCGTCGACGATGATGTC
>ERZ1022756.267-NODE-267-length-16787-cov-22.342338_pt1 | contig 16787 bp, 14 predicted proteins | sample MGYA00520902_ERZ1022756 | MGnify/ENA primary metagenome ERZ1022756 (study PRJEB33162, sample SAMN09537601) | freshwater metagenome | isolation source: freshwater | place: Canada:Alberta | collected 2017-07 | study: EMG produced TPA metagenomics assembly of the...
GAATTTCTTACCAAGCTCAATGATCAGATCTCAGAAAATGCAGAATTGCAAAAGATGATTGCAACTTTGGAACAGGGCTACCAGAACGAAGTAACCGGACCGTCCAGAGCCCCAATTAGGAAACCCGCGGTTAAGTTACCGAATGCGGAAGAAATTGCTGCTGAGCTTGAAGGCTATTTGGCTTCGCGCCAAAGAAACAAACCGGACGAATCAGATAACTAGTTTTTTTCCGGAGAGTTTTTCCAAGATCTGCCAGTTCTGCCTTAGGGCTTCGGGAGTAAGTCTGGTTGGGATTTTTGCTGGAGCAGAATCTCCCCAAAGTTCCAGGTATCTTGGGCCAAGGTATGACCCACCTGGAATCTCATTGTTAGTTGCAGCTTCAACAATTGGTCTCGCACCAGCTTTTGCCGACTGAGCAAGAAATGACTCGAAGAATCTAGTGGACCTTGGGCCATATGGTTCTGCGCGCGCAAAGCCTGGGTGGGCTGCGAGCGATGCGAATGAACTTGATCCAATGAGGTTTTCAAGTTCCAGAGCAAAAGCTAGATTTGCTAGTTTGCTAGCGCTATAACTCGCTCCAGCTTGGTAGCTTTCCTTCGTTCCTGACGGGCCCAATTCTGAAGGTGCAACTCTGGCAATTATCGAGGCAACAGAAACCAAACGAGACTTCTCACTCCGAAGAGTAAGTAGATCCATCGAAAGCGCAAAGTGACCTACTGCGTTCACGCCGTAGTGATACTCGACTCCAAACTCCGTCTCGGAGTAAGAAGACAGTATCTTTGCGCCAGCATTGTTTACGAGCAAATCCCATTTTCCGAATCTTGCTCGGTAAGCACGGCCAAAGTTTTCAATCGAGTCCATGGAAGCTAGATCAAGCTGCAGCATTGAAACCTTGGCATTTGGATTGAGATCAAGGATCCTAGAGATGGCTCCTTGTCCTTTTACAAGGTCACGACTTGTGATGACAACTTCATAACCCTTCTTGGTTAGGGCAAGGGCGGTTTCATATCCCAGTCCAGTATTGGCCCCGGTGACAATTGCTAATGGCATGGTTTCAAGGCTAAGACAGGCGCTGGGCTCTTAGAACCAAGGCTTGAAACCGTGGCGCTTGAGGTGCAAGAAGTCCTATAAATAGGTGCCATAATTGTCTAAGGACCCAGTCGTCGAAGATTTTTCGACTTGACATGGGTCTTAGTAATTCCCGAAATCAAGGCATCCGAGAGGTCAGATTGGCAAAGGCAACAGTGGCAGCAAAGAAGACTTCTTCGAAAGTCTCCGCTAAGGCTGAGCCAAAGACCAAAAAGGCCGGCACCGCTACCAAAGTAGCGTCAAAGACCGCAAAGCCAAAAACAACTCCAAAGCCAGCGCCAAAAAAGAGCGCAAAGCCTGCCAAGCCTGAGGCGAAGAAGGCGACTAAGTCTGCAGCTGCCAAGCCAGCTGCTAAGTCCAAGGCGGGGTCTACCGGGCCGGTTGCAAAAACTAAAAAAACAGACTTGAAAACCAAGCCTGCAAAATCAAAACTCGGAGATCTTCCCGAAGATGAGTTAGAAGAAGACGATGATGTCCTCGAGTCCGTTGAGGACATTGTTGCTGACGTAGCTGAAGCAGTTGACATCACCGCAGTCGAGATTGATCCTGCGGTTGAAGAGGTTGAAGAAGTTGTCGTGCCAGGTGGCGGATTTGTTCTTAAGAACACCGAAGAAGATGACATCCCAGCTCAAACCACCACCATCACCGGTGCAACAGCTGACCCCGTAAAGGATTACCTAAAGCAAATCGGTAAAGTCGCCCTTTTGAACGCGGAGCTTGAGGTTGAGCTTGCCAAAAGAATTGAGGCGGGTTTGTTCGCCGAAGAGAAACTTGCCGGCAAGCGTCAACTGTCAAAAGATCTCGAAAGAGACTTGAAGTGGGTTGTCAAAGATGGTCAGAAAGCCAAGAGCCATCTTCTAGAAGCGAACCTAAGACTTGTTGTCTCGCTTGCAAAGCGCTACACCGGTCGAGGAATGCAGTTTTTGGATTTGATTCAAGAGGGAAACCTTGGTCTTATCCGCGCCGTTGAGAAGTTTGACTACACCAAGGGCTACAAGTTCTCTACCTACGCAACCTGGTGGATCCGTCAGGCAATCACACGTGCCATGGCCGACCAGGCGAGAACCATTCGTATTCCTGTGCACATGGTTGAAGTAATTAACAAGTTGGCCAGAGTGCAAAGACAGCTACTTCAAGACCTCGGTCGTGAACCAACTCCGGAAGAGCTAGCCAGAGAGCTAGACATGACACCAGAGAAGGTCGTTGAGGTTCAAAAGTACGGTCGCGAACCTATTTCTCTTTCAACACCACTTGGTGAAGACGGAGACAGTGAATTTGGAGACCTGATTGAGGACACCGAGGCAGTCGTGCCGGCTGACGCTGTTGGCTTCACAATGCTGCAAAGAGAGCTTGAGAGAATTCTTGGTTCTCTTCACCCTCGTGAAGCTGGCGTTATCAAGAGCAGATTTGGCTTAGGAGATGGCGTTCAAAAAACTTTGGATCAAATCGGTGAAGAATTTGGTGTCACGCGTGAGCGGATTAGGCAGATTGAGTCAAAGACAATGTCAAAACTTAGACACCCTTCCAGATCACAGATGCTTCGCGACTACTTAGAGCAGTAGTCGGCATGAGGCTCTTTCTCGCAGTACTAGTTGGAAAGCTAGTACGACAGGTTGTGAAACTGCGAGGCGGAGGTTCAGCATATCCTGGCAGATTCGCCTTACTTGTTTATCCAAAACTGCTAACACGCACGCTTTCAAACTTCCGCTTGGGAGTGGTCCTGGTGTCTGGTTCCAACGGTAAATCCACCACTACATCACTCGCCGTTGCGACCCTGGAATCTCAAGGCTTGCGGGTTTTTACCAACTCCTCTGGAAGCAATATGCCACGTGGCATTGCATCGGCAATTGTTCACTCGGCAAAGCTCTCTGGTGCAATTGACGCTGACATTGCCGTTATCGAAGTTGACGAAGGATACGCGGAACAGATTGCCAAAGAGCTTGTTCCAAATTGGTTTGTGCTAACCAACGTGCAAATTGATCAACTGAACCGCTTTTATGAACCCGACCGTGTCTTTGAGATGCTGCTTGAGGCTTCAAGCTTTGCTTCCGATGGTGTGATTGTGAATGGGTCTGACGCAAATCTAATTGAACTGATCAGTCGACTTGATGCCAATGAGGTTTTCCAAGTTGGGGCATCACCTGATGCACTAAAGGCCTGGCCAAAGGGCGCTCTAGCGGCACCTGTTTTTGGGCTTTCAAACAGAAAAGTGGATGCTCCTGTGCTTGTGAGAGTTATTAGCGAGAAAGACGGTTCCACAAATCTTGAGGTAGCAGGCGTAGATGTAAACGTTTCTATGCCTGGAAAAGGTCTTCACTTTGCCATCGCTACTGCACTCTCAGTTGCTCTTGGAATCAAAATTGCGGGTAAAGATTTCGACCTAGATAAAGCAGTATCTCGAATAAGTTCTTTGCCAACTGTCTATGGCAGGGGAGAGCAGACCTCTTACAACGGCGCTTCCTTTCAGATCATGATGATGAAGAACCCTCCAAGCATGCAGGCCAACCTGGTTGCCATGGGTAAGACCAGAAACAACATTTGGATTGCTGTCGATGAGGGCACCCCAGATACATCGTGGATCTATGACATCGATTTCTCCGGAGTATCAGGTGTTGAGGTGATTAGTGGCAGTATGGCCTGGCACCTTGCTCTTAGATTGCGCTACGCCGGCATTCCGGTGCACTCGGTTATCCCAGACACTAAAGATGCTCTTCAAAGGTATGTGGACTATCTATCGGGCATCGGCGAACCGGGTATCTTGCTCAGTAACTATGAGCAGATGATGGTTGTGCGGAAACTTGTTGGCCTTCATGATCTCGAAGGCGGTCGATCATGATAAACATTGTTCATTTGTTCCCACACCAACTTGGACTAAACGGGGAGCGCGGCAACGTCGAATGCCTGCAATCAAGATTGAGTTGGGCAGGAATTGAATCTTCGATTCATGAAGTTTCCTCCAAGGCACAGATGCCTAGCTCCGTTGATGCCGTTTTCATCGGCTCCGGCACACTCTCTGGAGCTCTCGAGGCACTAGATCTTATGCAGCCTGTAGGTCAGATTTTGAGAGACCTAGCAAGTTCGGGGACACCGATGCTTGCCCTTGGTCTAGGTTGGGAAATTCTTGGTAACGAAATTACTCTGTTGGATGGAAAGACGGTCCCCGGTCTTGGAATTTACCCTTCACAATCAACAAGAATTGAAAAGCGGGCGTCCTGCGAGGCCTTTGGTTTTGATAACTCTGGAAATCTTTGTGCAGGTTATGCAAATCACTCTTCGGAGATTACCTTGCTCGAAAACTCGGAGCCACTAATTCAGCTTGAGTCTGGTTATGGAAACAGTTCAATGACCCCAGCCCCCAAGGCCACAGGGGAGGGTCTTTTATGGAAGAACTTGATGGCTGCGCGCTTGAACGGCCCGCTTCTTCCTCTGAACCCTCACCTGGCAGACGCATTCTTGGCGATGGTCGCAAAAAACTCAGACCTTCAGTATCTGCAGCAAAGCGATGAAGCTCGAGAAGTTGATGAGCTTGCTTCAAGCGCGAGAATCGCGCTTCAAAAGAGATTACTTAGCTAATAGCTTCGCGGTCTCGTCAAGCCAACCCTTAGCAATTGGCTCAAGCTTCGCCTTGTTGGCGTTACCGTGGTGGGCGCAGAAAAGAAGCTCTCCAGTAGCCAATGAAACGCGAATGTAGGCCTGTGCCCCGCAGACGTCGCAGCGGTCTGCCGCATTCAGTACTTCGCTTGGGTTCTGGTCCTGTGTTTCTATTGGCTGCATGTGTGGTGTTTCCCTTCCGGCTCCTATTTGAGCACACCGAACACTCGCTTTCGCTCAATTTGGTCCATATTTCGCTAACTGCGAAGTTATTTCACGACTTCGGGTGTTTGGGTGCTCCCAACGGGGTGGCCGAGATTAGCATTTCATAGTGGCAAGTGAAGACTATTCAGCTAGACACCTCTCCGTCCTTGAAGGGCTTGAGGCTGTTCGCAAGCGTCCAGGTATGTATATCGGTTCCACCGACGGGCGTGGGCTCATGCACTGCCTTTGGGAGATCATCGACAACAGCGTTGATGAGGCACTAGCAGGCCACGGTAAGCACGTCACGATCGAACTTAACAAAGATGGCAGCGTCAGCGTCGAAGACGACGGACGAGGTGTCCCGGTGGACATTGAACCCAAGACCGGCCTTTCCGGTGTCGAGGTAGTTTTTACCAAACTTCACGCGGGTGGAAAATTTGGCAGCGGTTCATATGCCGCATCCGGAGGCCTCCATGGCGTCGGCGCCTCAGTAGTTAATGCCTTGTCTGAAAGATTGGATGTTGAGGTTGACCGCAACGGTCAGACCTGGGCGATGTCCTTTCACCGCGGTGAGCCGGGTGTTTTCGATGACAAGAAGTCCATCTCGCCGCAAAGCCCATTTAAGGCCTTTGCTAAAAAGAGCGAGCTGAAGGTTCTCGGGAAGGTTGCCAAAAACAAGACCGGAACCCGCGTTAGGTACTGGCCAGATCCGCAGATTTTCGTAAAGGACACAACCTTCGATCTGAAGGACCTTGAAGACAGAGCTAGGCAGACCGCCTTCCTGGTTCCAGGTTTAGTCCTATCGGTAGTTGATAAAAGAAGCGGAAAGGCTACCAAGCAAGAGTTCAAGTTTGATGGCGGAATTTCAGAGTTTGTTGACTACCTAGCACCGGATGCTCCACTTACCGCCATCTGGCGCCTTAGAGGAGAAACAGAGTTCACCGAAACCGTTCCAGTTTTGGATAAAAAGGGAAACATGGTTTCCACCGAAGTCACTAGAAAGTGTGAGGTGGATATTGCTCTTCGCTGGGGGACTGGCTACGAAACTAGCTTCCGCTCATTCGTGAACGTCATTGCCACACCTAAAGGTGGAACTCACGTTTCGGGCTTCGAGCAGGGAGCCGTAAAAGCCATCCGTTCTGAGATTGAAGCAAATTCCAGAAAACTCAAGTTAGGTAACGACAAGGTTGAAAAAGAAGACATTCTTGCCGGACTAACAGCGGTTGTAGCGGTGCGGCTTGCGGAGCCACAGTTCGAGGGCCAAACCAAAGAGATTCTAGGTACCCCTGCGGTCAAGAACATTGTTTCGGCGATTGTTGCCAAACGTTTGAACGAAAGGTTCACCTCCAGTAAGAGAGACGACAAAACACAAACCGCGTTGGTCTTGGAGAAAATTGTCGCTGAAACGAAGTCACGAGTTTCCGCAAGAACCCATAAGGAAACTCAACGAAGAAAAAATGCCCTCGAGAGCTCATCACTTCCAAGCAAATTGGTTGACTGTCGGACATCTGAAACAGAAGTTTCAGAGCTTTTCATAGTCGAGGGTGATTCGGCTTTGGGAACTGCCAAGCTTGCAAGAAACAGTGAGTATCAAGCGCTATTGCCGATCAGAGGAAAGATCCTCAATGTTCAAAAGGCCTCAGTTGCAGATATGCTCTCCAACACCGAATGCGCTTCAATTATTCAAGTTCTAGGTGCTGGATCCGGTCGGAGCTTCGAGCTTCCAGCAGCACGCTACGGAAAAGTAATTCTCATGAGCGATGCCGACGTAGACGGCGCTCACATCCGCACTTTGCTTCTAACTCTGTTCTTCAGATACATGAGGCCACTGGTTGAGGCTGGAAGAGTTTACGCAGCGGTTCCACCGCTTCATCGAGTCACTGTTATCAATCCTGGAACCAAGGCAAATGAGCATATCTACACCTATTCACAAGCGGAGCTCGAGAAGTTGTTGGCGAAACTAAAAACTGCGAAGAAGAGCTATCAGGAACCAATACAGCGTTACAAAGGACTCGGAGAGATGGACGCTGAACAATTGGCTGAAACCACCATGGACCGCTCAAAGCGAGCCCTAAGGCGAGTAACAGTGAAAGATGCGGCGGCTGCGGAAAAGATGTTTGAGCTGCTAATGGGCAATGAGGTTGGTCCTAGAAGGGACTTCATCATCGATTCTGCCGACACCCTAGAGCGCGAACGAATTGACGCTTAGACCAGGCCTATAAAGCTAATTGCCGGAGCAGCATCTCCTGATGTGTCTCGCTTCTGGATTTCGTACTCAATACCGATCGCTTTTCCTTTGGCATCAAGCAGCTGGAATCCTTCGGGTCCGACATACGCAAGGCAAATCTGATCTCTCGCCTTGGTGAACTTGTGAGCCCTCATTCCACCGGTAGCCCGACCCTTTTTTGGAAACTCGTCAATCTTGGTCACCTTGAAGGCACCCGGATCAGTTCCTGGAAGTGATTTAGAGCTATTGGCAATTGTGAAGACGATGTTCTTTGCTTTGGGCTTCAGGACACCAAAGTAAACAACTTCGGACTCAGTCTTGATCCCCGCCATTCCCGCTCCGTTTCGGCCTTGCGGGCGAACGGTTTTGGCATCGAATCTTAGAAGCTGTGCGTCTTGAGTGACAAACACTAGCTCATCGGTCTCGTCCGAAAGAGCTGCGCCTACAACCTTGTCTCCGGCTTTGAGGTTGATGCATTCGAAATCAGCTTTTTGTGGGAAGTCAGGAAGCACTCGCTTCACAATTCCATTCTTTGTTCCCAACGCGACAATGCTCTTTTCATCCACCGGAATAACGGCAACGACCTTTTCTTTCTTTCCAATTCCAAGGAACTCAGTAGCCAGTGGCCCAGGATTTGCTGCCCCGTAGTCACCAACTGGAATGTCTCCGATGTGGGTTCTTAGCATGCGACCTTGGTCAGTAATAAAGGCAACATCTGATCTTGTACTTGAGGGGAACCAGTTTCGGTAACCAAGTTTTCTTGAAGAAGGCACTTCGGAAGATTCGGACCGGAAAACGCGACCATTGGCTGTTAGGGTCACTGCGGTCGGGGAGTCGGTGAGTTGAGCTGAAACTTGGTCCTTTCCACTTGATACAGGAGCGGATGTTTCCTCGGCTTGGATCGAGGTTCTTCGATCATCTCCGTAGTTGTCAGCTACTTCCTGCAACTCACTCGCAACGAGCTCTTTCAGGATTTTGTCTGAGGCAAGAATCTTCTCGAGTTCTTCAATTTCCTTCTTCAGCTGCTTCTTTTCAGTGTCAAGCTCAAGCTTGGAGAACTTGGTTAGTCGTCTCAGGCGAAGCTCGAGTATGTACTCAGCTTGGATGTCCGAGAGCTTGAATTTCTTCATGAGCTTGGTTTTGGCCTCTTGCACCTCTTCGGAGGCTCGGATGATCTTTATAACCTCATCGATTGCGACGATGGCAAGGAGCATTCCCTCAACAAGGTGCAATCTCGCCTGGCGCTTACCCAGACGGTTTTGACTACGACGTTTGATCACTATTACTCGGTGGGCCAAGTAAACACCCAAGAGATCTCTCAGGCCCAGCGTTTGTGGTTGCCCGTCGACCAAGGCCACGTTGTTGATACCGAAACTGTCCTCCATGGGGGTGTAGCGATATAGAAGATCAAGAACCACTTGTGGGTCAAAGCCTGTTTTGAGCTCAATTATCAGCTTCAGGCCGTTACTACGATCGGTTAGGTCGATGACGTCTGAGATTCCTTGGAGCTTTTTGCTGGTTACTCCCTCTTTGATCTTCTCAATGACTTTCTCTGGACCGATCAGGTAGGGAAGCTCTGTTACAACCAAACCCATTTTTCTAGGTGCAACGCTTTCCACGGAAACCCTGGCGCGAGTTTTAAATGATCCGCGACCTGATTCGTACGCTTCTGCGATTCCCTCACCGGCCACGATGATTCCACCGTTTGGAAAATCGGGCGCTGGAACAATTTTCATAAGATCTTCAAGAGTGCTCTTGGGGTGCTTTAGAAGGTGAATGGCGGCCTTGATGACTTCTCGCATGTTGTGAGGTGGCATGTTGGTTGCCATTCCAACTGCGATACCAGAAGCTCCGTTTACAAGAAGGTTCGGGAAAGCAGCTGGCAATACCTCAGGCTCGGAAAGCTGAGCGTCGTAGTTTGGTTTGAAATCCACGACATCTTCATTCAAGCCCTCATTCATCATCAGGGCAGCCGCTGAGAGCCTTACTTCTGTGTACCTGGCGGCAGCGGGTCCGTCGTCTAAGCTTCCGAAGTTACCGTGACCGTCGATTAGTGGAGCGCGAAGCGAAAACGGCTGAGCCATTCGAACCAGGGCGTCGTAGATGGCACTGTCACCATGAGGGTGAAGCTTTCCCATTACTTCGCCGGTAACGCGAGCAGATTTGACGTGGCCCTTATCTGGGCGAAGACCCATCTCTCCCATTTGGTAGACGATTCTTCTGTGGACGGGTTTTAGTCCATCCCTGGCGTCTGGAAGAGCCCTCGAATAGATAACCGAATAGGAATACTCAAGAAACGAATCCTGCATTTCCTTGGATAAGTCAATGTCGAAGATGCGCTCTGGAACTACTTCAATAGGTTCTTTGGCCATGGTCTTCCTGTTGCTGTGGCAAACTTAGCTTCGATGCTACCTTCTGTTCCCAAATCACTCGGGAGACTTTCCGAGGTCTACTTGAGTGCTTTTATCGCGCTTCAAAGCGCCGACAACCCGCTCAAGCTGGTTCAGAGAAAGAGTTACCTCGTAATTTTGGTGGATGGGCTCGGAATTTCAAACATCAAAAGTGCCGGAGGGCACGCTGCATTTCTGAATCAGAAACTGAAATCATCAAAGTCCCTGTTCTCTGGATTTCCGGCCACCACAACCTCGAGCCTTGCATCTTTAGCAACCGGGGAAACAAACGGAACCCACGCAGTGCTTGGGCACCGAGTCTATGACCGAAAGATAAAGCGGAACATAAACTTTCTCAACGATCTAGGTGCAGAGCTTGAGCCCCGTAGGTATCAAGCGCTGAAAACGATTTCTGAAAGAGCCGGACTGGAGGGCGTTGTAGTCTCCACGATCGGGCCATCCGAATACGAGGGTTCAGGATTCACAATGGCAACGATGCCAAATTCAAACTACATATCAGCAATGAGTTTCCAGGAGCGTTTTGCAGCTGCAAGAAAAGCCCTTGGAGTCCCGAACAGCTTGACGTACCTGTATTTCCCCGAGCTCGATCAGCTCGCGCACCGCTTCGGTTCAAGTTCTACCCAGTGGCTAAACGCAATTGAGGAGCTGGATTCGGAGGTCACTAAGTTCTCAAACTCAATTGGCTCTGGGGCTGGTGTGGTTTTGACTGCTGATCATGGGGTGATCGACGTTGCAATGGACCGTCACGTGTATCTCGACGAATACCAGTGCTTCGATGATCTTGAACAAATAGGGGGAGACCCCAGAGTGGGTTTTCTATATTTCCCCGATGGTTTGGATTTAGATCTTAAGCGAGCGGAGATTGAAGATGCAATTGGTGGGCTCTGCGATGTTGCAACCACCAAAGAGCTTGTTGAAGCAGGCTGGCTCGCAAAACTCTCAGAACAATCAGAGTCAATGGCACCCGATCTGATTCTTTTGCCCAAGTCAGAGCGAGTGGTTTACCATCGGAGCTTTGCCAAGGCGAGGTCACTATTAATGATTGGCCAGCACGGTGGAATGACTCAAGCCGAGTGGGAAGTTCCGCTAATAACTTTCTAGTCTTCGGTCTTTGTACCAAAAACTATTTCATCCCAGCTTGGAATAGAGGCTCGACCTCTTTTGTTCGCTGGCGGTGTCTCCGGAGTAATTTCCGGTGGGTCTTGACTAAAGTCTTCCTCAGCAAATGTCTCTTGTTCCTCAATGTCTGGAACTACTGAAAGAAAATCTGTCGGTGGGATTTGATCCTCATCTTCGGTGATCTCGCGTTCGTTTCGCTTTTTCCGAAGGGCTTCCAGCAAGTCAGCCGTATCCGAAATAGCTGGACCCGATTCGGCGATGACTTGGGGTGGTACTGGCAGTGGTGGCAGCGGATCGCGAACAATTTCGACGGTGTCTGCAAGCGTTGACGTGAAATCTGTTGCCGGTGTCTGAACAGGTCTTAGCTTTGGTGCGGGGGCAGCAATTCGGTCACCAGAAGATAACGAGATTGCGGCTTCGTTTTCTGGAATTAGCGCTAGTCGCTTTGGATCGTATAGCCATGTAGCTTTTAGCTGCCTGCCGCCAAGATCGTATTCACAGTAAATGTAAAATCCATGCTCCGGTGCTTTCATCGCCGACCATTTTTCGATACCGGCACCACTTGCGGCTAGACGAGCTTTGATGATCTCGCCAAATTCTCTAGTTGTTGGGTCGTTGAAGCGATCGCCTGGTACTTCAAGACGAACAGTCAAGGCGTTCAGAACAGCATGATTTAGTTCATCGAGTACCGGTTGTGCAAATTTCATTACGTAGTCAACAGGAGCACCACTTGCCTGGACGATGTCTTCTATGCTGCGGCCAACGCGGATCTCTTCTTGAATCTCGCGCGGACTGAGCCTTGGCTGATCCAGCATCTGTGGAACTTCGTTTCTTATTGCGCTTCTTAGAGGCTGGTCAAGCAATAGACGAAATTTTTGGCCCTCGGAGTCTTCCAGCAATAGAAAGTCACCATCTGAACCTAAGAATCTGATGTCTTTCATGGCTTGTTATCTCCTGTGTAAGAGTTTGCCAGCAAGGTTCAACACTGTCCGCAAAAACACGGCAAATTCCAAGGAAATTCACGCTGTGTCAGTTTGCTATTGGGGGGTATTTGTTAGACACTACTAGCGCCTAAAGAACGAAAGAAAGGGCCAACCATGGCTACCGATTACGACGCTCCTAGAAAAGCTGACGACGACACAGAGTCTCTCGAAGCCATTAAGGAACGCGGTCCCGCCAAAGCTGCCTCGGACACCGAGGACATTGACGCTGGCGACTCTTTCTCAATCCCTGACGTAGTCTCGGAAGATCTTGAAGTGGTGGTCTTGCCTCCCCAGGAAGACGAGTTCACCTGCTCAAACTGTTTTATCGTTAAGCACCGTTCGCTGGTTGCCAGAAAGACCAAGAATGGTCCTATCTGCTCCGAGTGTGACTCCTAAGAGTTATTCAGCGCTTCGGATAGCTTCACCGGGTTTCTGGTGGAAACCAACCAGTAGGGCGTTGGGTCCTCTGGGTCTGCAATTGGAATCTTCACAGCGGTCTTTACGGTACCTTGAAAGACTTTGTGGGCTGCGGGGTCAAGTTTTGGTCCACGCTCTTCGAAGATTTCATTCTTTGAGATGACCTGTGCGGGGCCAATTAGTTTCCTTGAAATTGACACTCGGCCCACTCGAAGCTCAGTGCTCGAAACAAGTATTCGTGGGGCTCTAAAAATCAGAAGACCCCAGATCACCCCAAGAGCAATGAGGCCAATTACTAGGCCTAGCAATATGTCAAATGGCTCGGCGATGATCACGATGGATGGGAACAGTACGAATACGGCGGCAAAAGTGCCAAAATTGGGCACAACTCGCTCGCTGTATAGCAATGAATCAGTCTTTTCTAGTTCAGTCACACTCAATAGATTACGCTGGGAATCTATGACTGATGTACCTGTCCTAATTTCGGCAACCCCTGGATTTGAACCTAGCTACGCAAAAGCGGGCGACGCTGGCGCCGATCTTCGCTCAACCAAAAAGCTCACGATCGCTCCGGGAGCGCGCGAGCTAGTGCCAACCGGTGTTTCGATAGCACTGCCTGGGGGTTTTGTTGGCCTGGTTCATCCGCGCTCTGGCTTGGCGCTCAAGCACGGGGTGACAGTGTTGAATTCGCCTGGAACCATTGACGCTGGGTACCGCGGTGAAATCATGGTGACGCTCTTTAACTCCTCCAACGAGCCATTTGAGGTGGAGGCTGGAGACCGCATTGCCCAACTGCTTATTCAAAGCGTTGAGAGGGCCGATTTCATTTCAGTTGAGCGCCTACCCGATAGCGACAGGGGTCAATCTGGCTTTGGTTCGAGCGGAAACAAGTAAATGGACAACTACGGAACTACTAAATCACAGCCGCTTGATCGATTCAGTGCGGGACCTTTTGACATCACCGAATTGATTCAAGTTCGCCCAAGTATTGATTTTGGAGCCATCCAGCTTCCGATGCGTGATGACGTTGTTTACAAACTCGAAGTCGAAGAGTCAAGTTCGCGCATTGTGGCGCTAACGGTCGAACACAAGGGTTCAACTCTGCAGCTACAGGCTTTCAGCGCACCAGGGGCTGAAGGGGTCTGGCATGAAATTCGCAAGGCGCTCGAGCAGTCCATCGAGGCTCAAGGTGGCAAGACCGAGAGCGTTGTTGGTCCGCTGGGTCCAGAGCTCAACGCACAAATACCAACTCAAGATGGTGGTTCTAGACTGGCAAAATTCATTGGTGTCGATGGACCGAAGTGGTTCCTGCGCGGAGTAATTACTGGCTTAGCTCTGGGCGACACTCTTTCGATGACACACATGATTGATATCTTTAGATCCGTTGCCGTGGTTCGTGGATCCTCTCCCATGCCACCAAAGGAACTCTTAGAACTTATTGCGCCAGCAGGTGCTCAAAAGAGCATTAGCTAATGAGCGACGATCAACTTCGAGCTTCAGCCGCGAAACGGCTTGGCGTTAATTCATCAGATGGAAATCTAAGCCTTGACGGAAAATCTTTACTTGAAGGCATGGGTGGAAAGCTAGGAATAGCTGAAACGATTGTGCCAAGTGTGCTGTTTGGTATGAGCTTTGCGCTCACCGGTCAGGCAATCATTGCTGTGTCCTTAGCCGGTGGAACATCGGCTCTGTTTATTCTCTATCGCCTGATCACTCGTAAATCTGCCAGCAGCGCTTTGATCGGGGCGATAGCCGTCGGCTTTGCAGCCTGGTTGGCGCTTCGCGAGGGCGGAGAAGCTGTTGACTACTTTGTTCCAGGTTTTATCACCAATGCCGTTTACGGCTCGGTTCTTTTGATTTCGATTCTGGTTCGCTGGCCGATTATTGGCGTCCTGGTGGAGATTCTTCGAGGCAATACAACGACTTGGCGAAAAGATCGAAAGAAACTCACGATCTATTCGCTAGTGACTGCTATGTGGGTGGGATTTTTCAGTCTTCGGCTTTTGGTGCAAGTTCCGCTGTATCTAGCTGGAAGTGCTGAGTTATTGGCGACCGCACGTGTGGCTATGGGCCCACCTCTTTATGCACTGGTTATCCTGGTCACTTGGCTCATACTTCGTGCCACGGTGCTTCGGGCCCGGTAAGTGGTAAATTTGATAGCTGGAGCACATTTGCTCAAAAATATAGGAGTTTAGATGTCCAAGATTGACAGTTTCGGCGTAGGGCGCGACCTTCTGGTCGGAAACGAGTCGTACCGTATCTTCGACATCAGCAAGCTTGATGCCAAGACTTTGCCCTATAGCCTGAAAATCCTTCTTGAGAACCTGCTTCGCACCGAGGACGGCGCCAACGTAACTTCGTCTCACATTCAGTCAATCCTGGAGTGGGACCCAAAGGCCGAACCTGACACCGAAATTCAGTTCACTCCCGCTCGCGTAATCATGCAGGACTTTACTGGTGTGCCATGCGTTGTGGACTTGGCAACCATGCGAGAGGCCATGGTTGATCTTGGGGGAGACCCAAAGAAAATCAACCCTCTTGCTCCAGCTGAGCTGGTCATCGATCATTCGGTTGTTATCGACGTGGCGGGGTCCGCGGATGCTTTCGAAAAGAACGTTGAGTTTGAGTACCAGCGAAACGCGGAGCGCTATCAATTCCTTCGCTGGGGTCAAATGGCATTCGATGATTTCAAGGTCGTACCCCCTGGTACCGGAATCGTGCACCAGGTAAACATCGAGTATTTGGCTCGAACTGTGATGACTAGAAACGTAAACGGACAGTTACTTGCCTATCCAGACTCCTGCGTTGGAACCGACTCGCACACAACTATGGTCAATGGCCTTGGTGTTTTGGGTTGGGGTGTCGGTGGAATTGAAGCCGAGGCAGCCATGCTTGGTCAGCCAGTTTCGATGCTTATTCCAAAAGTTGTTGGCTTCAAACTAACCGGGCAAATTCCGATGGGGGCAACAGCTACAGATGTTGTATTGACCATTACTCAAAAACTTCGCGAACACGGTGTAGTTGGCAAGTTTGTTGAGTTCTACGGAGCTGGAGTGGCTTCTGTTCCTCTTGCCAACAGAGCAACTATTGGAAACATGAGCCCTGAATTTGGTTCAACCGTCGCGATCTTCCCAATTGATGAAGTGACCCTTGACTACCTTCGCTTTACTGGAAGAAAACAGGCCGAGATCGAGCTTGTTGAGCAATACAGCAAAGCGCAGGGGCTCTGGCACGATCCTTCGATCGAACCTCGTTACAGCGAATACTTGGAGCTTGATCTTTCAACGGTCGTCCCATCCATTGCTGGGCCTAAGCGTCCTCAAGATCGTATCGAGCTATCAAAGTCCAAGAACCAGTTCGCAAAAGACGTACTAACTTACTCTTCGAAGGCGTCCAACCCGGCCAAAGTGTCAGGTAAAGATTTCTCGATGGATAACGGACACGTCAGCATCGCGTCAATTACCTCTTGCACCAACACCTCAAACCCATCAGTGATGATGGCCGCGGGACTGCTTGCAAGAAAAGCTGTTGCCAAGGGACTGAAGGCAAAGCCTTGGGTAAAAACATCCTTGGCTCCTGGATCAAAGGTTGTAACCGACTACTACGACAAGGCCGGATTGACAAAGGACCTAGACGCTTTAGGTTTTCAGCTAGTTGGCTATGGTTGCACCACCTGTATTGGAAACTCCGGACCACTTGATGAGGAAATTTCCGCTGCGGTAAACAAGAACGATTTGGCAGTCACCGCAGTGCTCTCAGGAAACAGAAACTTTGAGGGTCGAATCAACCCAGATGTAAAGATGAACTACTTGGCATCGCCACCTCTAGTTATTGCGTACGCGCTAGCTGGAACCATGGATTTTGACTTCGAGAAAGATTCTCTCGGCGAAGACTCAGCGGGTAACGATGTTTTCTTGAAGGACATTTGGCCAACCCCGGCAGAAGTGCAAAGCACAATTGATTCTTCAATCAACTCGGACATGTTCACTACCCAGTACGCAGGTGTTTTCGATGGCGACAAGAGATGGCAGTCATTAGACACTCCAACTGGAGATACCTTCTCTTGGGACGCCAAGTCGACCTATGTTCGCAAGCCACCTTACTTTGACGGCATGAGTATGCAGCCTTCGCCGGTCACTGATATCCAAGGTGCTCGGGTGCTCGCGAAGCTGGGAGACTCAGTGACCACAGATCACATCAGCCCGGCTGGATCTATCAAGGCCGATTCGCCAGCTGGAAAGTACTTGACCGAGCATGGAGTATCAAGAGTTGATTTCAACAGCTATGGATCACGACGTGGAAACCACGAGGTAATGATTCGTGGAACCTTTGCCAACATTCGTTTGCGCAACCAGTTACTCCAAGATGTTGAAGGTGGCTACACGAGAGATTTCACAACAACCCAAGGTGATCAGGCATTTATCTACGACGCTTCTGAAAACTACCAGGCTGCTGGAACACCGCTAGTAATTCTTGGCGGCAAAGAATACGGCTCTGGATCTTCGAGAGACTGGGCTGCCAAAGGCACTAGCTTGCTTGGTGTTCGAGCAGTTATCACCCAAAGCTTCGAGCGCATTCACCGTAGCAACCTGATTGGAATGGGTGTGCTACCTCTTGAGTTCCCAGCTGGATCATCGGCCGACTCACTGGGCCTAGACGGCACGGAGATATTCGACATCTCTGGAGTTGAGAAGCTAAACGAAGGCATCACACCTAAAACCCTGAAGGTAGTTGCCAAGCCAAGCG
>ERZ1022756.268-NODE-268-length-16723-cov-25.439945_pt1 | contig 16723 bp, 20 predicted proteins | sample MGYA00520902_ERZ1022756 | MGnify/ENA primary metagenome ERZ1022756 (study PRJEB33162, sample SAMN09537601) | freshwater metagenome | isolation source: freshwater | place: Canada:Alberta | collected 2017-07 | study: EMG produced TPA metagenomics assembly of the...
AGTCGCGCCAAGCCGAAGGCTCCAGCTTGCTTGTTCTAATGACAAGTCCGTGATGCGTCCGTTTCCCGATCAGCGGCGATCAGCGCTCAGCTTGGTTCGGGGATGGTGTCATAACGCCGTTTGGTCGCGATCCGCCGGGCGATCCGCCAGCCATCAGCGGTTTTGCGCAAGGCGTCACGATAGACGGTGCTCCCCGTTCGGTCGCGGTACATGCCGATCCCCTTGCTCAGGACGGTGACTTCGTCGTCGATGACCTCGATCAGAATGTTGGTGGCATGATGGGCCAGAGGATGACCGTCGAGTGCCTTCCAGGATTCGCTCAGCATCTCGAGCCCGTTCAGCACTTCGCCGTTGAAGTCGGACATGTCGAAAATCACGTCGTCGGTGAAAAGCTCACCCAGCCGCGACCACTGCCGTTCGTCGATGATATGGCCATAGCGATTGATGAGATTGTTGATTGCCAGAATATCCTGCACGCTCAGTTCCACGACATTCTCCTCAACTGGCCAGCATGTGCCGGGCCGCAATATATCCAAACACGCTCGATGCGCCGATGCTGAGCCCTGCACCGGCATAAAATGGGCCGGACAGCGACGCCGTGCTGTTGCCGGCAGCGTAAAGCCCTTCGATGACCGTGCCATCGCCGCGCATCACTTGGGCATGTTCGTTGATGAAGGCCCCGCCGCACGTGCCGGCATCGCCGGTCACCAGAGGGGCGGCATAAAATGGCCCTTCCTCGATGGTGCCAAGGCAGGGATTGGGCTTGACCGTCGGGTCACCATAATAGCGGTTGTAGACATTGTCCCCCCGGCCGAAATCCGTGTCCTGGCCGGTGCGGCAGAATTGGTTGAAGCGCGCGACACTGGCTTGCAATCCTGCCGGATCGACGCTGCAGGCGCGCGCCAGCTCCTCCAGCGTGTCGCCTTTTTTCATCCAGCCCATCGTCAGCCATTGTTCGGGAATTTTTCCCGGAGCTTTGGCACCGTAGGTGTATTGGCGGTGATATCGGGCATCCACCACATGCCATGCCGGGATCGCCCGCACTGACTGGTTCCGCTCATACATGGCCCGGCCGATCTCCATGTAAGAGGCGCTTTCATTGACAAAGCGGCTGCCCGAGGCATCGACCATGATGCTGTGCGGTTTGCACGTTTCCAGCACGGCATGGTGCGGCCCGGTTTCGGGAAAGATCAGGGTCTGGATCCACCACGCCTGATCCATCATTCCCAAACCCGCGCCCGCGCGCTCCATCATCTGGATGACCTCGCCGGTGTCGCCGGGATTGGCCTTGGTCCAGCGGTCAGAGGCAGGGTGCGGCTGATAGCGTTCGCGCATCGGCAGATTGCGGGCAAAACCGCCTGCCGCAATCAGAACACCGTGCGCAGCAGCAACATGAACCGGCTCACCAGCGCGTTCAAGGTGAGCGCCAACCACTTTGCCATTGGCGAGGTCGAGATCAACCAACATGGTCTCGGTCCAGATATCGATGCCCATTCGCAATGCGATCTGCAGCATCCGGCCTTGCAGTGACCCCCCTGAGCCTACCACATTGCTTCCCGTAACCTTCTGCTTGGCCAAGCGCAGGCCCAGCCGCGCGGCCATGGAAGCGCCGCTGGCGGTTCGCTTCAGCAGCAACAGTTGTTGCGCTTCGGATGTGCGCAGCGGCATGCCCGCGGGCGATCGGCGCAAACGCGCCTTCCACGGGCCAAGGTCGTTCAGGTTGAACAATTCCGCCTGGATCGAGCGGCCTGCGGCATTGCCCCCGGGCAGATGATCATAATAGTCGCAATAGCCGGGGCAGCGCAGATATTTCATCCCCTGCTCTTCCATCGCATGGATCATGCCGGGGATCGCATCAACAAAGGCAGCGCGCCGCGCAGGGGTCGACACAAGGTCATCATCGCGGGTGAAATTGGCCAGATAGGCCAGCGATTCCTCGCGGCTGTCTGCCACACCCTCGCGCGCCATCAACGGGTTGTTGGGAAGCCACAGAATGCCGCCGGACAATGCGGTTGAACCGCCCACCAGCTCGGTCTTTTCGATCAGCAAGGGGCGCAGGCCCCGGGCCTTGGCGGTGACAGCGCAAACCAGTGCACCGGCACCGCTCCCAACGATGATCAGATCATACGCCGACACCCGCTTCCCCCCGTCTGCCATACCCCGCCAATAACAATACCGGCTGGTACTTATTCTGGCTATATGCAATTCTCCCCGGAGGCAATCCATCAGGCATTGGGACGGACATCGGATGGTTGGCGCTGAGGTTTCTGGGCGCAATTCTATGGCATTTGCCCAATCAGGCCTGCCACTGCTATTGGCAGACGCGCAAGACAGGGAAGACCATGCCGACAAAGCCAAAGGCGCGCAGCACCCTTACCCGGGGCAGGATCGGCAGGCCCTCCAAGTCCGTCAGCGAGGCGCTGGACGAAACCCTGTTGACCTTGGCCATACAGGCGCTGCGCGAAGCCAATTTCAGCGAGATCTCGCTGGACAAGCTGGCCGCTCGGATCGGCGTGTCCAAACCGACGATATACCGGCGCTTTACCAATCGCAGCGCACTGATCGAGGCGATGGTCGAGCGCGAATTCGCCTCGTTGCTGAAAACCGATGCGGGGCCAGGTTTGTTGCCGGGCGAAGGCGAAGCGGCCGATCATTCCGACCCGCTTGGCCATCTGCGCAGGTATGCGTGGGAACTGTTCCAATTTTCCTTGCGTCCCAGCACGGCGAATTTCGTGGGGTTTCTCTATCAGGAAGCCCTGCTCAATCCCCGCATCGCGCAGTTGCGCCACGAATGGCACCTCAGCGTGGTCAACCATCTGGCGCAGATCATCCGCGAGGTTCAGGCGACCGGTCGGTTTGCACCTTCCGACCCTTGCGCTCTGGCCAGTCTGCTGGTCGATCTGATGAACACCGCGCTCACCCTTTATCCCCTGGGTTTCAGCCAGGAAGATGCCCTTTCAGGGATGGCGCCAGAGGAATACTTCAAGTGGCGCTTCGACATTTTCCTGAATGTGGCGAGCCGGCCGTCGCTTAAAGGGACTCGCCCCCGTCAGCCGTGAGGTTGATGCCCGTGATAAAGCCCGCGCGCTGCGAAGACAGGAACACCACGGTCTCGCCAATTTCCTCCGGCTTGCCGATGCGCCCCAGCGGGACGGTTTTGGTTTTCTCGTCACGCAGATGGGGCATCTGTTCGAACAGGCCTTCGACACCCTGCGTGCCGATCCATCCGCACCGCACCGTGTTGGCGCGCACGCCGTGGCGGCCCTCTTCCTTCGCGATGACCTTCACCATGCGGTCCACCGCCGCTTTCGAGACAGCAGAGGGGCCGCCGCGCACCTCGATCATGTCACCCTGATAGGTGCTGAGCGCGGTGAACGAGCCCCGCGTTTCGCGCAGATAGGGCAGGGCAGCGGTTGCCAGATTGATCGCACCCATCAGGTCGTGCTGCAACCAGTCGTGCCACACGCTTTCTTCGGTCTTGCTGAAGAATTGCGGGGTGAAGCTCGCGCCGCCGGCATAGACCACGCTGTGGATCGAGCCAAACGCCTCGGACGTGGCTTGCAGCGCAGCGGTAACGCTGGCGCGGTCACCGGCGTTGGCCTGCACGGCCATGGCTTCCACACCCAGCGCGCGCAGATCGGCCACCGTTGCTTTGGCCGCCTCAGTGCCGCGATAATAGCTGAGCCCCACCGGCACCCCCGCGCGGGCAAAGGCGGCACAGATTGCCCCGCCCAAGGCCCCGCTGCCGCCCAGCACAAAGGCCGCACCTGCTCCAAAATCGGTCATACAGCCCCCAATAACGTTACATAAAAGTATTTATTGGGATCTCTTGCGTCAAGTTCCCACTCCTCGGGCCGCCCTACCTGCAACCACCCATCATCGGTCATCAGCGGGGGCGGATCATGCCGCCCCATCCCACCAAAATTGACGATACGCCCCACGCCCATGCTCGGCTATCCTTTCAGGCTACAACCGCAGCCATGGAGAGGTGCGTTATGGATCTGGGACTCAAAGGCAAGAAAGTCATCATGAACGGCGGGGCGCATGGCCTTGGCCTTCAAGCGCTGAAGCTGTTCGCTGCGGAGGGTGCGGATGTCGCCTTTTTCAGCCGCAAGGAAGACAAGATCGCCGCTGCGGTAGCTGAAATCGATGCTGCCGGGCCGGGCAAGGTGTTTGCCGAAGTGTTCGACTTGGCATCCGGCACCGATGCCTATCAGGCATGGCTGACCAAGGCGGCTGAGGAACTCGGCGGCTGTGACATCTTCGTCCACACGGCCAGCGCTTCGGGCACCGGCGGCACTGGCGATTGGCAGGCCTGTTTCGACATGGATATCAAGGGCGCGGCCTATGCGGTCGAAACGCTTACGCCCTATCTCGAAAAGTCGGATTCGGGGTCAATCGTGATGATGTCATCGACTGCCGCGCTTGAAACCTTCATCGCGCCCAACCCCTTCAACGCGATCAAGGCGGCGCTAATTACCTATGCCTCGCAATTGAGCCAGGCCTTCGCGGCGAAGGGTATCCGGGTCAACACCGTCAGCCCCGGCGCGGTCTATTACAAGACCGGCAACTGGGACTGGATCGAACAGAACATGAAGCCGCTCTATGATGCGACACTCGCCAAGATGCCGATGGGCCGGTTCGGCAATGCTGAAGAAGTGGCGAAGGCGATCGTCTTCGTGGCCAGCCCGGCGGTGCCTTACATGACCGGCACCAATGTGGTGGTCGATGGCGGGTTTACCCAGCGAGTGCAGTTCTAAAGAGCAAATCTCCGTTCGCCTCGAGTGTAGTCGAGAGGCTCTGAGTGCGGTGTCTCGACTTCGCTCGACACGAACGGAACCTTGAGAGGTACAGAAAACATGGCCGAGATCGCCAAAGAGATTGGGCGCGACAAGCTGCTCGACATCTACACGCGCACGATGAAGGTGAACCGCACCGACGAGAAGTTCCGCGAGCTGCTGATGGGCGGCAAGGTTGCGGTGATGTATTACTGCGTGCGCGGGCAGGAGCTGGTCTCGGCCGCGGCGATGGCGGCGCTGGAGAAGGAAGATTACGTCGTCTGCACCTATCGCGGGCAGGGCGAGCAGACCGCCAAGGGCATCCCGATGGAGAAGTGGTGGGGCGAATGCTTCGGCAAGGCGACCGGCACCTGCAAGGGCAAGGGCGGCACCATGCACATCACCGATCCCGAGACGGGGATCATGGTGACGACCGGGGTGGTGGGCAGCGGCCTCCCCATTGCCAACGGCCTTGCCATGGCGAGCCAGAACAACGGCGACGGGCGCGTGACGCTGGTCAGCTTCGGTGACGGCGCGTCCAATATCGGCGGCTTCCACGAAGCGATGAACATGGCCCAGCTATACAAGCTGCCCGTCATCTTCCTGTGCCAGAACAACCGCTACGGCGAGCATACGTCTTACGCCGACCACACCGACAGCCCGAACATCGCCAGCCGCGCGGCGGGCTACGGGATGAAGGGCGTGACGGTTGACGGCAATGACGTCCATCAGATCTACCCCGCGATGCAGGAAGCCGTCGCCCGCGCCCGTGCCGGCGAAGGGCCGACGCTGGTCGAGGCCATGTGCTACCGTATGATGGGCCACTTCTTCGGCGCCGACTTTAGCTACATGCCGCCCGAACACATCGCCGAGATGAAGGCGGAAGATCCGCTGCCCAAGCTGCGCAAGGTGATGCTGGAGCACCAGTTCACCGAAGAGGAGCTGGACGCCATCGTCGCCGACATCAACGCGCAGATCGATGCAGCGGTGCAGCACGCGCTCGATGCGCCGCTGCCCGATACCGATGAAATCTACAAAGACGTGCTGGAGGAGACCGCCTGATGGCCCAGATCACCATGACCCAGGCGCTGAACCTCGCCATTGACGAGGCGATGGCCGATGACGCGGGCGTGTTCTGCCTTGGCGAGGATGTTTCCGCAAAGCAGGGCGGCGGGGTGTTCAAGGTCACTTCCGGCCTGACCGAAAAGTATGGCGAACACCGCATCCGCGCGACACCGATCTCGGAAACCGCCATCATCGGTGCCGCTGTGGGTGCCGCTTTGGCGGGCCAGCGTCCGATTGCCGAGATCATGCTGATGAACTTCGTCGGCGTGTGCATGGACCAGATCGTCAACCACGCCGCCAAGCTGCGCTTCATGTCGGGCGGGCAGACGCCGTGCCCGATGGTGATCCGCACCACCACCGGCGTCGGCGTCGGCTTTGGCGGGCAGCACTCGGACATGCTGGAAGCATGGTTCGCCCACGTTGCGGGCATCCATGTCGTCACGCCGTCGAACGCGGCGGACGCGCGCGGGCTGATGCGCGCCTCGATCGACGCCAATGACCCGGTGATCTTCATCGAGAACATCCTGTGCTACGGCCTCAAGTCCGAAGATCCCGGCCCGGGCTACCGCGTCCCGCTCGGCAAGGCGGCGATTGCGCGTGAGGGGACTGACATCAGCCTCATCACCTATGGCCGCACCGTTCTGGACGCGCTGGCCGTGGCCGACGATCTCGCCAAGGAAGGCATCTCTGTCGAAGTCATCGACCTGCGCACCATTGCTCCCTACGATGAGGCAACCGTGCTGGCATCGGTGCGCAAGACCGGCCGCGCGATCACGCTGCACGAAGCGGTACGTCCGTTCGGAACCGGCGCGGAAATCGCGGCGAACATTCAGGAAAAGTGCTGGGACAGCCTGAAAGGCCCGGTGCGGCGCATCGGGGGGACTTTCTCGGCGGTGCCCTTCGCCAGCCATCTGGAACAGGCATGGATTCCGCAGAAGTCGGATATCGTCGCGCAGATCAAAGCATCGGTAGGTAAGATCTAGAATGGCATCCGAAATCCGCATCCCGAAGCTCGGCATGAGCGCTGTTGAAATGACCCTCGTCGAATGGATGTTCGGCGAGGGCGAGCGTGTGGAGAAGGGCGACATCATCTACACCGTCGAAACCGACAAGAGCACCACCGAGATTGAAGCTCAGGCCAGCGGGACTATCCACCCAACCGGCGAGGAGGGCGCGGTCTACAAGGTCGGCGATCTGATCGGGACCATCGACGAGTGATGTCCACAAGTAGCCCAGCGGTAGGACAGCCAGGACGCACACCACGGGAAATGCTGGCGACGGTCTATGCCACCGCCGGCACGCGCGACTGGGACGCGGTCGAGGCGCTGATCCATCCCGACTTTGTGCTCTATGAGGCGAACTCGCTTCCCTTTGCAGGCGAGTGGCGGGGCAAGGATGCGCTGCAACGCTGCGCGGCGGCGATGTATGGCACATGGGCTGACACCAAGCTGGAGATGCTTGATTGTACCGGGGGGGACACCTGGGCGGTGATGGTGATCCGCCTCACCATGCACCCCAAGGATGGCTCCGCGCCTTTCACCCAGACGATCTGCGAGGCGGGGTGCTTTGAAGCCGGGCTGCTGCGCGAGCTTCGCATCCATTACTTCGACGCCGCCGAAGTCGCCGCGCGGGCGTGAGGCCTAGCTGACGGAAAAGGGGATGATCGCCGCATCACCCGCCCGCGCCACGCTGGCATCGCGGGCTTGGGCATACATGGCGCGAATGATCGGCAGATCGGGATAGATTTCGGTCATGTAGCCAAGCAACGGGCGCGTATCGACATAGCCGATGCGGTGCCCGGCAAAGCCGAACTCGCTCACCACAGGATAGCCTTGCGCGATCAGATGATCGCGGGTGGCAGTGTAATCAGGGGCGAAGGTGGCGCAGTGGTGCAGCACCGGCTGGCCATCATCCCGCAGCATCTCGTGAAAGGCGCTCGGCGCGTTCGAGACGACCTCGATCACTTCGACATTGATGTCGCCAGTCTGGACGAAGACGCCGCGGATGCGGATCGGTTCGGCGGGATGGCCGCGGTAGGTGTGGTCGGCAAGTATCCCTTCGGTTCCGCCCAGAAATGGTCCCCAGCCATAGGCGCGGTTCAGAGCCGCACAGCCTTCTTCAAGGTTTGGTACCAGGAAGGCCATCTGGACAAGGGTGACGGGAAGGATGGTCATGCGCGCCCATTTAACCACGCCCGGCTGGTGCGTGCGCATTCCCGGGCGCGGTCGATCAGGTCGGGGAAGGTATCGCGCAGCGTCGCTGACCGCTCCTCGATCGCCATCGGCAGGTGCGCGGGCAAGGCATCAACCATCGCGCCGAGCGGCAACCCGCCTTGCCCGAGCGCCATCCGGCGGTTGATCGCATCGTCGATGATCGCGTCGAAGCTCGTCACGTCCGGCCCCTGCGCAGGTGCATCGCAGGGTTGGCAATAGGACAGCCATTCGCGCGGGATCGCGGCGAGATCCTCCGCCGTCCCGCCCGAACGCGCCCAGTGGAGCGTATCGACCAGCAGCGCCTTGGCCTCGCCTTCCACGCTTTCCAGAACGGCGCGGGCCATATGCATCGTCTTCACCTCGGTGAAGATCCCGAATTCCAGATTGACGCGCACGCCGGTGCCTTTGGCCGCATCGACCAGCGTCTGGAACTTGGCGGTGGTGGCCGCCAGGTCGGGATCGCTGGAGACGCACAGCAGGTTTCTCGCGCCGATTTCCGCGGCGATGTGGACCAGCTCGGTCAGCCACGGATCAGGCGCGCCGGGCATGATCCACGCGACCTCGCAGTCCAACAGCTGCACCCCGGCATCGCGGGCCTGTGCACGGATGGCGCGAGTGGTGGATGGGGTCCATGTCTCGCGCTCGCACCACATCCCGCCGAAGTCGAAATCGCTCGCGGCGGCGCATTCGATCAACTGGGCCGGCGTCGCCTCAGGCATAATCCCGGCAGCGAGCGAGATTTGGCGTTCAGGCATTGTGAGCGGCTCCCGTAGCGATGCCGTGAATAAGCCCGCGCGGCGCCTGAGCGTGCTTTTCGGTTCGCGTTAGCCTGAACCGAAAACACATCATAACGTTTGCCCGTCGTCGAGCACGAAGTCGGTGCCGGTCACGAACTCGCTGGCGTCGGAACACAGGAACAGGATCATCGCGTCCAGCCCTTCCTCGCCCATCAGGCGGCGCTTGGGGAATTTCGCGATTTGCTTCTTGCCCGGTTCGGTATCGAACCACGCATCATTGATCGCGGTGCGGATGTAACCGGGGGATACGGTGTTCACGTTGATCCCGGCCCGCGCCCATTCACGCCCCAGCGTGCGCCCCGCCTGCACCACGCCCGCCTTGCTGGCGGCATAGGCGACGAGGCCGGGGGAGGGTTCAAATGCGGTGATCGAGGCGATCAGCACGATCCGGCCCTTGGTGACGCCCTGCGCCATCATCCGCTTGGCACCCTCGCGCGCGGTCAGGATGGCGCCCTTCAGGTTGATCGCAAGGGTCTGTTCAATCTCGTCTTCGGAGATGCTTGTCGCCATGCCTGCGCCATCGACACCGGCATTGGCGATCACCGTGTCGACCGGTCGTCCGAACGCTGCCTCGGCCGCGTCGAAACCGGCGATGATGTCAGCCTCGCGCGCGACATCCATCGTGACGGGGGCGGCTTGAGGGCCGATCTCGGCCGCCAGCGCGGCCAGCCGGTCGGCCCGCCGCGCCCCCAGCGCCACATTCGCGCCGCTCGCGGCAAGGATGCGCCCGAATCGGGTGCCAAGGCCCGAAGACGCGCCGGTGACGAGCGCCGTGCGTGCCGAGAGGTCAAAGGAGTAGCTCATGTGTTTCTCATGCTTTCGTCATTGCGAACGACCATAGATCGCGCTGAAACCCGGAGCGGGTCGCACAAAGCTCTGGACTGCCGCAGTGCTCCTCGCAATGACGAAGGGCCTACTTAACCGCAGGCAGTTCCCCGTTCACGTATTTCATCAGCGTGGTCTGGAAGTGGCGCACGCGGCTGTCCTGATAATGGCCCAGCTCCATCAGCCCGTCCTTCATGCTCTTCATGCCTTCCTGCACGTAAGGCAGGTTGGCCATGTCCTGATCGAACACATTGGCAAGCTGCGGCCCCATGATGTCGTTCGCCCAGCTGAAGGGTTCGTCATCGGGAATATAGGTCGGGGTGACCGCGCGGGGACGTTCCTGACCCTTGGGTGTGGGGAACAGCAGGCGGATTTCCATGATGCACCAGTCGGGCGTGTCGCCGGGTAGCCAGCGGTACACCAGCGTCGGCAGGAAGCCGATCCACGGCGCGAAATTGGGGAAAATGTTGTAGGTGAAGTTGTCGAGGATCTCGGTGTCCGACGCGTCCGAATAGTCGTAGCCGTAGTTCTCGGCAAAGCCCTTGCGTCCCGCATCGGCCAGCACCTTGCGCGCGCCCAAGGGATCATTGGCGTCATAGCCTTCGACCGGTTCCTCGCTGGCGTTGAAGCGGCGGTTGGTCTTGGCATCGGCCCCGCCGGAGAACTCGTTCATTTTCTCAAGCACGTAGTCCGAATTCTTACCCTTCATGTGCGGGCTGAGCACGCCCGACGGCGTGATCGCGCGGTTGAAGTGATCGCCGATCAGGTCGTACCGGGTGTTGGCGTCCCCAAGGAACGCGAGCAATTGCGGGTGTGTGGTGACTGAATGCCAGGCTTCCATGAAGGCTTCGGCAGTCGCCTTCCAGTTGGCCGGGATCTTCTTCTGCACCCACATGCCGGTGTAGCGGTTTTCGAAGTCATAGCGTTCGTAATGCGAAGCCGCCGGGCCGAGCCACGTCTTGAAATCGGGCAGAGCGTGGTTCTCGGTCAGCATGACGAAGCCCTGCCACAGCTCGATCCGGGCTTCGGGCAGGCTCATCTCCTTGCCTTCGAGGTGCTTGAAGTCCCACGCGCAGGGGATTTCCTTCAGGCTGCCGTCATTGCGCCAGGTGAAGCCGTGGAACGGGCAGCGCAGTTGCACCGAAGACCCGCTCTCGGTGCGCAGCTTGCGGCCACGGTGGAGGCAGGCGTTGTAGAACGCCTTCACGCTGCCGTCCTTCTGGCGGATCAGCAGGAAGCTCTTGCCGGCGATGTCGTATACGACCGTATCGCCCACGTCGGGCATTTCATCCTCGCGCGCGGCAAACAGCCAGACGTTGGGCCACAGCTTCTCGCGTTCGGCCTGTGCGAATTCTTCCGAGATATAAGGCGCGACCGGTAGCGGATCGTCACCCATCTCGATGGTGGTTTCCTCGAACAGGTAATCCGGCGCGCGGCGGGTGTCGCCGTTAAGCATGTCGGTATAGCTGAGCCCCGGGCAACGATCACCGCGGGCAATGTCCTTGATTTCGTTCATTGGGCTTATCCGGTCCTCTCGGGGGTGTCCCCGCCTCTCGTCCTCGCACTTTGTGCAGTGTCTCGGCGGAGGAATATCACACAGCTTGGGCAAGGGGTCACCCTATCGGATTGGAGAGGAACATGGCTTTACCGGGCAAGATCGCCGCTTTGGGCGACATTATGCAGTTGGCGTTTGTGCCGGAAGATTTCGACGCGGCGGTGAAGCACTGGACCGAGGTGATGGGCGTCGGCCCGTTCTACATCATCGAAGGCATTCATCTGGAAGGCATGAAGTATCGCGGGCAGCCGACCGATGCGGTGTTCGATCTGGCGCTCGCCTATTGGGGCGATTTGCAGATCGAGCTGATACGTCCGCGGGACAATCACCCCTCGGTCTATACCGGCGAATATGGGGCCACCGGCAACGGGCTGCACCACGTGTGCATTCTGGTCGACGATATCGCTTACGCGCGGCGGGTTTGCGAGGAGCAGGGCGCCGAGGTGATGATCGAAGGGACGTTCGGCACCAGTCAGGCAATCTATGTCGATCCGGGTAGCGGGCCGGGGACGCTGGTCGAGATTCTGCAGCAGGCGAAGGACGGGCCAGACCTGTTCGGGATTATCAAGGCAGCCGGGATTGGCTGGGATGGGTCGGAGCCGCTTCGGAGATTTTGAGTTCCGCACGCCCTTCGGCGTTCGAAAGCCTCGCTGAACCCGGTCGCGCAGCGACCGCGAGCGCACGCGTGCGAGCCGCAGGTACTCTGCCGCGTCAGCGGCAGAAACGCACCGATGACGTGCCCGCGAACGCGGGCACGCAAATCAGTCCGACGCCCCCAGATACCCCAATTGCCCCGCCTTGAAGATTGTCTGCGCGCGGTTGACGCTGTCCAGCTTTTCGCCGGCGCGGTGGATATGGTAGCGGATGGTGGCGTGGGACCGATCAAGGATCATGCTGATTTCCTTGTCGGTCTTGCCGATGGCGGCCCAGCGCAGACATTCCACTTCGCGCTTTGAAAGCACGCAATCGGACGGGATGCGCCGTTTGGTGCGGTGGGCCTGCACGTAGCCTGCGACGAAGCACCGCGTGACCATCGCGAATAGCGCGCCATGTTCGGCGAATTCGGCGGATAGGTCTTCCTTGTCGCGGTCCATGCTGATGAAGCTGCTGGCCGAAATTTGGCCGAACGGCAGGTGCACCGGCACCACAATGGCTGCCTTGCATAGCGCGCGCTTTTCGAAATCGTTGAGGTCGATTTCGCCGAGGTAGTGGTTGCGCCAGCGGGTATTGAACCCGTGCCGATTCGCCCAGAACGGCTCGCTTTCGTAGCGGCAGGCGCGGGGCAGCGGGGAATGAAGGGCAAGGCGGTGATCCTCCCACCAGCGCGCGCCGTCATCCAGCCAGCGGAAAATGTCAGCATTGAGGATCGTGCCATCGGCATCGACCATCGGTTCTTTCGAGGAGATATCGTCGCACACGGCGATCTGCATCCCCCGTTCCTGCGCGATCCGGGCGAGTGCCACGGCGGCGTCGTGGATATCCTCCGGGCAGGTGATGGTCACCGATTCGAGCAGAAGTTCGAGCGACTCGCGTCCTTGCGGCGTGCGCAATTCGACAACATTCGATGCCATTGCACTTGCTCCTCTCATTGTTCTCTGATTCGTCAGCCTAACGCAATTTCCGCGTTTGTCCTCATTATTTACCTAGGGGAAAGCAGGCGCACCGGGGGCTAGCGAAAGTGACAAGGAGAGATGTGCGATATGGCTTTTGCAGGCGCAAATTTCGGGATGGCGGTGAAGGCGCTTGCGGCGGCGGTTCCGTCCGAACGCCCTGCGCTTGTGCATGGCGCGCGCATCGTTACCTGGGGCGAACTTGATGCCATCACCGACCGGATCGCCGCTGGCCTGAAAGCGCGCGGGATGAAGCCCGGGGACATTGCGGGACAGATGCTGCGCAACACCCCTGATTACATGCTCGCCTATTTTGGTTGCGTGAAGGCCGGCGCGGTGCCGGTCAATGTGAACTACCACTACAAGACGCGTGAACTGGCGGACATCTTCAATCGATTCGGCCTGAAGGCGCTGTTCACGGAAAGCGATTTTGCCGATGCCGCACGCGCCGCCATGCCGGACGGCGCCGTGATGGTGGATGTGGGCGGCGCGGATTGGACAGCTTTGTGCGAAACGCCGGTTTCCGAAGGCTTTGCCATCCATGATGACCCGCAGGCGCTGTTCCTTACCGCCACCGGGGGCACCACCGGAATGCCCAAGGCGGTGATGTGGCCGATGGATCAGGCGTGGGGCGCGTTCAGTATTGGGATGTGGCAGCGCCCGCCCGGCACGCCTCCGCTGGTGACGGCCAGCCTTGAGGAGCAGGTTGCCGAAGCGGCACGCATCGGCCCCGATCATCCGGCCAGCACTTCGCCGATGCTGCTGCTGTCCCCGCTGATGCACGGAGCAGGGCAGTTCACCGCGGTGATCCATTTGTTGAAAGGCGGCACGCTGGCGCTGCTGCCGGGGCCGAAGTTCGACGCCGATCTGGCGCTGGACGAGATCAGACGGCTCGGTGCGCGCGGGGTGTTTATCGTTGGCGATGCCTTTGCCGTGCCACTGGCAGACCGGCTCGATGCGCGGGGGGACGGAGCGGAGGTGCTATCGTCCCTGCGCAGCATCACGTCGTCCGGCGCGGTGTTCTCGCCCGCGCTGAAACAACGCCTGATCGCTCATCATCCGGCGTTGATGATCATCGATGCGCTGGGATCATCGGAAAGTTCAGGCACCGGCATCGTCATCACTACCGCTGCCGGTTCCAGCGGCGGGGGCAAGTTCGAGCCGCTGCCGGGGCGCGAAACGAAACTGTTCGACGAGAGCTTGCAGGAGATACCGCCGGGCACCGACGGGGTGGGCATCGTCGCGCGCACCGGGCCGCTGCCGCTGGGCTATCTGGGCGAGGACGAAAAGAACGCCGCAACCTTCCCCGTGATCGGCGGCCAGCGCTGGCTGATGACCGGTGACCGCGCGCGCTGGACGGCGGATGGCACGCTCGAATTCATCGGCCGCGACAATATGTGCATCAACACCGGCGGCGAGAAGGTCTTCCCCGAGGAGGTGGAGGCGGTGCTGCAAGGGCACCCGGCGGTCAAAGACGTTCGGGTGGTCAGCCTGCCGGACGCGCGGTTCGGGCGCAAGGTGGTGGCTGTGGTTCAGCCAGAGGAAGAGGCAGATGGCTTGCAGGAAGCTCTTGATGCCCACGCCCGCGCGGGGCTTGCCGGTTACAAGATCCCGCGCCTCTATGTGCTGACCGGGCAATCACTGCGGCTGAATAACGGGAAACCCGATTACAAGACCGCCCAAGCCTTGGCCGAGGCGGCGGAGGGTTAGCGCCTAACCCATCGCCTCCAGCACATCTTCCAGCCGCGCCGGATCGCCCAGCGCGATCACCGTGCCATCGGACCCTGCGTCCAGCGGGTGGCCCTGCCAGTCGGCCATCATCCCGCCCGCGCCTTCGACCACCGGCACCAGCGCGGCATAATCATAAAGCTTCAGCCCCGCCTCGATCACCACGTCAATGTGGCCGCTGGCGACAAGGCCGTAATTGTAGCAGTCGCCGCCAAACACGATCTTCTTTTCGGCCACCTGCTTGGCCACGCTCATGAAGGCGTCTGCTTCTTCATTGGTGAACAAGTGCGGGCTGGTGGTGGCGAGCACCGCATCGGCGAGGTCTTTCAGCGGCCTTGTGGCGGCAGGCTTGCCATTGAACAGCGTCGGCTGACCGATCTGGCCGACCCAGCGTTCGCCGCTGATCGGCTGGTCGATGATGCCGAGCACCGGCCAGCCATCCTGCAGCAGCGCGATCAGCGTGCCGAAGATCGGGCGGCCGGCGATGAAGCTGGTGGTGCCGTCGATCGGATCAAGCACCCATTGGCGGCCCGCGCCTTCGTTGCGGGTGCCGTATTCCTCGCCGATGATCCCGTCGGCGGAGAATTCGGCCTCGATCAACCGGCGCATCGCGGCTTCGGCAGCGCGGTCGGCTTCGGTGACGAAGCTGCGGTCGGCCTTCTTCTCCTCGGCCCACTGACCGCGAAACAGAGGGCGGATCGCGGCGCCTGCCACATCGGCAAGGCGCAGGGCGAGGGCGAGGTCCCGGTCATTTTTGGCGTCGGTCATGCGTGCTCCCAATACTCATAGGCCTCGGCCTGTCGAGCCTGAGCGTAGCGGCGGGCCTGCGGCCCCTCCCATTCCAGCGGCAGGTCGTCGTAAACGCCCGTGCGGCTGACGAACCAGCCCTGCCCCGGCAAGCCGTCTGATTGTCGCACCACCAGCACCGCAAGGCCGGGTTCGCCGGAAGCACGCCCATCCTCGTCGATGCGGTCAAGCACCTTGCACAATTGCCGCATGAGCGGGCGGGTGAAGGCGTGGCCGAGCGCGCCCAGCATCTCGGAATAGGTCAGCGCCGTGCGCTGCCGTGCGGCGCTGATGAGAATGTCCCGAACTTCGCCGGGATTGAACATCAGTCGAACAGCGAGCTGACGCTGCTTTCATCGGCAATGCGCCGGATCGCTTCACCCACCAGCGGGGCGATGGGCAGTACACGGATGCGGTCCGATGCTTCGGCAGCTTCGGTGGGGCGGATCGAATCCGTGATGACCAGTTCTTTCAGGCTCGACCCGTTGATCCGCGCCACCGCGCCGCCCGACAGCACGCCGTGGGTGATATAGGCCGCGACGGACTTTGCCCCGCCTTCCAGCAGCGCCTCGGCCGCGTTGCACAGCGTGCCGCCGGAATCCACGATGTCGTCAATCAGGATGCAGTGGCGGCCCGAAACGTCACCGATGATGTTCATCACTTCGCTTTCGCCCGGACGGTCGCGGCGCTTGTCGACGATCGCGAGCGGCGCGTTGTCGAGCCGCTTGGCCAGCGCGCGGGCGCGCACCACGCCGCCGACGTCGGGGGATACCACCATCAACTTTTCGCTGCCGTAACGCGCCTGAATGTCGGCGGCCATCACCGGGGCTGCATAAAGGTTATCCGTCGGGATGTCGAAGAAGCCCTGGATCTGGCCAGCGTGGAGGTCCACCGCCAGCATCCGGTCAGCGCCCGCTTCGGTGATGAGGTTCGCCACCAGCTTGGCGGAAATCGGCGTGCGCGGGCCGGGCTTCCGGTCCTGACGGGCATAGCCGAAATAGGGCACCACCGCCGTGATCCGCTTGGCCGACGCGCGGCGCAGTGCGTCGATGCAGATCAGCAGTTCCATCAGATTGTCGTTGGCCGGGAAATTCGTCGGCTGGACGACGAACACGTCCTCACCGCGTACGTTTTCGTGAATTTCGACGAAGACTTCCTCGTCCGAGAAACGCCGCACACTGGCATCGGTCAGCGGAATTTCCAGATAGGCCGCAATGGCCCGTGCGAGCGGCAGGTTCGAATTGCCGGACATGATCTTCATGAATGCGAATCCCTGTTGGCGCGCGACAATGCTCGCCTAGCGCGGCGTCATGGAATTGCAACGGATGGGGCGCGGGTTCTCGTCAGGTAAGGGAGGGGTCGGCGA
>ERZ1022756.269-NODE-269-length-16716-cov-7.943221_pt1 | contig 16716 bp, 15 predicted proteins | sample MGYA00520902_ERZ1022756 | MGnify/ENA primary metagenome ERZ1022756 (study PRJEB33162, sample SAMN09537601) | freshwater metagenome | isolation source: freshwater | place: Canada:Alberta | collected 2017-07 | study: EMG produced TPA metagenomics assembly of the...
ACTGCATAAACATGCGCGCCTTCAGTCAGGTTAAAGCTGCTGCCACTTCCCGCAATCCAAGCGCCACCATCGATTTGGTATTGCCATGAAGCACCGGCCTCTAAGCCGACGATGTTCACAACGCTGACATTCGTGATGCCATCAACTGCGCTGCTGCCACTGTCTGTCGCCAGGCGAAGCTCTAAGCTCGCAGGCAAGGCCGTGTCGAGTTCGATCGTGCGCATGCCAGCAACACTCACATTGCCCGCGATGTCCGTTTGTGTTGCTCTGAGCTCAACTCCACCTTGACTAAGTCCTGCAACTTCTGCTGCAGTTAGGGTATAGCTCCAATTTCTTTCGGTACTTGCACTCAAGATTCTCGTGAGGTTCCCGCCAATAGTCAGGGTAATAAAGTTACCAGCCTCCTTTGAGCCTGTGATGACAATTGAATTAGATGCTTCTGCTGAGTTAATAATGTCGTCTGTAGCCAACGTATGAATGATTGGGGCAGGAACCGGTGGCATAGCACCTCCTCCGCCCGTGCTACCTCCACCTGAGCCTCCTCCGCCTGTGTCACCGCCACCTGTGCCACCGCCACCTGTGCCTCCGCCGCCCGTGCTACCTCCACCTGAGCCTCCGCCGCCTGTGTCACCGCCACCTGTGCCACTGCCACCTGTGCTACCTCCACCTGAGCCTCCGCCGCCTGTGCCACCTCCACCTGAGCCCCCTGCGCCCGTGCCTCCGCCACCTGAGCCAGCCGCTGCCACGATCCCAAGAACACCTAGACCAGCCAACATGGTGGAAGAAGTTAATGAGTCAACACGCGCCGCACTTGTTCCACCATCCAACTTCAATTGTGACAACTGGCTGTCGCCGGCAATTTGATACTGTTGCAACACACCTGCATCGTTGCCACCCCACAAAGAAGCATTCGCACTGTGGAAATCTTCAATGACTAGATCAAACTCTTCTCCGCTAACTTCATCAATAACTTTCACAATTTGGTCGTCGCCTGCGCGTTGAGCGATGATTTTTTTAGGAGCCTTACCAGTGGCAGCCTCCAGAATTTCGAACTTCTGCGACGCTTGTGCACGAACTCGATTGCTCATCGGCCCGTTTTTGAGGAGAACCAATTGCTCGCTCTTGGGGCCGATAATTCTGAGCTGAAAAATTTCACGCATGCATACTCCAAAAAGTGCTATTTACTGAACCAATAACTTTTTACGACTGCGGACCATCGCGATGGATAGCCCAATAAGGACGGACCTTAACGTTGTCAACACGCCATCAGATTGGTTCGGCAACTAACAACCGGAAGAAAAGTCCAGTAATTTCTGAGTTCAAGGAAGCGCTGCAAAAGTCCAGTGGGCGGCGCCGGGTATTGAGAAAATCCAACCTCATGGAGCCATAAACAACACATCCAGACGTCCCGCGGACATCCGAGAAAGGACCGTATGTATAGTGCAGGAATACCGCAAGGAATACCCACTCCTGTGGGCGGCACGTTAATGCCATGCAGCGCAAAGCCAAGGGCGTGGCTTACCTGCGCAATCCGTTCGCCCTGATGACCGATGGCCCGCAAAACATCTGTGCCCACCGATCTGTCTTCGATCGATGCTGACACAGAGGCTGATCGCCTGCTCAACCGGCTTATCAAAGAACACCGGACATCGCCAGTAGTGGTGCAAACCCAAAGAGCCCGTTTGCGCCTAGCGCAAAAGGGTTTGCAGAGGGCGCCGTAGGCTGTCTGCGGCTGGACGTGGGACTAAACATCGATGCGCCATGCACCTTCGAAAAGGCAGCCCCATAACATGCGGCGCTTCGCCCTCGAAATCGCATTGAAGAGCCAGTCAGGTTTGGAGATCAACGAATCGGCCAAGCAATACACACTCAAGAACTTGCCTGGCGAATTTTCAGCACTGTAGCTGCTGACCATAATGCATGCGGCATTCCAGAAGGTCGACCTGAGCGCGGATCTGAGTGCTGATTTCTCTCGGAAATACGATTTGGCATTAAAGGCTGTAATGAAGCGCCCCGATCTTTGAGGAGGCACCACACTTTGGGAAGATGAACCCTGACTGTCAACAACGAATAGATCAACCGGCCGCTTACTGGCTACAAAAGGCCTGAAGACCACATCGGAGAGAACGGGCGGCTCAAGTGGGCAAGCAACTGACCAAGGACTGATCCCCGCCCCGTTTACTCAAAACCCTGTGCACCTCGGGAAAGCCCGACCGAGGTCCCGACTTAAACAAACTGACTTACACCAAACGCCGTTGCCATTCAATTACAGAAGTGTGGTTTTGCGGACCTTCTGATCTACCCTTGCAATTAAAGATGTGTTCGTACAGACCAGACCTCTGGGAACAAAACAACATCCAACATTTTCCGCAAGTAGCTGATCCCCCCAGTTCCTCCCGTTCCTCGTTTAAATCCAATCACTCGCTCTACAGTGGTCACATGACGGAATCGCCACAAACGGAAAGTATCTTCAATATCTACCAACTTCTCGCCTAAATGGTATAGGGCCCAGTATTTCACTGGATTCTGATACACAGTAAGCCACGCCTGTTCCACTTCCTCGTTCTGACTATACGCGCCTCGCCAATCTCGATTCAGGTGTGACTCTGGGATGTACAACCCTTGCCTCGCCATCAAGCGCAAACTCTCATCGTAGAGTGAAGGTGCCTCATAAGCTTGAGTCACACAAGTGAGTAGGTCTTCTTTATGTGCATGAGGTCGCAACATGGCAGCGTTCTTGTTCCCTAGGCCAAATTCGATACATCGGTATTGCCAACTCTGAAACCCACTCGATTGCAACAAATGTGGACGAAACGCCGTGTACTCTGAGGGAGTCATCGTGCTCAGTACGTCCCAAGCCTGGACAAGTTGCTCCATGATTCTGGAAACGCGAGCGAGTTTCTTGAGGGCTGGCGATAAGTTCTCATTTCGTACGTCACTTATTGCCTCGCGAAGTTCAGCAAGTAGTAGCTTCATCCAAAGCTCACTCACCTGATGCATCACGATAAACAACATCTCATCGTGTTCTTCTGATTGGGGTATTTGTGAAGATAGCAATTTGTCAAGCTGGAGATAGTCTCCATAGCTCATCTTCCCGCTGAAATCTAATTGGGCTTCTTCTTCTAAAACGATGCGTTCACCATCAGAATTCGCATGCATTGGGCAACCTGTCATGGTCAATCTCCGTGGATTTGAGGTTAAGTTACGGCGTTCTTATGTGCGAATCGAGAATAGCGCCACTCTTCGGTTTGCATCACTTTGTGAAAATGATCTACCGCACTCCAGACATCTGAAAACCCGAGATAAAGCGGCGTGAACCCGAAACGCAAAATATCGGGGTACTGCTCACCATCACCGGCGCGGAAATCTCCCACAACACCCCGCGCAGCCAGCGCTTGAATAATTTCGTAGGCGCCCTCTTTTGCAACAAGGCCTACATGAGAGCCCCGCCCCTTTGGCTCGCGAGGTGTCACGATCGAGATACCGTACGGTGTCAAACGTTCATCCACCAATCGCATGAACAAATCGGTCAAAGCAAGCGATTTTTCTCTCAATGCATGCATCCCTCCAAGCTCTTGAGCCGCAAGAAATCCATCGACTCCACACTCCAATGCAAGCAAGCTCAAGATTGGTTGAGTTCCACATTGAAATCGAGTGATACTGGATGAGGGAACATAGTCTGGAGAGAAATCAAAAGGCGCTATATGCCCCCACCATCCTGCGAGAGGCTGCCAAAATCTGCCCACATGCTTGGGGTGTACCCAAACGAATGCGGGAGCACCTGGACCTCCATTTAAATATTTGTAACCACACCCTACCGCGAAATCTGCCCCATCTGAATGAAGATCAACGGGCACCGCTCCCGCACTATGCGCCAAATCCCAAACCGTCAGCACTCCAAGGCCGTGGGCCAACTCACTCACCTCTCGCATGTTGTGCATTGCCCCCGTTCTGTAATTGACATGCGTGAGCATCAAAACAGCCACATCGTCCAAAAGCACGGAACCAAGCTCTTGTTCTTGAATGTCAACGAGTACGAGCTCATATCCACGCTCTTTGCAAATTGCTTGCGCAATGTACAAATCGGTCGGGAAGTTGCTTCGCTCGCTGACAATTTTCTTTTTCACCGGGGAGTCTGCCGCTGCAATGCTCAGTGCAGTAGCCAACACTTTGAATAAATTAACTGATGTTGTATCGGTAGCGACAACCTCTCCCGGATGTGCCCCAATCAATTGCGCAATCTTGTCACCGACTTTTCTAGGAAGCTCAAACCAACCCGAACTATTCCAACTACGGATCAGCTCATTTCCCCATTCATGCTGAATAGCTTGAGTGACTCTGCTTTGTGCCGTCTTTGGTAGAGCCCCCAAAGAATTCCCATCCAGATAAACCAAGCCTTCTGGCAATTGATACATTCCCTTCAACCCGCGCAACGGGTCTTGTCTATCCATCGCTTGGCAGTCTTCGTAACTTAGCGGCTTCATAAAACTCCCCTTAGACTCACAGTTCACGCAATACAGCTCTTACAGGACTTGCATCTGCCGTCATCAGCTTCAGCGGTAATGCAATCAACTCATACTCTCCTTCCGGGACCTCATCCAAATATAAGTTCTCTAGCACCCGCATACCTTTCAGACGCAATACCGCATGACCGGGTAGCTCTTTGCTATCGCTTGGATCTACGCTAGCGCTATCCGTCCCAATCAAACACACCCCCATACTTGCAAGGGCAATCAGTGTCTGCGGTGCAAACGCCTTACTCTTCGGGTCAAACTCATTCAGTGGAAATTTTTCATATCCCCTGACAAGAACACGAGGAGCGAGTCTGCCAAAAGCATGCTCTAAATCCGAGGGCTGAATCAAAGCGCCTGAAGTCCTCGCATCAATCACGTTACATCTGTCCAGAAAAGGCACTAGATCCAACTCACCCACCGTTTCGCCATCAACGTCGTAGTGCAGGGGAGCATCAGCATGCGCACCAATGTGAAAGGAGAACCTAAGCCGACAAACGTTGACCGGACAGCTCGCCCCAATTTGGGCAACCCAGTCTTGCTCATATGCGGTATCTCCAGGGAAAACAGGACTGAATTCGGCCCCCGGCGGGGAGATATCCCAAAGTTTTTTCATGGCTAAAATGCAACTCATAAAAAGTATTAAATATAAATTTAATAATACCATAGTTAAAATTAAAATGTTTATCATGGCGGATTCAAAAGTGCAATGCAACACCTGATCCGCTTAGACCTGAAGAAGCCCAAGCTCACAACCTCGTATCACCACCTCAACCCTGAAGACCACATGACGATCGCCAGTCTCAAGCAGCAAACTACAGCCTGCGAGGCATTGCGTCATTGGTCGGTTGCTCAGCGTGGACTGCCCCGGGTATGACTGACCCCCAGACGTCCGCGGAAAAGCCCTGCGCATGGCGTAGAAGCCCCAAGGGGAATACCCCCCGTGGGCGGCAGTGAAATCGTTGCCCCCGAAGATCGGCTCAAGGAATTCGAACGCAAAAACCACGGGTTAAGGGGTCAAGACCACAATGAAACTCTGAAGTTGGGCAGCGTGTTTCTCATACTAATTGGCAGGTCCATGGGGCCAACAAGGTCTGACTGCAAATGAGCCGTGCAGTTCTTAGGGTGAGGCGCTGCAACTTCGAGAGACTCAATCGCAAGGCTGGTGCGCAAGGCGTACGCAGGGGCAAATCAGTGCGACAGACAATGCCGGAAACCTCCGCACCGTGCCCACTCGATCGGGTCAACCGGGTCATAAGGCCGACATGCACAACCGGCTATGAGTGTCGGACCCCTCCTCCGCGAACACATGGCAGAGCTGGCCGTACTTGGCCTTTGTCATTGATGTATTTGCCTGCCAAATTTTGAGTTGCGCGACTGTCGCAGAATGCAGACTGACTTTGTTTTGGATGCACAGGAGCAGGTTTTGTTCGAACGCCAGCCTGCGGCCGATGATTTGATCAACCATTCCGACAGGGGCTAGCAACACGTGAGCATCCGCAGCCCCGAGCGGCCAGATCAAGCGGGCATCAAACTATCGGTAGGCTGCAAAAGGCCGCCCACGATAACGTGCTGACCGAAACCATCAGCGGGTTGTACAAAGCCGAGCTGAGTCAACTCCGGGGACTCTGGGATAACAGGGAATCCGTGAAACTGGTCACCCTGCAATGGGTGCTGTGGTTCAACCACATCCAAATGCTCAAACCAATTGAGGCATCCCTGCGGGTGTGGGTGAGGCTGCGGCAAACTACTGAAAGCGGCTTACCGGCTCCAGCACCTCAACAAAGGTGTCAATTGAAACCAACCGGCCTCCTCAATACCCAGGGCCGTTCAGAATATCCAACAGTTGAACCTAAGAGGCGTAGCCGTGCGATAAGGCACAGACAGCGCTGCTGGGGTGGGCATAAGTTGCTAGGTATGCACAGTTCGCGTGTGCATACACGTCAATTTCCAACCCATGCAGGAGCAGCGAATAATGACATCCAAAAATCCATCACCAAGTCGCACAACACACGACGAAGATCTGGCAAAACAGGCACGCCCCGGCCATGGCATTCCGTCGCAAGACCCGAGGCTCTCAGCGCAGTTTGCACTGAGCACTGAAGAAACGCGGCGCGAAACCGGTTCCGTGTTGATGGGAAGTGATCTGGTGGTCGGTGCAGCAACAGGAGCAGGGGTTGGCGCCATGATGAGCGGGCCCGTCGGCATATTGATCGGTGCCAGTCTAGGTGCTGTTACGGGTGTGTTAGGCGGCGTTGCCGCAACATCGGCTTACGTCGTCTTAGAAACCGCGCTGAGCACCCAATCAGTACCGGATGAGGAAATGCGCCTGCACATCGAGGACAGTGGGGGCAAAGGTCCACCCGTAGTGCTGATTCATGGATGGCCTCTATCTACAAAGGCATGGGTGCCACAGGTGTCGGTGCTGCGAGATGCGGGTTATCGCGTAGTGACTTATGACCGCCGAGGCTTTGGCCGGTCGGCAAAGTCTGATTCAGACTACAACTACGACACCCTGGCCGACGACCTACAGTGCGTCATGGATCAATCCGGGCTCAAGCAGGTGACGTTGGTCGGGTTCTCAATGGGCGGCGGGGAAGTAGCCCGCTACGTCGCACGCCATGGTAATTCAAGACTTCACAGCGTGGTATTTGCTGCAGCCGTACCGCCCTGCTTGATGCAAAAGACAGACAACCCCGAAGGCCCGCTGACGCCTGAAAAGGCACGCGCATCAAGACTGGCGCTTGAGCAGGACCGAGACACCTTCTTCAATGAGTTCACCAGAGATTTTTTCTCAGCCAACGGCGTGCTGATGGTCGATGAAACGCAACGCCAGGAAGCGATCGAAATGTGCCAGCAGTCGGCGCAGCATGCGGCGTTGGCATGCATGGATGCGTTCCACACAACAGATTTTCGTGAAGACTTAGAGAAAATCACCGTACCAACACTGGTGATCCACGGGGACGCAGATGTGATCGTGCCCATCGAAGGCTCTGGCGAGCGCATAAATCGTGCCATACACCACAGCCAAATGGTGCGTGTGATCGGTGCACCCCACGGACTGAATGTGTCTCACGCCAAGGCCTTCAACGACGCACTACTGGCATTCCTGAAAAGCTGATCCGTTGTGGCCACAGCCAGCGCCTCAAGACTGGTCTCAGCCTCTGTGAAGCAACTGCCGTTGTCCGTGAGCCATTCAATGAGCTTGGGCGGTTTGCCCTCCGGGCCAAACCTGTTCTCCACTGTCTGCATCACCAAATCGCCCGCCAAGGCTGCATCGATGCCTTTGGTGGTAGCGACCCAGCTCATGATTTCCCTGTCGCAGCAATTCAGCGCAAATACCACTCGGACTTTTTCGCCGTTGTCACACGACAGCTCCAAGCCATCTGAACACCATCGCACATCACTTTCCTTGAAGGCGACTTTTCCTTCGTGCTTTCTGGTGTCGACGGGCTTTTCGCCATGCTGGTAAGCAGCCAGCCTTCGTCAGGCATCACCCGGTAAACCCGTTTGTGGTTGATCCGGTCATGTCCCTCTAATCACATGCGAGCCTAAGCTCAGCGGTAGACGTAAGTGGCGCGGTCCTTGGCTACATTGGCAATGACTTGCTTGACGACAGCGTCATCGTTGCGTGGGGTTGACTTTCTCAAGTCTGTCCACTCGACCGGGCGATCTCTCTTGGCCAATACGTGGCTGCGCGACCCGCCAAGGGCATTGCAGACGGTTCTCACTGCTCGCCCCCGGGCAATACTGGCGAGCGGACAATCCACTTTTTTGCCTTGGCGAAGTCCACTGCCTCCTTGAGAATTTCGGTCTCCAAAGTTTGGATGCTCAGTTCGCCTTCCCGTTGTTTGATGCGGGCATGGCCTCTTGCAGTTCGGACGCTGGCACCCACAGCCATCAGTGAGCCTTACAGATGGGCTTTTCGCCATTGAAAGAGTTGCGCTGCAGTGATGCCAAATTGCCGGTCAACCATTAAAACGGAATTGCCAGGTTCGTTGGCCTGTTTCACGATTTCAAGCTTTTGCTCAGGGGTCCAGCGCCTGCGGCGCTGAACACTGGTCACCACTTCCTCCCTAGTGGGCGTTGCTGAAGGCATAGGCATAGTCATATCCATGGTTGTATCCTGTTTCTTAGTTTAAGGAATGCCGACGGGACTGTGTTTCAGAGACTACTGAGCAGCCTTACATAGACTGAATGAAAGAATCCAATGACAGCCAATTGTCTTCTGTGAATCTGCCGCATTTAAGAATTAACGCGGCCAAACGATTGTCATCGCAATAAAGATAGGCCAAGGGCACCTCCAAAGCGATTGCAATTGATTGGGCGATCTTGATTGGTGGCTCATGGATACCGTTTTCATAACGGCTTATGCGTGCACTGGCGGTCTGCTCATCCAAGCCCAGCAGGACCCCCAATTTGTCTTGGGAAAGACCCATGCTCTGCCTTGCAGTTTTCAATCTCTGACCAAAAACACCCAATTTCTCATGGGACTGATGCACAAGAATAGTCACTCATCAAATGTCGTCAATATTTCGCATCCTGTCTCTACGAATTTCGTGGGTATGCCGGTACGCAACTACCCTGTCGCTGTATTTGTGCAGACCCCCCAGTCAGGAATACTCGGTCTGAGACGACTTGAAAAATCTACGAAAAACGAAGATTTTAGCGTTTTTTGCAAAAAAATGATAACTACTATATATAACATATTTATGATATGTAAAACTTAAAGACTAAAATAAACATAGGAAATTAATTCCTGTGTTTTTTGCTTTTTCCGTAGATAGTCGACCCTTAAAGTTATCAAATGGCTGGACTATGTTGCGAAGGTCTAGTCATTCAAACCTCAAGATACTGACAAGCCTGATTGAGCTGAAGCGGTGGGAGTGGAGCAACTTGCCCATTCTTCACACGGTGATTGGGCGGCATGTTTATTTCAGTATCGCCACCGAAATACTCGAGAAACCAAACGAGCCGAGGACTCGCTCACTCAAACAACTCCTAAATCACCCGAGCTACACCGACCGCGCCATTCGGATGAAGTTGCGCGAAATGGAGCGCTTGGGTTTGATCTCCAACACAAGCAGCGACATCGACAAAAGAGTGCGCTTTGTGCTCCCCACACCCAAATTTGAGCAACTCATTGAAGCCCACGCCAAGTTTTACAGGAGTTTGCTGGAAAAAGAATACATCCTTCTGGAGAAATAGTTGACTGTTCACCCTCGCATCCGAAAACCACTGGCCGCGCTGACTCTGCTAATTGCCACCACATCACACAGTCAAGTGTCAGAGCCCATTGCTCATAGTTCATTCAACTACCGCCACTATTTAGGCATTGTGATTCAACAGCACCCAAGCGTGCAGGCAGCCCTGAAGCAAATTGAGTCAGCACAGCAAGACGTCCAGGGGGCCAAGTGGCAATTTGGCCCCACACCGTCAATCGGTAGCGAGAGAAACAGCAGATCAGTCAATGGCCTGTCAGACAGCCGTTCAAGTTTTGCCCGCATGCAGCAACCCCTGTGGACGGGTGGGCGATTGACAGCCCAACTCGACAGAGCCCAGGCCCAGGAGACCATCGCCGGCCTGACGATGGAAGAACAACGCCTGACCCTTGGCACGCGATGGCTGCAACTGTGGGCCGATGTTCAAGCCGCAGAACTCAAGGTCCAGGCCTACACCGAAAGCGAAAGCCAGCACCGCAAATATGTGCTCCAAGTGCAAAATCGGGCAGCCGTGGGCCTTGCGCCGCGCAGTGATATCCAGCTCTCGCTCACGCGTCTGGCGGCCATGCAAGCTGAGCTTGAACAGGCCGGCACGCAAAAGAGGATGGCGATCAGCAGACTTGAGCAAATGCTTGGCGGCCCACTGCCTTCCAATGCCCTGCAATGGACAGCGCCCCTGCAAGCCCCACCGGCCCAAAACACAGCCCTGCAGCGAGCGGCCCATGAATGGCTAAGCGAAGTTCAAGACAAACACCCCAGCCTGAAAAAGGCGTCTGCGGTGTCACTAGTGGTCAAAGCAGATATCGAACTGGCCAAATCCAGAGCCTCTCCGGAGCTGTATGTTCGTGGCGAAGTCCTCCACGGCGACGTTACCAAAACAAGAAGGCAAATTTATGTAGGTGTCAGCTCCAGCTTTGGCGCGGGCTTGTCCACCCTGTCCACCATCGCCGCGGCCCAGGCAAAACTCGACGCGCAAGAGCACGAAGCCGAAACACGCCGTCGCGAAATTGCCGAGCAAGTACTGGCCGACGTGGAAAACCTTGACTCCCAAACCAAGCGACTGCGCTACCTGGAGCAGGCCTACAGCAGTGCCGACGAGTTTCTGAAAGCATCAGAAGTGCAATTTGCTTTTGGACGCAGAAGCTGGCAAGAGCTTATGAACACCGCCCGGGAAAAAGCCCAGGCCCTCATCCTACTGGCCGATGCTAAATCAGTTCAGTGGCTGTCTCAACAACGACTGCAATTGCTGTCTATGGGCATCGACGCCTATCTGAACAACAACGCAAACCCCTGAGCCAGCAGCCAAATACATGAGAAGTTTCAAAATACCCCTGCCTGATTTGGTCGCACTGCACGCCGTGCTCATGCGCCTGGCCCAGTTGCGCCGTGAGCCGGTCGATGCCTTGGCACTGCAAGCCGCCTTGCATCACTTGCCCGAATCGCACGACCATCTACCCCCGCTGCTTGACGCACTAGCCCAACTCAGCCAATGGCCTAAACCCCAATGGTCCGAAAAGCCAGACGAGGGCCGATTGCCCTGCATCGTGATCAGTCCTGAAGGCCAGTTGGGCATGATCACCGCCCGCACACCAGAAGGGCTTTGGGCAACCAACTGGTGGCTGCCCGAGTCGCGCCAATTTGCCGAAAAAGTCGCACCCGGCTTCTCCCAAGGTCATGTCTTTGTGCGCATGCGAATGACGGTGCCCTTTGTCATCAGCCAAAGTCCAAGTCTGCAATTGGTCTGGACTGAGCTACGCACACAAAAACGCGGCTTGCTCGACATCGCTGCGTGCACCATCGCCATCAGCTTGCTGGCATTGGCCACCTCGTTTTACACCATGCAAGTCTATGACCGCGTGGTGCCCACCCAAGCCACCGCCACTTTGTGGGTGCTCTCAATCGGGGTTTTGCTGTCGGTGTTGTTGGAGACCTTTGGCAAATGGCTGCGCTCCAAGCAAATCCACCACCTGACCGATGCGGTCGATCAAAACCTCGCCCGCTCCGTTTATGGCCGCTTTCTGTCGGTGCGGCTAGACCAAGTGCCCGCCAGCGTGGGGGCCACCTCCTCGCGCTTGCGCAGCTACGAGAGCATCCGTGCATTTTTGGTCAGCTTCAGCACCCAAGCCATGGTCGACATCCCGCTGGCTCTACTCACCCTGGGTGTACTGACCCTTATCGGCGGCTGGCTGGCTTTGGTTCCAGGCATGTTTTTAGTGCTCGGCCTGCTGATCGGCATCATGTTCCATAACCGCATGGACCAACTGGCCAAACTTGCCACACCCGCGCAACACCAAAAATTGGGACTGCTAGTTGAAAGCATCGAGGGCGCAGAAACCATCAAATCAGGACAGGGTGGCTGGCGCATGCTCTCCAAGTGGCTGGACATCACCGACGAATCCCGCCAGCACGAACAAAGCATGCGGCAACTCACCGAAATGCAGCAACTTCTGGTGACCATGTTTCAGCAAATTGCCTATGTCGGCTTGGTTGCTGCTGGCGCCTTGGTAATTGGCCATGCCGACTTCACCATGGGCGCGCTCATTGCATGCTCCATTTTGAGTAGCCGAATCTTGGCACCCATCGCCACCATCCCTGCGCTCATCATGCAATGGGCACAAACGAGGGTTTCGCTTCAAGACCTTGACCGCCTTTGGGCGCTTCAACTGGATCACCCTCCCGGTACCGAGCCCATCGTGATCGAGCCCCTGCGTGGCCAATACGAGCTGGTCGACATCCAAATGAGCTATAGCGGCAACGTGGCGCTCAACGTCAAACAGCTGCGGATCCTCGCAGGCGAGAGAGTAGCCATCCTGGGCGGAATCGGTAGCGGCAAGACCAGTATGCTCAGGCTGTTATCGGGCATGTACAAAGCCGGCCAAGGCCGCGCCCTGCTCGACGGCATTGATCTTGACCACATCGCCAAAGGCAGCTTGGCTCATCAAATTGGCTTTGTCCCGCAAGACGGCCGCCTGTTCGCTGGTACTTTGCGCGATAACCTCGTGCTCGGCATGAACGACCCTGGTGACGACGCACTTTTACAAGCCGCACGCGAAACGGGCCTGTTTGAAGCAGTCATCGCCGCCCACCCCAAAGGCATCGCCCGTGAAGTCTTTGAAGGTGGACAAGGCCTCTCTGGCGGTCAACGGCAACTGGTGCACATTACCCGCGCCGTACTACGAAACCCCCGCATCTGGCTGCTCGACGAACCCACAGCCTCCATGGACAGCCCGTTGGAAAATCATGTGATCCAAACCCTGCAAAACAAGCTCAAGCCAAACCATCAAAGCCAACCAAGCACCCTGGTGCTGGTCACCCACAAACCGCAACTGCTTGTCCTTGTGCAACGCATCATCGTCATGGCCAATCAACAAATCATTCTCGACGGGCCGCGTGACCAAGTCCTGCAACAGTTGCAGGCCATTGCAGCTCAAGCCCACCAAGCTAGAAAAACCAACCTCAGTCCCGCAGGTACCACCCCATGAGTCTCAACCGTTCACCTCAACGCTTCACGGGCCTTTACCTACTAATAATCATTATTGTGTTTGTGGTCTGGGCCTCCTTGTTTGAAATTGACCAAATTGTCCGCGCACAAGGCCAAGTCATCCCGCAAGAAAAAACTCAGATTATCCAGGCGGCCGATGGCGGTGTGATCAAAGAGCTCCGAGTCAACGAGGGCGAAATCGTCAAGAAAGGCCAAGTATTGGCCGTGCTGGAAAGCGAGCGCGCTCGTGCAGGCGTCGAAGAAATCACCAACCGCATCGCCGGGTTGCACATCACGCGGCTGCGCACCCTGGCAGAAGCCACTGGCCAAAACCTCCAGTTTGGGGCTTATGACAAAAGTCACCCAGACCTTGTGCAAGCGCAAAAACAATTGCATCTGCAAAACCAAAGCGCCCTGCAAAAAGACGAGCTCGCCTTGTTTGAGCAACTGCAGCTGGCTCAGGCCGAGTCCGCAATCATGCAGCACCTGTATGACAACGGCGACATCAGCCAGGTTGAGCTCATGCGTGCCCAACGCGGCTTAGTCGATGCTCGGCAAAAGCTACACGCTGTGCAAGAGAAATACAAGACAGATGCGCGACGCGAGCACGCCAAAATCGAAGAAGAAATCACCAGCCAACGCAGCAAACTGCAAGAGCGCCAAAGCGTACTCAGCCATACCGAAATCCAGGCTTCACTTGACGGCATTATCAAATCCCTGCGCATCAACACCTTGGGTGGGGTGCTGCGCGGCGGCGACGAACTCATGCAAATCTCGCCAACATCAGGTGGCTACATCATCGAAGCCAAAGTCAACCCTGTCGATATCGGCCAGCTGCAAGTGGGTATGCCCGTGGCCGTGCGCCTGGACGCCTTTGATTACAGCATCTACGGCAGCCTTAACGGCCAACTCACATACTTGAGCTCCGACACGCTGACCGAACAAAGCCCAGACGGCCGCGGCCAAGTCTATTACCGGGCCAACGTGCTCCTGAGTGACTTTGTTCCCTCCCAGCGCATCCAAAGCACAGACGTCAAAGCTGGCATGACCGCCTCGCTCGACATCCTTACAGGTCGGCGCAGCGTGCTTGTTTTCATAACCAAACCTATCATGCGTGCCTTCAGCGGTGCACTGGGGCAAAAATGACAAAGTGACACTCCGGGGGGCAGTTCAAACCCGGGGCGACTCAAAGGCCCGCATTAGAGGGTGAGCTGTAGCACCGTGTCTCGCAAGGGCAAACAACTTTAGGCCGCCCTGGCTTTGATCAGGTTCTCAATTTGCTTGTCTTCGACGACCGGGGGATTTGCCATCACCAGGTTGGTCCAATTACAGCGGGCTCTAGCTTGGGCCGGCTCGAAAACGGGCGTTCAGACCTTTCCACTGCTCGACATAAAGGAAAGTCTCCATTGGTAACCGCACGGCAAACGGTTGAAGAACTAAAGGGATGCAATCAACCTCAAAGCATCTGCTGTTAGGTGAGCACCATCGAGAGTGGAATATTCAAGGGGAAATTTGCCATGCATTGGCGTAACTCGTTCCCATAGAGACCTCTGGATTCGGTTCCAACACCACGACATCGGCCCCTTCTTTCGCAAGGTAAACCGCAGTACAGACGCCTATGATCCCACCGACTAAAACAACAACTTGCGTGGTTTCCCCGTTCAAGGTTTGTCGGGGACTAGGGTAGACATACAATTTTAATAATTAGCATTATATGAATAGACAATATAAGACATAAGTTGTACTTATGAGGCTCGCCTTCGGTAGTATCCGTTCGGAGCTCTTGTGCACAGCAAGTGCAGACAGTGACACGCACCAGCCCACACGAACGAATGTCGCAAACGTTTATTACTAAAACCTCAAGGAGTGAGACTGCATGAGCAAATCTATGGGTAGCTTCCAACATATCGTCGAGCAAGAGCGAGGACTCAAGAAGGTTCTGAGCGCAGGACAAATGGGCATGATTGCAATAGGTGGCGCAATCGGCACCGGGTTGTTCTTAGGAAGTGGACTGGCGATTGGATTTGCCGGTCCGAGCGTTATCCTCAGTTACGCAGTAGGTGCACTTATAGCCTTGATACTGATGGGTTGCCTCGCAGAGATGACCATCGCTCACCCAACCTCTGGATCGTTCGGAGCGTACGCAGAGCACTACGTGAGCCCTTGGGCAGGATTTATGGTTCGCTATTCTTATTGGGCATGTAATGTCTTAGCCATTGGCGCTGAAGTGACCGCAGTGGGAATTTACATGAAGTTCTGGTACCCAGACATACCCAGCTGGTTCTGGATTTCCTCTTTCTCTCTTGCCTTGGTCTTAATCAATGCATTAAGTGTCAATATCTTCGGCTTCGTTGAATACTGGTTCTCGTTAATTAAGATTGTTGCAATCGTTGCATTCATCCTGATTGGTTCGTATGTCGTCTTTGGTCCCACCACAAAAGTTGGTGACGTAATTCCTGGGTTCAATCATTACACCGACCATGGGGGCTTTTTCCCGCAAGGGCTATGGGGAATGTGGATTGCAGTCATCGTCTCGATATTCAGCTACCTTGGGATCGAGATGATTGCCGTCGCAGCTGGCGAGGCACATGAACCAGAAAAAGCCATCAAGATCGCAGTTTGGTCAACATTCATCCGCTTAGCACTTTTTTACCTCCTCACAATGGGCCTTATGCTCGCCATCGTCCCGTGGACCCAAGCTGGCCATGAAGAAAGTCCATTTGTCAAAGTTATGACTGCGGTCAACATTTCTGGCGCCTCAGGGGTTGTGAATTTCGTTATCCTCATCGCAGCAATCTCCGCGATGAATAGTCAGCTCTACATCACTTCGCGAATGATGTTTAGCCTATCCTGCGCAGGATATGCTCCTAAACAGTTAAGCCGTCTTAACAAACGTGGCATTCCAGTGTTGGGTTTATTGCTCTCGACCGGCGGCATTGCGTTAGCAACCGTTCTCAGTGTCGTTGCCCCAGAAAAATCCTTCACTCTCATGATGGCAGTTTCAATGTTTGGAGCCCTGTTCACATGGTTCATGATTTTTGTCACTCATCTCTTTTTCCGAAAGAAGTGGCGCAATGAAAACTCACAAGCTTTGCCCTTTCGTATGCCTGGATTTCCATACCTGACATGTCTAGGTGGGGCCCTCATGCTCGCCATCATGGTCACCACCGCATTCACAAAGGAATTCCAAATGACATTATTCTTTGGCATTCCAGCTTTAATCTTTCTTAGTGTTGTGTACTTTGTCTGGTATGAAAAGTGGCATTCCCCCAGATCAGTAAACAAATAGATAGGCGGAATCGAGTCTGAAGTGCAACACCTGAGCCCTTAAGGTCAGACGATGGCCCGGTGAAACTGGACAGGGTGAATGAATCGCCCCGAGTTTCGTGGAGGCCAGTTGGTTTAAGTTGAGACCTCGGTCTCGTTTTTCCCGGCTAGCTGCCGGTGGTAGTTCACCTCAGCTTCAGCCGGTGGAATATACCCAATCGAGCTTAGCAGTCGG
>ERZ1022756.270-NODE-270-length-16693-cov-8.087210_pt1 | contig 16693 bp, 14 predicted proteins | sample MGYA00520902_ERZ1022756 | MGnify/ENA primary metagenome ERZ1022756 (study PRJEB33162, sample SAMN09537601) | freshwater metagenome | isolation source: freshwater | place: Canada:Alberta | collected 2017-07 | study: EMG produced TPA metagenomics assembly of the...
AACACATACTTCGGAACAATGAAACATGAAATTCCCTTTGTTCCTGAAGGCGCATCGGGCGTACGAGCCAACACCAAGTGAATGATGTTGTCGGCCATGTCATGCTCGCCAAAGGTGATGTAGATCTTTGTTCCCGAGATGAGGTACGTACCGTCGGACTGCTTAGTTGCCTTCGTGCGAACCGCGCCCACGTCTGAACCAGCATCTGGCTCTGTGAGGTTCATTGTTCCTGTCCATTCACCAGAGATCATCTTTGGCAAGTAGGTCATCTTTTGAATCTCATCACCATGGTGCATGATGGCGTCAATGGCGCCTTGGGTCAGAAGTGGTGCCATCGTCAAAGCCATGTTGGACGAATTCATCATTTCTTGAATGGCGATGTTGACGAGCCATGGGAATCCACCGCCACCAAAACCAGGGTCAAAGCCCACGGCACCCCAACCCGCATCAACATACGCCTGATAGGCCTCTTTGAATCCGTCAGGAGTCGTCACGGTTCCATCTGCATTGCGATGGGATCCAACGGTGTCACCCAACTTGTTCAACGGCGAGAAACGCTCTTCAAAAAAACGAGCAGCTTCAGAGAGAAGGTCTCCGACCATCGATGCATCAACGTCAGCAAACTTCGGAAGTGATGTGATATCGCTTAAGCCACAGAAGCGGTTCAGAACAAAATCAATGTCACCAAGTGGTGCGTTATAGATAGTCATTGTGAGTACCCCGTGAGTGAGCGCCATTGTGTAGCGAACTGTGCTGCAACTTCGTCCGGGGTCATACGCAAAGTTGACTCCGGAACCATGTCTGCGATTGCTCGACCCTCTTTGTAGTGATGAACATGTCCAACACCAATGAAGAGTTCTTTACGCACTGCGACAAGGTCTGCAGGTGGTGAGTCTGACAAGAATCCCCATAGCGACAGTGCAAGGTTGAGGTCGTATACAGAGGGTGCGCGACCAAACATTGATGCACGACGCAGTGCAATCAACGAACAGCCTTTCAAAGCATCTTCAATGTGTTCTCCGGCAGATACACGAACGCGACCCTCAGCACGACGTGCCAAGGTGATGATGTACCCCTGGTCCGGGCCTTGGTATCCAAGTCGATCCCCTGCAGGTTGACGCCCTTCAATCTCACCTGGACGACCTGGCTGCCATCCAGCCGGAACGACGTCTGGTGACTCGTAATAGCGGACCGGTTCAACCGGAGGTACAGGGGCGAATCGGGGTGCTGCCATAAGGGGAAACTCTACGCCGAAGAGCCCTCTTCCGAGGAAGAACTACTCAGTTCGCGTGAAGAAGCCCGTAGACCAGAGACTCTTCGAGAGCCTGCCAGGACGCTTCGATGATGTTGGTCGAGACACCGATGGTGGTCCAGCTTCTGTCGCCATTCGTGGCGTCAATGAGGACCCGAGTGATGGCTCCGGTTGCACTGCCACCATCCAAGATGCGCACCTTGTAGTCCACGAGGTGAATCTTGTCGATCTGGGGGAAGCTGGAACGCAAGCTGGCACGAAGGGCGGCGTCAATTGCGTTGACAGGCCCGTTACCGGCCGAGACGTTCTCGAAGAGCTGATCCCCGACCCACACTTTGACAACAGCCTCAGTTGTAAAGCGGCCGTCAGAAGCTTCGTCAGTGACGACACGCATTGTTTCAACACGGAACTGATCCTGTGTCCAACCCGTCGCACGACGCATCAACATTTCAAGCGATGCATCTGCAGCCTCGAAGTGGTAGCCCTCGTGCTCAAGGCGCTTGAGGTCTTCAATCACCGTGTTCACCGCAGCACCATCCAGCGTGAGTCCCAGTTCATCTGCTTTCACTTCGATGGTGGCGCGTCCGGCCATTTCACTCACCACGAAACGAGTGCCATTGCCAACGATTTCAGGATCAACGTGTTCGTATGCGTCACGAGCTCGCTTGATTGCAGAAACATGCAAACCGGCTTTGTGAGCAAACGCTGATGCTCCAACATATGGAGCTTGCGGATTAAGTGGACGGTTCAGAACTTCTGCAACGTGGTTACTCACGGCAGTAATTCGGGAGAGATGACCTTCTGGTAGGCAGCTAAAGCCCATCTTTAATTCAAGGTTCGGAATCACGGTGGTGAGGTTGGTGTTTCCTGTGCGCTCACCCAAACCGTTCAACGTGCCTTGTACGTGACGCACGCCAGCCAATACGGCTGCCATTGAGTTAGCAACAGCACAGCCTGTGTCGTCGTGGCAATGAATACCGAGAGTTGCATCATTTCCAACGAATGCCTTCACCTTGCCGACTATCTCGGCTACTTCATGCGGCAATGATCCACCATTGGTGTCGCACATCACCAAGTGCGTCGCACCCTTCATTACGGCAGCTTCGACGACACGCATTGCGAACTCAGGATTGTTCTTGTATCCATCAAAGAAATGCTCAAGATCAACCAACACTTGACGGCCATGACCATTCAAAAAGTCAACAGAATCTGCAACCATCAAGACGCCTTCATCAAGTGTTGTTTGCAAGGCATCAGTGACGTGATAGTCCCACGACTTTGCAACGATGCACACAGCCGATGTATTCGCATCAAGCAAATTGCGCAGAGTTGCGTCGTCATCAACTTTTCCTTTTGGACGACGAGTCGATCCAAACGCCACAAGAGTTGAGTTGCGGAAATTCAGTTCCTTTGCTGCGCGAGCGAAGAACTCGATGTCCTTCGGGTTCGCACCAGGCCATCCACCTTCAATGAAATGAACTCCGAGATACTCCAACTGTTCTGCAATTCTGAGCTTGTCTTCGACCGTTGCCGATACGCCTTCCACCTGCATGCCATCGCGCAGTGTGGTGTCGAACGCTTCGACCATTTCAAGTGAGGTGGTGGTGTTCATCTCATTGTCTCCGTTGTAAATCTTGTGTGGTGTGGGGTGAATCTAGGAATGAAAAAACCGCCCTAAGGCGGTCGGTGCGCGCACGTCGGAGGCCGGCGTGCGCTAGAGAATAATGATGATTGACGCAGCAGAGCCGAAGTGGCGGCGGGAGGTGTTTGCGGTCAACATGAGTCAAAGTATCGCCGTATTTGCGGCAATCGTCAACTCCCCTGTGGGCAAAGTTGCCTTGGCTGTGGGGAAACCTGTGGAAAACCCATCTCCCTATGGCAGATAAGGGTTTTCTATGTTGAAAACCCAAGGAAATTCCAGAGGGTTCTGGGCTTACGCCAGCTCGAGCCAGTCCTTGTACTGCGGAAGTTGGCCACGAACAGCCTTGCCGTAGATGTCGGCAACCTGCTTGGTGATGGGGCCAGGGCACGGCACGCTGCGGTCATCGACTGAGTTGATGGCGCTGACTTCGGCGGCGGTGCCCACACAGAAGATTTCCTCTGCGATGTAGAGGTCGGAGCGTGCGAGATTGCCCGTCTCGACTTCGTATCCAAGGTCCTTCAGAATCTTGATAACGCTCCACTGCGTGATGCCTTCAAGCGCGCCAGCCGACAATGGCGGCGTGATGACTTTTCCGTTGCGAACGACAAAGAGGTTCTCTCCGGTGCACTCACTGACGAGGCCTTCCATATTGAGAAGAATTGCTTCGTCGTATCCGGCGCGCAATGCCTCAACTTTTGCAAGTGAAGAGTTTGCGTAGTTAGCAACCGTCTTTGCTGCGGGTGGAAGCATGTTGTGATCAAGACGCTTCCATGAAGAGATCTTCATGCGAACACCCTTGGTCATTGCATCTTCACCGAGATACGCGCCCCATGGCCAGCATGCAATTGCAACATCAACGCTGCAAGGCAGAGTATTGAGACCCATCTCGCCGTAGCCGTAGTACGCAATCGGGCGGATGTAACAACCTGGCAAACCAGTGGAGCGAACTGTCTCGCGTGTTGCGTCGACAATCTCTTGCACGGTGTATGGAATCTCCATACCGAGAATCTTTGCGCTGCGGAACAAACGCTCGATGTGTTCGGTGAGGCGGAAGATGGCAGGACCATCAGCGGTTTCGTATGCGCGAATTCCTTCGAAGACACCAGTTCCGTAATGGAGTGTGTGGGTCAGGACATGCACCTGAGCCTTGTCCCAGTCGACGAGAGTGCCGTTCATCCAAATTTTCGGTGTGGGGATCAGGGTAGGCATTGGTGCTCCTTGAGATTGCGCTGTTGTGAAGATTACTTGCCAGCAACGAGTGCGGCGATTGAGTTTCCGATTTCCACGGTGTTCCCTGTGGGTGCGGTGTCGCACGCTGTGCGAATTCGTGCAGCTGCGTCGTTTTCACCCAGGAATTCCAACATGAGTGCAGCCGACAAGATGGCTGCAGTGGGGTTTGCCTTGCCCGTACCCACGATGTCGGGAGCCGAACCATGCGATGGCTCGAACATGGACGGGCCGGTGCGTGCAGGGTTGAGGTTGGCAGACGATGCCAAGCCAATACCGCCGCTGACAGCACCACCAAGGTCGGTGAGGATGTCGCCGAACAAGTTGTCGGTGACGATGACGTCATAACGATGTGGATCTTCAACGAAGTAGATGCATGCAGCATCAACGTGGTTGTACGCAGTGCCGACTTGTGGGAACTCTTTTGCAACATCGTTAAAGGCACGCTGCCAGAGGTCACCAGCGAATGTGAGCACGTTTGTCTTGTGCACGAGAGTCACGTGCTTGCGTTCACGCTTCGCAGCAAGTTCGAATGCATAACGAATACAACGCTCCACACCGTGGCGAGTATTGACACTGCCTTGCGTTGCGATTTCATGAGCAGTGCCGCGACGAAGGACGCCGCCTTCGCCAACGTATGGACCTTCCGTGTTTTCACGAATCACGACGAAGTCGTGCGGTGTGACGTGGCCAGGTGCAGTGCCTGCAAACGGGCGCTGATTGACATAGAGGTCGAGATCAAAACGCATCTTGAGAAGGAGGCCACGCTCGATGATCCCAGGAGGAACATCTGGGGTTCCGACGGCACCCAACAAGATGGCATCAAAGTTGCGCAGCTGGTTCAGCACCTCATCGGACAAGATCTCGCCATCGCGCAAGTAGCGCATGCCGCCGAGATCAAAATCGGTGGTCTCAATGGCCACTCCCGTCGCACGCACCACCTTGACGGCTTCCGCCGTGACTTCTGGTCCGATTCCGTCTCCACCAATGAGTGCAATGCGATGTGCCATAGGGGCTCCATCGTAGAAGGCGCAGATAGCCTTCCTCGCATGGCAAAGCACCTTCTGTCAGCAGAGACCTACAAAAGGCTCGAAGCCGAGATCACACACCTCGAGCACAACGAACTTCCACGTGTTGCCGACCTCATTGGCATTGCCCGTGAGATGGGCGACCTCAAGGAAAATGGCGACTACCACGCCGCCAAAGACGAGTACGGCCAACTCAATGACCGCAAGAACTTGCTGCTTTCAATCTTGGAGAGTTCAGAGATTGCAACTGCCCCACCAGCCGGCGAAGTAGGCGTCCTGTCTCGTGTCACCATCTTGTTTGATGGCGACGATGCGGACGACGCCGAGTTGTATCTCATTGGCCATATTGAGGAGAAGCGCACCGGAGAGGGCGTGGAAGTGATGAGCCCTGTCTCTCCCATTGGTTCAGCACTGCTCGGCAAACACGAAGGCGAGAAAGTGGCAATCACTCTCGAGAACGGCGCGAAAGTTTCAGTAACAGTCGTAAAGGTTGAGAACTGAGCGATCACCCAGCCCCCAACTTGCCCCCTGGTCGTTACATCTCTCTTCCAGGTCGTGGCACCACATACTTTCGAGAAATCGAAGGCCCTGTTGGCGCACCAACATTGATACTGCTGCATGGTTGGACAGCAACTGCAGACCTCAACTGGTTCATGTGTTACGAACAACTCGGCGAGCACTTCCGCGTCATCGCGCTTGACCATCGTGGTCACGGGCGCGGCATCCGCACAAAGCGCCAATTCAAATTGTCAGATTGTGCAGACGATGCAGCAGCACTCGCCGATCAGTTAGGCATTGAGAAATTCATCCCCGTGGGATATTCCATGGGTGGCACTGTTGCGCAACTTGTGTGGAAGCGACACGCACATCGTGTGAGCGGACTTGTTCTTGCAGCAACCTCAGGGCACTTTGTTGAAGAACGAAAAGAACGAATCGGATTCACTGCCCTTGCAGGCATTGGCGCACTGTCTCGCCTTGTGCCCGCATCACTTCGTGAATCGATCTCACATCGGCTGTATGTATCTCGCAAAACAACAAACTGGGAACCATGGGCCGCCAAGGAAGCCGCCGATCATGAATGGCGTCTGATTCTTGAAGCAGGCGCAGCACTGGGTTTGTATGACTCACGCAAATGGCTTCCAGAAGTGAATGCACCGACAGCGATGATCATCACAACGAATGATCGTGTCGTTGCCACTGATCGTCAGCATGAACTTGCACAGTTGATTCCGAATGTCTTCACCCAAACGATTGACGCAGATCATGATGCGGTGTTTGCACACGCAGAGAAGTTTGTCCCGATGTTGGTTAATGCATGCCTCAATGTGCATCACCGTTCCACCACGCACGATTCGCTGTCATGAAATCAGCAATCAACCTACGTTCACGTTGGCGCCGAAACGGTCGGCTCGCCCGCCTTGGTGCAAAAATTGGTCTCGCACACGCTGGCACTTCTGCACGCAAAGTGTTTGCGGGGGCAGAACGGCGCGAACAGCTCTCACGCGATCGAGAGATGAAGACCGCACAGCAAGTCGCCGCCGAACTGGGCAACATGAAGGGCGCCCTCATGAAGCTGGGCCAGATGGCTAGCTATCTAGACGACGGATTACCAGAGCCCATGCGTCTTGCTCTTGGTCAGTTGCAATCGAATGCTCCACCGATGGCAATCGAATTAGTACACGAGGTATTGCTCGCCGAGTTGGGAAAGCCAGTCGGCGAAATGTTTGTGGAGTTTGACGATGAGCCCATCGCTGCCGCATCAATTGGTCAAGTGCACCGAGCAATTCTTCGCACACCTGAGGGTGATCGTGCTGTCGCAGTCAAAGTGCAATACCCCGGTGTCGCCGAAGCCATTGATGCCGACATTCGCACCGCAGACCTTCTCGGCGCCTTGCTTGCATTCGGTTTCAAAAGCCTCAACCCTGAAGACATGGTGGCGGAAATCAAAGACCGCCTTCGTGAAGAACTCGATTACACACTCGAAGCCAAGAATCAGCAGACATTTGCTGACTTCTATCGCGGACACCCGTTTATTCATGTTCCTGAAGTTCTGCACACCTATTCCACATCGCGTGTGCTCATCACGGAACTTGTTGGCGGGTCAACATTCGCCGAGGTTCTTGAATGGACCCAGGAAGAACGCAACAACGTGGGCGAAGCAATCTTCCGCTTCGTGTTCCGCAGCCTGTACCGCTTCCGCGCTTTCAACGGAGATCCACACCCTGGCAACTACATCTTTCACAAAGATGGTCGCGTGACGTTCCTCGACTTTGGGTTGATCAAACACTTCACCGTGGAAGAGATGGAAATGTTCCAAGGCATGGTGAAAGCAGCAGTGCTCGACCATGACATGGAGGAATACCGACGCATCATTGAAGACGCCGGCATGTTGCAGCGCGATGCGCCCTTCACCACGCAAGAAGCAGGCGACTATTTCGCACACTTCTATGCACCTGTGCGTGAATCACACGAAATGACATGGACAACGGAGTACGCAACGTCAATCGTGCGTCACACATTTGACCGCACATCTGCGATTGCTCAATATGCCACCGTGCCGAAGTCATTTGTATTCATTCAACGCATCAACTTGGGGCTGTATGCATTGCTGGGTCAACTCGGTGCCGCTGGCAACTTCCGTCGTATCAGTGAAGAGCTGTGGCCAATGACGAATGCTGGGCCGTCGACACCTATGGGTGAAGCTGAAGCCAAGTGGCTTGCCTCTAAGCAATAGCTAGAGAACGGTCTCCATGTCGAGACCGATATCGAGAATCGGCGACGAGTGCGTAAGGCCGCCCACACTAATGAAATGCACGCCTGTATTCGCAACGGCCTTTGCCTTCTCCAACGTGAGACCACCACTCGCTTCTAACAGCACTGCGTGACCTGTTGATTCGGTGTGTTCTGCACTGATGTCGACGGCTTCACGCATGGTGTCGGGAGACATGTTGTCGAGAAGGACAACATCAGCACCCGCACTAAGTGCAACGCGCAACTGCTCCAATGTGTCAACTTCAATTTCGATTGGCACATTGGCTGCAAGTTCACGCACTTTGCCAAATGCTTCAGCAACTCCACCTGCAGCAGCGATGTGATTGTCTTTCACTAACGCAGCATCACTGAGGCTCATGCGATGGTTTTGACCACCACCACATCGCACTGCGTACTTTTCCATTGCACGGAGACCAGGAGTCGTCTTGCGGGTATCGCGAATGACTGCGGCTGTTCCCGCGATCGCATCTACCCATAGTGAAGTTGCAGTAGCAACGCCAGAGAGGTGGCACAACAAGTTCAATGCCGTGCGCTCAGCTGTCAACATCAACTGTGTCGGTGCTTCTACGCGAGCCAAAACATCACCGGGCGCAACACGGTCGCCATCACTCTTCACGCGATCCACGTTGCTTGCAGACGGTCCGCACACCATCTCAACTGCAGCAATCGCGATGTCAAGACCCGCAAGACAACCATTGGCACGTGAGCCAAATGTGACCACACTTCGCTGCTGCAATGGCACCGTGGCGACACTGGTGACATCAATGCCGCCGTCGAGATCTTCCGTGACCGTGTCACGAATGATCCGCTGAACGTATTCCGCGTTCAGACCCTGGGTTGCAAGACGTGAGAGTGTCTCTTCTGATGGTGCGTGCAAGTTCACGCGGTGACCTCCATGCGTCCGTCAACAATGCGACACGATAGGTGATGGAGCCAATCGGTGCGTGGTTCCGTGAAATCGGTACGGCGATGACAACCACGGCTCTCTTCACGTGTCTGTGCCGCTTCGACAACTGCAATCGCGAGGGTCAGCATGTTCGTGGCCTCAAATGTTTTACGTGTTGGCACAACCTCAGCAGATGCATTGGCGCCCAACGTATTCAAGATGCGCGCTGCTTGTCGAAGTCCGTCAGGTGTACGCAACACGCCCACATAACGCGACATCGCGGTGCGTAATGCAGCACGGTGGTACGAGTCGATCAATGTTCCGGGAAGATCTTCATCAACCACCTGGACTTCTTCGGGAAGCTTCCAACTCAAAGCTCGACCCACGCGAGTACCAGCAACAACACCTTCGGTGAGGCTGTTTGATGCCAATCGGTTTGCGCCATGCACACCGGTGCACGCAGCTTCACCCACTACATACAAGCCTTGTAGCGACGTCGCGCCATCCAGTGTTGCCTTCACTCCACCACATACATAGTGCGCTGCCGGAGCAACGGGAATCAGTTCGCGCTTCGGGTCAATCCCAGCCGCAAGACACGATGCGGTAATCGATGGGAAACGCTCATCGAACTTCGCAATCTTTCGGGCATCGAGATACACGTGGTCATCGACTCCGGCAGGAGCTTCTGACATGCGTCTACTGATGGCAGATGCGACAACGTCTCGTGGGGCCAAATCTTCTTGTGGATGCACACCGGCCATCACCCGTTGACCCGCTGCATCTAGAAGGATTGCTCCTTCTCCACGAACAGCTTCGCTAATCAGGGCTTGTTGTCCTGTCGCTTCGGGACCACTCCACAACACTGTTGGATGGAACTGGATGAACTCAAGATCATTTGCTTCAACACCAGCACGAAGTGCAAGTGCAATACCGTCTCCGGTTACTGCAGGTGGATTCGATGTAGATGCATACACCTGGCCGTACCCACCTGTCGCAATGACGACAGCGCGAGCAGTGACGATGCCCACACTTTCAACACCACCACCGCTGTCCAACATTGCAACACGGACACCAGCAACCGCACGTGAACCGTTTGCGGTTCTTCCCGTCACGATGTCGAGGCCAAATGCGCGTTCCACCACTTGCACACCCGCAAGGCGCACCGACTCATCAAGTGTTCGTTGCACTTCTGCGCCACTTTGATCGCCGCCTGCGTGCACGATGCGATTGTGTGAGTGACCACCTTCGCGAGTTAACGCAATCTCCCCACTTGAATCTCCTGAGTCAAAGGCAGCACCCAATTCCATGAGATAACGAATCGCAGTGGGTGCTTCTGAAACAAGTTCTCTGACCGCACCTTCATCACAGAGCCCTGCCCCTGCTTCAAGCGTGTCTTGCACATGATTCTCAATGGAGTCATTGGGATCGAGAACTGCGGCAAGCCCGCCCTGGGCCCAGTGCGTGCTCCCCGCGGCCAAAGTGTCTTTCGTGATCAGGACAACTTCGCGTACAGGACGCATGGCAATTGCCGCTGACAAACCCGCAGCACCAGAACCCAACACAACAACATCAGTGTCAACGAACCATGTTGGTTCGGGAGCCGCCAATTGGCGGGGTACGCGATTACTCGCCGACACGAGAAGGTGTGCCGATCGCAATCATGCGTTCAACAGAAAGACGTGCGCGATCAGCGATATCGCGCGGCACATCAACAATGTCGGTGCCGTGCAGAAGTGCGTTCTCCAGTTTTTCTGGAGTAATCATCTTCATGTACTTGCATACAGCCGCACGGTTGACTGGTTCGAACACCGTGGTGACATTGACCTTGCGCAATTGGTGCAGCATGCCAGTCTCTGTTGCTACAAGAACCTTTTTGGCTTTTGTTGTGCGTGCTGCATCGAGCATTCCACCAGTGGAGAGAATGTGTGTCCGTTCTGCAGGAACCACACCTTCTGAGGCGAGATACATCGCGCTCGTTGCACAACCACACTCTGGGTGCACAAAAAGCTCAGCCTCTGGTTCAGCAGCAACCATGGCCTTGAGTTCAGAGCCGTTGATTCCGGCATGCACATGGCACTCGCCCATCCAGATGTGCATGTTGTCGCGCTTCGTCATTCGCTGCACATGTGCGCCAAGGAACTGATCAGGACAGAACAACACGGGAACATCGGCGGGAATTGATTGCACAACTTCAACAGCATTTGAACTAGTGCAACAAATGTCCGTCTCGGCCTTCACTGCTGCGGTTGTGTTGACATAACTCACAACGACAGCGCCAGGGTGTTGTGCTTTCCACTCACGTAACTGGTCTGCCGTGATGGTGTCTGCCAAAGAACAACCCGCCCGCTCGTCAGGAATGATGATGGTCTTGTCGTACGAAAGAATCTTCGCTGTTTCGGCCATGAAGTGCACACCACAGAAAACGATGGTTGATTCTGGAACCGTTGCAGCAATGCGCGACAACGCAAGCGAGTCGCCAACGTGATGAGCAACATCTTGAATCTCGGGAACTTGATAGTTATGCGCGAGGATCACTGCATCTTTTTCGGCTGCGAGAGCACGAATGCGTTGAGCCCATTCTTTGTCGACGGGGGAAGTCACATCAGCAAGGCTAGGCGTACCGTTTCTAAATTGCGCCTTTGTGAAAAGACGCACGTTCACTAAGCGTTCGCAGGCAAATTCACTGGCGGGTCAAACCAGAATCGTGTGATTGCCTCAGCGAGCGATCCGGTGGCTGACCCAGGGTCGGTCACGACATCATCAGGCTGGTCAGCAAATCGAAGGACGCTGGCGACTCCGTGGTCTGCAACCACAACAACAAGGCGCACTCGACGACGTTGCGCATGTTCGCTCGGCGCACCCTCAACAGTGCCGTCAGGTCCAAGTGGAGCAGCCCACCCCGTTGTCACGATCGTGGCGGCATCAAACATGCGAGCCAGAGCACTCGATGGCGCATCAAGCAACTCGTACACATCGGGGTGTTGCGAGAGAAAACACATGTTGGGCTCTGAGACTGGTCGCGCTGCGCAGTTGACTCCATACAAGCGAGCGCCTGGTAACTCAAAGGTTTCAAGCAAGGTGTGTAGCTTCGCTTCGACTCCAACAGCAATGTCGAGAATGTCAGCAGGAGTGTGAATAGTTGGTGAGGTGTCTTTTTCCATGCACCCCATGTGCACACGGACTCTAAGTACTAGGCAATGAAATCCGAAAGATCTCTTGCACCGCGCGAGACTTTTGCGCCGAACTTTGCACCGGGATTGCGGCTCATCCGCTCAAGAGGGCCTGAGATCGAGACAGCAGCAATGACATCACCAGCAGCATCAATAACTGGCGCACTCACAGATGCCACGCCCTTCACACGCTCTTCAACGGATTCAATCCAACCACCGTTGCTCAATTTCGCTCCGGACAATGCTCGACCAGCAGACCCGCGGGCAATCGGAAACAAAGCGCCTTCAGGAACAATCCAACGCAAACCATTCGGGGACTCAAGACTGACGACGCAACGGCGCCCGTCGGTCTCGGGGATAAAGACCTGCACACTCTCCCCCGTCTGATCACGAAGATCTGTTGCGACCTCCCGAGCTTTCCGTAGGAATGGAAACTGAGCGGTGGCAGCGCGACCAAGGCCAGCCATTGACGGTCCGACGCAATAGAGACCCTCATCATTACGCCGCACAGCACCGTGGTGTTCAAGAGCAGAAAGCAATCGATGACAGGTCGCACGCGGGATTCCTGTGGCGTCTACGACTTCTGCCAACGACAGAGGGCGTGTGACAAGAACATTCAAGACAACAAACGCCTTGTCCAAAACTCCGACCCCTGATACGCTGTCCATTAGTTGGGAATCTTATCCCACATATTGAGACAATCAAATATGCGATTCCGAAAGGATCACACATGTCGAATCCAATGACTCTCCCCCAGAAGGTATGGGACCAGCACGTCGTTCACGGCGCACCTGGCGAAGCTGACCTTTTGTACATCGACTTGCACTTGGTGCATGAAGTCACCAGTCCTCAAGCTTTTGACGGCTTGCGCCTCACAGGTCGCCCACTGCGTCGCCCCGACCTCACGATTGCAACAGAAGATCACAATGTTCCGACTGCAGACATCCATCTTCCAATCGCTGATGAAATTTCTGCACGTCAAGTGCAGGTGTTGCGCGACAACGCTGCAGAGTATGGATTCACACACTTCCCAATGGGAAATGCCCGTCAAGGCATCGTGCATGTGATCGGGCCAGAACAAGGACGCACTCTGCCCGGCATGACCATTGTGTGCGGCGACAGCCACACTGCAACACACGGCGCATTCGGTGCGCTTGCTTTCGGTATCGGCACCAGCGAAGTGGAACACGTTCTTGCAACGCAAACACTTCCTCAATCACGCCCAAAGTGGATGTCCATCACTGTTGAAGGTGACGTTCCCGAAGGCGTTACCGCCAAGGACATCATCCTCGCCATCATCGGCAAGATCGGTACAGGCGGCGGCATTGGCCACGTCATTGAGTACCGCGGTTCAGCAATTCGTGCGCTTTCCATGGAAGGCCGCATGACAGTGTGCAATATGAGCATTGAAGCGGGCGCAAAGGCTGGCCTCATCGCACCAGATGAAACGACATTCGAGTACTTGAAGGGTCGCGAGAACGCACCGAAGGGCGCCGACTGGGATGCAGCAGTGGCCGCATGGAAAGAACTCAAGACCGACGAAGGCGCAAAATGGGACAAGGAAGTGTTCATTGATGCTTCGACCCTCACGCCATACGTCAGCTGGGGAACAAACCCTGCTCAGGTCTTGCCCATTGATGGCGTGATTCCTTCACCATCTGATGCAGATGACGAGACTGGCGCAGACACCATCAAGCGTGCTCTTGAGTACATGGGTCTCACCGCTGGAATGAACATGCGTGAAGTTCCTGTGGACACTGTGTTCATTGGTTCATGCACAAATGGTCGTATCGAAGATATTCGTGCGGCAGCTGAAGTTTTGAAGGGCCGCAAGGTCACCGTCAAGCGAGTGATGGTTGTGCCTGGTAGCCATGCAGTGCGCGAGCAAGCAATCAAAGAAGGCCTCGACAAGATTCTCATTGAAGCAGGCGTTGACTTCCGTGAACCCGGTTGCAGCATGTGTCTCGCAATGAACCCAGACAAGTTGGCTCCAGGCGAACGCGCCGCCAGCACAAGCAACCGCAACTTTGAAGGCCGTCAAGGCCGTGGTGGACGCACACACCTTGTCTCCCCCGCCGTCGCTGCAGCAACCGCTGTTGCCGGACACTTCGCAAGCCCAGGAGATTTGAAATGAAATCAGTACAAGTTCTCACCGGTCGTGGTGTGCCTCTGAAGCGCAGCGACGTTGATACCGACCAGATCATTCCTGCCGATTGGCTGAAGCGCGTTGAGCGCACGGGATTTGAAGCCGGTTTGTTCTCCACATGGCGCGATGATCGCAACTTCGTTCTCAACGATGAGCGTTACAGCGGTGCAAGCATCCTTGTGGCGGGTCCAAGCTTTGGTGTTGGTTCATCACGTGAGCATGCTGTGTGGGCGATTCAGCAATACGGCTTCGATGCAGTGATCGCGCCAAGCTTCAGCGACATCTTCCGCAACAACTGCACAAAGAATGGCTTGGCTCCAGTCATCCTTCCGCAAGCAGCAGTAGAAAAGTTGTGGGAACTCATTGAGGCCGATGCCAACACAGAGATCGTGGTTGACATGGAGAAGTTGTTGGTGGAAGTTCCATCCGCTGGCTTCAAGGAATCATTCCCCATGGATGCTCCAACGCAACATCGTTTCTTGAATGGTCTTGACGACATCGGCATCACGATGACCCATGCAGCAAAGATCGACTCATTCGAAAAGACTCGACCCAGCTGGTTGAAGCGCTAACTGCTTTTGCAGGCTTACGCCCACTTCATCACTGCGAGCATAAGTCCCATGATTCCCGTCATGGTGCCAATCATCGTGATCGTCTGACGATTCATTCGTTCCTCGATATCTGCACGTAGTTCTGCACCGAGAAGTTTGAGGTCATCCTTGGTGGCAAGATTCACGATTCCACCTAGTGGGAGATGATCCATCAGTGTCTCCGCCTCTGCTTCTCCGAATACTTCAACTGCGCGCCTCGCTAATCGAATTCTGCTGATCTCATCAACCGCCATGTCTTCCCCCCTGATCGCAAGCGATGTGTACGAGGAAGTTGGATTGATGGCGAGATGCTCTCACCATTTTTAAGGGTAGTTAATTCAGATGTAGTCAGTGTTGGAAATGCCGGCTGATTAATCGGCGTTTGATTTACAGACGTTCTGCGAGTCCGGTGGCTCGACGAATAGGGGTCTTAATTGCAGCCTCAATTGATGCGAGTGTCGCTACGAGGGTGAGCCGTTTCTGCGGACGAGTAATTCCGGTGTACAGCAGTTCTCGCGTCACAATTCGTGAACCAGACTGCGGCAACACAACAACGACGTGTTCGTATTCAGAACCTTGACTCTTATGAATGGTGAGAGCGTGAACTGTTTCAGTTTCTGGCAGACGAGCGAGCGCAATTGTTGTTGGCTCTTGAGGATCACCAAAACATGCCCGTAACTGACCATCAATTCTGCAAACAACACCAACATCCCCGTTTGCAAGACTGGTAGATGTGTCGTTACGGGTCACGAGTATCGGACGACCCGCGTACCATCGCTGAGCAGTGACTGGTCCGAGACCTGCTTCCACATTTTGATTCCAGTCGTGTACACCTAGAGAACCATCTCGAGTTGATGCAAGCACTTGTAAGAGCGACTTCTTCTTCAGTGCGGTTTCGATTTCACCATCTTCGGCCGCAGTCATAACACTTTGGGCATGAGCCAGTACTTCGGCCTTCAATTGGGCGAGTTTGTCTGGTTCTGTTGCCGGATCAATCCATAAGAAATCTGGATTCGGTGCCTTCAGAATCTCATGGGCGCCTTCAAAGTCTCCGTCACGGACAGCTGCCGCAAGCTTTGCAATAGGTGAATCAGGATGGAACCGATGTTGTGTTGTGAGTTCCGTGTATCGATCATGCAGTATCGAATCTTCTTGCTTCGCACCGCGCGCAATATCTGCCAGGACCGAACCGGCTTCAACACTTGCAAGTTGATCGGGATCACCAACTAACCACAACTCAGCATCAGGACGAAGCGCCGACAGCAATCGATTCATCATCGTCAACGACATCATTGAAGCCTCGTCCACAATGACCAGCTTGTATGGCAACGGTTCGTGACGACCATGACGGAACTTTGGAGTGCGCGCAGGGTGATACCCCAACAGTTTGTGCGCCGTGGTTGAAGGAGCATGATGGAGCGCTTCAAGCACATCCTCGCTTGCTTTCTCTTCACGAAGTCGCTTATCGAGAACTGATTTCAAGTGGCGCGAGGCTTTTCCAGTTGGAGCACACAGTGCAAGCGACGGAACAGTGCCCGATTCCATTGACCGCAAACGCTCTGCCACCCAACGTGTCTTTCCAGTACCTGGGCCACCAAGAACCACGGTGACCGTAGATCCGTTGTTCAATAACAGGCGTTTCGCAATGTCCACTTCTTCTTGAAAAACACGAGAGATGTACACACGGCCATCTTCAACAATGAATGGAACACGAGGAACATTCCCAAGATCATTCGGTGAACCAAAGACATCCGAATTCACAGAAAGAGCTTGCGTCCAAACGGATGAATCTTTGGGCCATCCAAGATCTGAACTGTGCTCTCCTCGCCAAGCGTCAATATTGGCGATATCCAAACAGGCATGTCCATCGCGAAAAGCACGCAGAGCTAGTGCTGCCATTAACACAGCGATATCACTGCGTGTTCGAGATTTCTCGAAGTTAGCCAAACTAAAAATCTGACGAGCCGATTCAAGATCAAC
>ERZ1022756.271-NODE-271-length-16651-cov-7.235057_pt1 | contig 16651 bp, 14 predicted proteins | sample MGYA00520902_ERZ1022756 | MGnify/ENA primary metagenome ERZ1022756 (study PRJEB33162, sample SAMN09537601) | freshwater metagenome | isolation source: freshwater | place: Canada:Alberta | collected 2017-07 | study: EMG produced TPA metagenomics assembly of the...
ACCCAGAAACCTGGATGCCAGTGATCGACGCACTGAAGAAGCAGTAAGCACTAAAACAAAAGGCCCCGGGGATTACTCCTCGGGGCCTTTTGTTTTGTGAACATTTAGTCGAAGCTCGGGCGAGCGCGAAGAGAGCGCTTAAGTTCTGCCATGCCACTTGACGTAGCAATGGTTTCGATCGCATCCCACAACTTCATTGCTTCTTCGCCACGAGGAATCGTGGAGATGACAGGACCGAAGAACGATGCTTCCTTCGCACCACCAGGGTGGAAAGTGAGAATCGGCGTGCCGACATCTTTGCCCGTGCGCTCAAGAGCGAGTTCTGTCTCTGTGCGAATCAGCGCATCGAAGCTGTCATCGAGTGCCGACTCTGCCCACACCGCAGGCAAACCAGCAACGGTTAATAGCGATGCGATGTGTGCAACAGGATCTGCCACAAACTTCTCACGCTCTTGATTCTTGTGAAGACTTGTTCCGAGTGCCGTGTACACAGCACCACACGCTTCATTGCCCTGCTCAGCACGAGCACGTGCAGCAACACGCAAACCATTGGTTCCGGCAGCGTGCACATCCTTGTAGCCATCGGGCATCTTGGAGTAGTCCATCTTGTCTTCGTTAAGAAACTTCAACGAGATGAACTTCCACTGCACGTCATACTGACGAAGCTGTTGCACTTCAGAGACCCACCGCGACGTAATCCACGCCCACGGACACACCGGGTCGAAGAAAAAGTCGAGGTCGGCCACTGTTTACACTCGAGCGATTTCGCGCTCTTCGAATGTTTCGATGAGGTCGCCAGGCTTGAGGTCTTGGAAGTCGGAAAGTCCAATACCGCATTCAAAGCCTTCGCGCACTTCGCGGACATCGTCCTTGAAACGGCGAAGCGACTGAATGGAGCCCTTCCAGATGATTGTTCCGTCGCGAAGGAAACGCACCTTGGTGCCACGTGTGATGACGCCTGTACGAATGAAACAACCTGCGATGGCACCAAGCTTTGGCACACGGAAAATTTCGCGCACTTCTGCTTCGCCAGTGACCACTTCTTCAAACTCTGGTGCAAGGAGACCGAGCATTGCGCGCTCCATGTCCTCGAGGAGTTTGTAGATGATTTCGTAGGTACGAATCTCAACCTTTTCTGATTCAGCCAAGTCGCGAGACTTGCGATCAGGACGCACATTGAAACCAATGAGTGTTGCATTCGTCGCAGCTGCCAACGTGATGTCGTTCTCTGTGACACCGCCGACGCCACGGTGCACGAATGCAACCTTGACTTCGTCGCGCTCCAACTTGCGAAGGCTTTCGGTAACGGCCTCGAGAGAACCCTGTACGTCGGCCTTGATAACAAGGTTGAGTGTCGCAACTTCGCCTGACTGAATCTGGCTGAAGATGTCTTCCAACTTGACGCCGGACTGAACACGAGCATCGCCACGCTGGTTGAGAACGCGACGTGTATGACCACGTGATTCACCAACAACGCGAGCTGTCTTTTCGTCTGGAGCAGCACGGAATTCATCGCCTGCTTGTGGCACGGATGAAAGACCCAATACCTGCACTGGCGTTGATGGACCGGCTTCCTTGACTTGTTCACCGCGCTCGTTGATGAGTGCGCGCACCTTGCCCCATGCAGCACCAGCCACGATGGGATCGCCGACTTTGAGCGTGCCCTTGTCGACCAACACTGTGGCAACAGGACCGCGACCAATGTCGAGGTTTGCTTCGAGAACAACACCCTTGGCGCGCCCTTGTGGGTTCGCCGTGAGTTCTTCAAGTTCTGCAACAACGTTCAACTGCTCAAGCAAGTCGTCGATGCCGAGGTTCTGCTGTGCAGACATCTCAACAACGATGGTGTCGCCACCCCATGCTTCAGGAACAAGTTCGTACTCTGCCAACTGCGTGAGAACACGTTGTGGGTCGGCATTTTCCTTGTCGATCTTGTTGACGGCAACGATGATGGGTACATCGGCTGCACGAGCATGGTTGATTGCTTCAATCGTCTGAGGCATCACACCGTCGTCGGCTGCAACAACAAGAACAACGATGTCGGTGACTTGTGCACCACGCATACGCATTTTCGAGAACGCAGCGTGACCTGGTGTGTCGATGAATGTGATCTTCTTGCCGTCTTTGTCGACTTGATATGCACCGATGTGCTGGGTAATGCCACCGGCTTCACCTGCAACAACATTTGCTGAACGAATGCGGTCGAGAAGCGTTGTCTTACCGTGGTCAACGTGACCCATAACAGTGATCACTGCTGGGCGTTCTGCCTGCAATGTTTCATCATCGTCATCGGAGTCGTCGAACAGAGCTTGCAGTTCTGTTTCTTGTTGCTGACCTGGATCGACGAGCAGAATTTCTGCACCGACTTCCATCGCGAACAATTCCATTTGCTCATCGCCAAGGCTCATGGTGGCTGTCACCATTTCGCCATGCTCGAGGAGGTAACGCACCACGTCAGCCGCGGTACGGTTCAACTTCGGAGCGAACTCCTGTGCTGACCAACCACGTTCAATAATGATCGTGCCTTCTGGAACTGGAGCATTGCTGTTTGAGTACTGCGTGAACTGCGGCTGCAATTCATCGAATTCACGCCGGCGACGTGCACGTGACTTCTTGCGAGGTGCACGACGTTGACCATTGCGTGGACCGCCGGGGCCACCAGGACCACCACCGGGACGAGGACCGCCACCAGGACCACCTGCACCCGGTGCGCCACCAGGACCACCAGGACGTGCACCAGGACCACCTGGGCCACCAGGACGAGGACCAAAACCAGGACGTGGGCCACCAGGACCGCCAGGGCCTCCGGGACCACGAGGGCCACCAGGACCAGGACGGAAACCGCCAGGACCGCCGGGACGTGCGCCACCAGGACCAGGACGAACTCCGGGACCACCAGGGCGTCCACCAGGACCAGGACGGAAACCGCTTGGACCAGGACGTGATGTACCCGGAGCCATGCGCTGACCAGGAGGTGGCGGAATGCGCTGACCTGTGGAAGACACAGGACCAGGAGGTGGTGGGATTGGTGGGCGACCTGCAGGAGGACGCGCACCAGGCGGCATGCCGGGAGGCATTCCGGTTGGTGGCATGCCTGGAGGCAACGGGGCACGTCCAGCGGGGGGCGCTGGGCGTGTCGTTGGAGGCTGATTGATCGGAGGACGAGGTGCACCCGATGTTGGCGAAGGTCGACCAGAGCTAATGAAGCGAGCTCCACCTTCGGCACTTGGCGCCTCTGGCGCTGCTGCAGGAGTCTCGACGACTGCAGCAGGCGCTTCCGCAACAGGAGCAGCTGCTGGAACAGGAGTTTCTACAACAGGAGCTGCAGCAACAGGAGCTGCTTCGGGCGCCGGAGCGGAATCCGAAACGTTCGAGCCTGCGAGAGTTGAGGGTTCCGCTGCCGGCGCCTCAACATCAACTGGGGTTGCTGCAGTTTTGGGAGCAGCTGCTTTTTTCGCAGCAGCTTTTTTGGCAGGAGCCTTCTTTGCAGGAGCTTCGCCATCAGCGGAAGGAGCATCAGCTTTCTTGACGGCAGCTTTTTTGGCTGCAGTCTTCTTCGCTGGCTTCTCTTCCTCGGGCTGGGCGTCGCGCTTCAGTCCTTCGCGCTCTGCTTTGCGACGAACACGGTCTGCTTGTGCTTCCTCCATTGAGGACGACACATTGCGCACATCGATGCCCATCGTTTTCGATAGGTCGAGTGCTTCTTTGTTCGTCAGCCCTAGCTCTTTGGCGAGCTCGGCAATTCGGATCTTCTTTACGGCCAAGGGTTAGTTCTCCGTGCTTTCGGTTGTGTCGGAGGAGCCACCGGCCCACTCTTGCTCACTCACAACGGAGCCGTCGGTTGCATGGAACTGCATCTCGCCGGTTTCGTCGTTTGTGCGCCATTCACCCGATGCGTACTCAGTGTCACCACGTGAGCCGCCTCGGGGTTCAAAGATTCCATTGGCCTCATTGGCTGCTTGGGTCTCGGACTTGATGTCAATGCGCACACCAGTGAGGCGTGCAGCAAGACGTGCGTTCTGGCCTTCCTTACCAATTGCCAATGACAACTGGAAGTCAGGAACGATGACGTCGGCCTGTGTGGCGTCTTCACTGAGGCGAACCTCGGTGACCTTTGCAGGTGACAATGCCTTCGACACGAAGTCATGAAGATCATCGCTGTACGAAACAATGTCGATCTTTTCACCGCGAAGTTCATTCACGACCATGCGAACGCGTCCACCGCGAGCACCAACACATGCACCCACTGGGTCAACGTTTGCGTCGTTTGAGAACACAGCGATCTTTGTGCGGTGGCCCGGTTCACGAGCACATGACTTGATTTCCACAACGCCATCAGCGATTTCAGGAACTTCAAGTTCGAACAAACGCTTGATAAGACCTGGGTGCGTACGACTCACGACAATCTGTGGGCCTTTCGCTGTCTTACGCACTTCAACGATGTACGCCTTGACGCGGTCACCAGTGACGGGACGCTCGTATGGCACTTGCTCTGCCTGTGGCAAGAGTGCTTCCACCTTGCCGAGGTCGAGCAATGCGTAACGGCCGTCGGACTGCTGAATGATGCCGGTGACAAGGTCACCTTCGCGGTTTGCGTATTCCTCAAACTTGCGATCGCGCTCTACTTCGCGGATGCGCTGGCTCATGACCTGCTTGAACGTCGCAGCTGCAATGCGACCGAGTTCGTTCTTGCTTGGCGTGTCATCACGCTCGTTCACCCAGTTGCCGTCGTCATCGACGTCATACGCGGTGAACTTCATGTCAAGGCTCTCGGGGTTCACTTCGACGATGACCTCGTCGGCGGCTCCGGGACGCTTCTTGTAGGCCGTGGCTAATGCCTCGACCAACACTTGAAGAAGTGAGTCGACGCTGATGCCGTGGTGATCGGCAAGCATGCGTACTGCTTCGGACATATCAAGGTTGCTCATTGTGTGCTGGCCTCCTGTTGATGCATTGATGCGTTCTTTTCGGCTGCTGCACGCTTAGCGAGCGCTTCCTTCGAATTTGGCTTGGGCTGTGATTCCCAGACGAAAACTGTTTTTGCCTTGTCAACGATGGACAAAGGAAACTCAATGGTCTCTGCTGTGTCAGCCACACGAACAGATGCGGTGGAGTCGGTCGCTGCGACCAACAAACCTGCGAGACGACGTCGACCGTTGAACTCTGATGTGAATCGAACGGTGACTTCTTTGCCCACTTCGCGATTGAAGTGATGAGCAGTCCGCAAGACACGCTCAAGACCTGGGCTTGTGACCTCAAGGGTGAAGCGACCAGGGACAGCATCTTCATTGTGATCAAGTTCGCGGCCAAGCAGGCGCGTGACGAGAGCAATCTGATCGATATCGACGCCAGCGGGTTGGCCAGCGGGAGTATCGAGTGTGACCTTCAAGATTCCACCGTTGAAATCGAGGTCGTAGAGTTCCAATTTGAGGTCGGCCAGGATCGGGGCAAGCATGGTCGAGATGGTGTCTGTGACGCTGTCGGACATATAACTCACCTCTCCTGCCAAAAACTTGGCTCTAACAGAACAAAAGGCACGGGGGGTACCCGTGCCTCCGGTTCACCGAACTTCAAAGGACGGCTTCAATGATAGCCATCAGAACTAAGGTTTCGCTCTAATGCTTCGTCTCTCACACCTCTTCGTTCGTACCCTCCGTGATGACCCTTCCGATGCGGAAGTCCCCTCTCACCGATTATTGGTCCGGGCCGGTTACATCCGCCGGGCTGCCCCAGGTGGCTACACCTGGCTACCACTGGGTTGGCGGGTGCTTCGCAAGGTGGAAAACATCGTTCGTGAAGAAATGGATGCCATTGGTGCCCAAGAAGTGCATTTTCCTGCTCTTTTGCCCCGCGATGTCTATGAAACCACTGGACGCTGGACCGAATATGGCGACAATCTGTTTCGCCTGAAGGACCGCAAAGGTGCCGATTTCCTTCTCGGACCCACCCACGAAGAGATGTTTACCCTTCTGGTGAAGGATCTCTACAGCAGTTACAAGGACTTGCCGGTCTCGCTGTACCAAATCCAGACCAAGTACCGAGATGAGGCGCGCCCCCGCGCTGGCCTCCTACGTGGCCGTGAGTTTCTCATGAAGGACAGCTACTCCTTTGATATTGACGACGAAGGTCTGGCAAAGAGTTACAACGATCATCGCGACGCCTACGAACGAATTTTCCAGCGACTTGGTCTGCCCTACGCAATCGTGAAAGCGATGAGTGGCGCCATGGGCGGTTCAATGAGTGAAGAGTTCCTCGCCCCCATCGAGGTGGGTGAAGACACCTTCGTTCGTTGTACATCGTGTGACTACGCCGCCAACACCGAAGCGGTCACTACTGGCGCATTGGCCCCTGACACATCAGAGCATCCCGCCACTTCCACGCTCTCCACCCCGAATTGCCCCACCATCGCGGCATTAGTGGAGTACCTCAATACCAATAGTCCCCGCGCGGACCGCGCATGGACTGCTGGCGACACACTGAAAAACGTGGTTCTCACTCTTCGTCACCCCGACGGCACAACATCAGCACTCGTTGTCGGTGTGCCTGGTGATCGTGATGTTGACATCAAGCGCATCGAAGCGCAGGTCTCCCCTGCCGAAGTAGCCCCGATGGATGAAGCCGAATTTGAAAAGCACCCAGGCCTGATTCGCGGATACATCGGACCACAAGTTCTTGGTGACGAGAGCGCAACAGGCATCCGATACTTGCTTGACCCATCAGTGGTACCTGGCAGTGCATGGGTCACCGGTGCGAACGCAAAGGACACTCACGTCCTCAACCTTGTCAATGGTCGTGACTTCACGGCCGATGGTTCAATCGAGGCTGTTGAGGTTTCTGGTGGAGACCCTTGTCCAAACTGTGGCAAGGCACTAGAGATTGCACGCGGAATCGAAATTGGTCACGTCTTCCAACTCGGACGCAAGTACGCAGAGAAACTGGAACTGAAAGTGCTCGACCAAAATGGAAAAGCACAAGTTGTCACCATGGGTTCATATGGCATTGGCGTGTCGCGCGCCGTGGCATCTGTTGCCGAAGTGTTCCACGATGAAATCGGATTGAAGTGGCCACGCGCAATTTCTCCTGCCGATGTTCATGTAGTTGTGACTGGCAAGAACGGCGACGACATCACAATCGCTGGTGAGAAGCTGGCAGCAGAACTCGAAGCACAGGGCCTTGAAGTCATCTTGGATGATCGCAATGGCGTTTCACCTGGCGTGAAGTTCAAAGACGCAGAACTGATGGGCATCCCCACCATCGTGGTGGTTGGAAAATCTCTCAGTGAAGGCAATGTTGAAATTCGTGACCGTCACCTCGGTACGAATACACCAGTCGCTCTTGGCGATGCAGTTGCACACGTATTGAACGTGGTGCGAGGAAAATAAATCATGCCTCGTCGCATCATTGGCGTCGTGAAGAACTACGACTGGGGCGACACAACCTCTATTGCTGCTGCACTGGGGATGACCCCGAGCAATGCACCGATTGCCGAGTACTGGTGGGGAACTCACCCACAAGGTGCATCTCGCATTGATGCAACCGGAGAAATCAATCTCAGCGATGAGATTGGTTCAATGACGGTTCTTGTCAAACTTCTTGCCTGCAATCAACCTCTTTCTCTGCAGACTCATCCGACCATTCACCAAGCAGTCACCGGATTCGCAAAAGAAGAATCAATGGGCATTGCGCGCGATGCGAGCACTCGGATGTATCGCGATGAATCTGACAAACCCGAGATGCTGATTGCGCTCACCCCATTCGAAGCATTATGCGGATTCACCGATGTTGATTCTGCAGTGGAACGGCTTCGCACGATGAACTGGCACGACGAAGCCGACATCCTTGAACAAAACGGAATGCAGGGTTATCTCTCGTGGGCCTTTGAGCAACACGATTCTCCCAGCATGAGTGACGCACCCACGTGGCTGAAGACAATCGCAGCACTACACCCCACAGATTGCGGTCTTCGCGTTGCGCCCCTCTTGCATCACGTGACGTTAAAGCCTGGTGAAGCCATCTGTTTGCCCGCAGGCAATCTGCATGCATATCTCCACGGCTTTGGTCTCGAGATCATGAAGTCTTCCGACAACGTGATCCGCGCAGGCTTCACCAATAAACACATTGATATCGCAGAACTTCTCCGCATTGTCGATGTGACTCCCCTTGCGCACCCCGTGGTCTCACCATCACATGTCGATGGACACGATGTATACCCATCACCATCACCGGCATTCTCAGTGTCACGTGCAACAAGCGGTTCACTCACCCTCTCGGCTAGCAATAATCACCGCATCGTGGTCATCATCAACGCTGGCAATACAGAGGCATTCGTTGTGGCGGCAGGTGAATCTGCATCATTTACTTCTGATGGATCCATGTGGATCATCTCTCAGAACTAGTCGTGCATCGTCTTTCGGATTTCGACAATCTTTGACGCCGCGTCATTGGCGTCCTCGCCTTTTTCATCCATCAACTGCGAACGATCACGTGCTGCTTCACGTTCTGCAAGCTTTGTATCAGCACGAGCAATTGCGGCATCGGTGCCGTGCTCGTTAATGAACTCTGCCCACTCGACAAGTGCTTCCACCATCTCGCTCTCTGGAACAACAGCAACATTGCGGCCCTTCACAAACAGGTGACCACGCTTGTTTCCAGCAGCGATACCAAGATCTGCTTCACGTGCTTCGCCCGGACCATTCACCACGCAGCCCATCACAGCAATTTGCAATGGCAGTTTCTTGTCCTCGAATGCTTTCATCGCGCGATTCGCCACGTCGATGACGTCAATCTCTGCACGTCCACAACTCGGGCACGCGATGAGGTCAACATTCTTACGCTCACGTAGTCCAAGTGCTTCTAGCAACTGACGACCAGCGCGCGCTTCTTCAACAGGGTCTGCAGTCAGGCTGTAGCGAATTGTGTCGCCGATTCCTTCCAACAACAAAGTAGAAATACCAGCCGTTGCCTTTACCAAACCTGCTGGAGGTGGACCAGCTTCAGTGACGCCAAGGTGCAACGGATACGTCACCGCATCTGCAAGCAAGCGATATGCCTCGACCATCAACGGCACATTGCTGGCCTTGACAGAAATCTTGATGAGATCAAAATCAACTTCATTGAAGTACGCAATCTCTTGCAAAGCAGATTCAACCATTGCTGCTGCGGTGAGTCCGCCGTACTTTTCATACAACGAAGGATCAAGTGATCCGCCGTTCACACCGATGCGAATTGGCAGGTTGCGATCACGTGCTTCTGACGCCACTGCTTTGATGTGTTCAGGCTTACGGATGTTGCCTGGATTCAATCGCAGTCCGTGCACACCTGCTTCCATTGCAGCAAGAGCCATCTTGTACTGGTGATGGATGTCGGCGATGATCGGAATGGGAGAACGCGGAACAATCTGAGCCAAACCTTCGGCAGCTTCTTGATCGTTACACGTGCAACGCACGATGTCGCACCCAGCGGCAGCCAATGCATAGATCTGCTGCAAGGTGCCTTCAACATCTGCAGTTTTCGTGGTGGTCATGGACTGCACCGAAACGGGTGCACCCCCGCCCACGGGCACTTTGCCCACAGTGATTTGTTTGGTCTGACGGCGCTCGTACATCGCTTACCAGTGTGTCAGTTCCGAGACGCTTTACCCGAGAGGCTTGGTGATATCGAGGTAGAGACCTGTCACAAGCAGGAGGCCCAGGACACCTACGACGAACGTGGCAACTGGCACCATTTTGTTGATATCGGCACTGTAGGGCTTGCCTTTGCGGGAGCGAAGACGTTCATACGTTGCGATAGCAGCATGTCCACCGTCAAAAGGCAGCAGGGGGAACATGTTGAAAACGCCAACAAAAACATTCACGGCTGCCAATAACAACAAGATCCCTTTGAAGCCATCGGACTCACCGATACTGCCACCCACTTGGCTCACGCCGACAACGGTGGTGGGTCGTGTGGTCAATGACTCATCGGACCCTGTGAGATGACGAATCGAGTTCATGGGGTTCAGAGCAACGCCCACACCCTTCACTGAGTTTCCAATGGTGGATCCGATATCTCCGATACTGCGACCTGCCGCCGCAATCGGAGACAACTTCTTCCAGCCCCAATCGTCTGCCCAAATGCCGAGATAGGCACGATCGGCTCCACTTGGGTGCGCTGCCAAAGTTGCATCAACAGTGCGTGCTACTCCATCGCGTTCGATGACGACTTCAATGGTGTCGCCTGGCTTATTCGCTGTAATGGATGCCGACACGCTGTCATAGTTCGTAATTGGCTGCCCATCGATACTGCGAACGATGTCGCCGTTTCTCATTCCGGCATTGAATGCAGGGCTTCCTTCGAGATCAACATTCTTTACTGTTGCAAAACCCATTGATTGCTCACGACCAGCGGTTGCAAACACGGCAAAGAACAACACAAAAGCGATCACCATATGCATCAGTGAGCCAGCCGTAATGACCAACAGACGACGAGGGTACGACTTTGATCGATATGCGCGTGATTCATCTTCGGGGTCAACTTCGTCGATGTTGTTCATACCGATGATGCGAACAAAAGCACCAAGAGGTAACGCACGAACGCCGTATTCCACTTCACCCTTTGTGCGACTCCAAACACGTGGGCCAAACCCCATAAAGAACTGAGTGGCCTTCATGCCCGTGAGGCGTGCAGTCGAGAAGTGCCCTACTTCGTGCAGAAAGATGGAGATGAGAAGACCGATGACGAAGACAAATGTCCAGATGTTGTTGAACGCCAACCAGCCAAGCAACAACAGCATCACGATGCCTGTGAAGCGGCCCGCAGGCGAGACCTTGTCGGGTGCACCCTCCACGGCACCACCAGCAGCCATCTCGCTACGGAAACGTTGATAAAAATTGCTCATCGGATGAGTTCCTCTTCTGCCAGTTGACGTCCTTCGGCATCTGCTGCCAAAACATCATCTTCGGATTGTGGTGTGGTCACGCTAAATCGTTCCATCACGCGCTCGACATATCGAGCAATGTCTGCCCACATGATGCGACCACCAAGAAACGCTTCGACAATCACTTCATTGGCCGCTGATAAAGCTGCTGGTGCCGTACCCCCTGCCCGCCCCGCGGCATATGCGAGGTCAAGGCAGCGGAAAGTGCTGCGGTCAGGTGCTTCAAAATCAAGTCGTGACAACGTTGACCAGTCAATTCGACCAAACGGCGTGGTGATGCGTGATGGATAACCCAGGGCATACCCAATGGGAAGCCGCATGTCGGGCATTGATAACTGCGCGATTGTTGAACCGTCGGTGAACTCCACCATTGAGTGAACAACTGACTGCGGATGCACGACGACATCGATGTTGTCGTATGACGTGCCATACAACTCGTGAGCTTCGATGACTTCTAGCCCCTTGTTCATCAGTGTTGACGAATCAATAGTGATCTTCGGGCCCATCTTCCATGTTGGGTGGTCAAGTGCTTGGTCAACAGTGACAGTCGCCAAAGACTCTGCGCTACGACCACGGAATGGTCCACCACTTGCGGTGAGGACAAGACGTGAAACCTCTGCACCAGCATCGAATGATGAACGCAAACACTGATGCAATGCACAATGTTCAGAGTCGACAGGAACTAATTGAGCGCCTGGCGTTGATCGCAACGGTTGCACAATCGGACCAGCAGCAATGAGGCTTTCTTTGTTTGCCAACCCGAGCGTGCGACCTGCACGAAGAGTATCGAGGGTGACTGACAAGCCGGCGAAGCCAACAACACCGTTGATCACCACATCGGCAACCTCAACAACATCTGACAAGTTGCCAGTGACCTGAACTCCAGGCAGCGCTGCCGCTACTCGGCCGCGCTGTGATTCATCGGTAACAACAACGAGCTCAGGACGCATCAATAAGGCTTGAGCAATGACGACATCGGCCGAAGAGCCGACAGCCAAAGCAGAAACGCGGTACTGATCAGGTTCAGCCATGATGACATCAATGGTCTGAGTACCAATAGAGCCAGATGATCCGGCAATCGCTACGCGCTTTTGTGTCACGTTGTCAGTCTGTCAGTGCGATGCGTCAAAGAGACGTCGCGACCTGTGTGAACTACAGCCAGGGCTGCAGAACAAGCATGAGGTAGTACGCCGCTGGAAGGACGAAGAGGAAACCATCAAAGCGATCAAGGACACCACCGTGGCCTGCAACGATGCTTCCGAAATCCTTCACATCCAGATTGCGCTTGAACATTGATTCCACCAGGTCGCCGAGCGGTGCCATCACAGCAACCACGAGACCCAATGCAATCCATTCACCCATGGAGTCCCATGTGCCGTTCTGTGAACCAAAGATGATGAGAGCCACGATGCTGGCAAGTGCTCCACCGACAGCGCCTTCAATTGTCTTGTTGGGGCTCACCCATTCACGCAGCGGTGTGCGACCGACAGAAGAACCGACGAACAATCCGCCAATGTCATTAGCAATCACTGCGACAACGACCATGAACAATGTGTCGGTACCAACATGAGCACCAGCGCCATTGACCGAGTATCGAAGGATGAGTGCTGCGAATGCGCCCATCAAACCGATCCATGTCATTGCCATTGTGGTGATCGCAACGTTTGGCATTGGACCACTCTGAATGCTGGTGGCGCCCAAGAAACCAATTGAGGTTGCGAGGAAACCGAAAGCGAACACGAGAGGCAATGCGCCATCGCCCATCCAGTACGCAGCAAGCGGTGCAGCAATACATGTGATGAGACCAGCAAACGTTGCAGGGCGATAACCCTTTTCTGTGACTTTGCTGAAGAACTCAACTGCTGCCAAACCAACGACTGCAAGAACGATGAGCATCACTGCAGCAGGACGCCACATAATCGCACCAAGGAAGACAGCAACGAGGATGAGACCTGTTGTTACGGCTGCTGGCATATCGCGACCGCCACCGGTACGAGGTCCACGTGGACCTGCACGACGCACTGGCTGCGGACGACCACCGCGTGGCACGCCACCGGTGATGTCGCGAGAAGGATCACGTGGGAAATCACGGCTGACATCACCCGTCACATCGCGCGGCTGACGGCGACGCTCATCGGTGGGGTCGGTGCCAATGGTCAAACGATCAGGACGACGAGTTGGTTCACTCGGGGCCTGGAATGTGCCCCACACATCGTCTTCGTCATCATCGAGCGACGGGATCTCTCCCGTTGCTGGCTCAGTCCAATGAGGAAGGTTGCCTGTGTCACCATCGCCAAAGCTGAGCGCAGGCTCGGCTGTTGGATCGTCGGCGAACTGGACGGTTCCAAAGTCGGAACCAAAGTCGGTTCCGTAACCGGTGGAATCATCCCGGTTTGTGTCATCTTTACGACGCCAGATGTCATCACTCATTTTTCTCCCCTTTCGGGTTTCCGAGAGCAACCGTAGTTGCCACCGTTTCTATACCTCAAGCAGCTCTTGCTCTTTGCGGGCAAAGCCTTTATCGATCTGCTCAATGTGGTCTTGTGTGTACTTGTCGAGTTCCTTTTCGGCTCTCTCCAAGTCGTCCTTTGAAATCTCAGAGTTTTTCTCTGATGTTTCGAGTTGTTTGCGAGCATCGCGGCGCACGTTGCGCACTGCGACTCGACCGTCTTCCGACATGTTCTTGACGACCTTCACGTATTCCTTGCGGCGCGCTTCAGTCAACACGGGGAATGACAAACGGATGACAACACCGTCGTTTGACGGCTGAAGACCAAGATCGCTGTCGCGGATAGCGCGCTCAATGGCACCCATGGAACCACGGTCGTGCGGCTTGACGACCAAGGTGCGCGCCTCAGGGACTTGGAAGCCGGCGAGCTGCTGCAATGGGACTGTGGACCCGTAGTACTCCACAAGGAGTTTTTCTACGAGAGCTGGGTTTGCGCGACCAGTGCGGACAGTTGAGTACTGGGAGAGGACATGAGAGACAGCCCGTTCCATCTTGTCGACGGCTTCGAGCAGGATGTCTTCAATCACCCGACCAGCGTACCTACTGGCTCACCCCTGAGAATGGACTTCACGTTGCCCTTCGCCAACAAGTCGAAGACCACGATGGGCAATTTCTTCTCCATACAGAAGGTAATTGCGGTGGAATCCATCACTTTGAGGCCTTTTGTAATGACATCCATATGGCTGATCTGCTCATACCGAGTGGCGTTCTTGTCCAGTTTGGGGTCAGCGGTGTACACACCATCAACGCCCGAATGGGTGCCCTTCAGGATTGCCTGAGCTTCGATTTCCGCAGCACGCAGGGCGGCAGCGGTATCAGTGGTGAAAAAGGGGTTTCCGGTTCCGCCAGCCAGGATGACAACACGGCCCTTTTCAAGGTGGCGTTCTGCACGGCGACGGATGTAGGGCTCGGCGACCTTCGGCATTTCGATGGCGCTCATCACGCGGGACTGTTGTCCGACACGCTCAAGAGCATCTTGCAAAGCCAGACCGTTCATCACTGTGGCGAGCATTCCCATGAAGTCGGCTTGCGCCTGGTCCATGCCTTGGCCCGCACCTTTGAGGCCGCGCCAGAAGTTTCCACCGCCGACAACGATTGCAATGTCTGCACCAATCTCTTCGCGAGCTTCGCGAATTTCGGTAGCGACCTGCGTGAGGATGTTGGTGTCAAGGCCAAAGCCGGTTGGTTCAGCGAGCGCCTCGCCCGAAAGCTTGAGCACTACGCGCGACCAACGCGGCCTTGATGCCATGATCAGCCGAGTTCCACCTGTGCAAAGCGAACGATGCTCGCATTGCCGATGACTTGCTTAATGGAAAGCTTGTCGTCTTTTGCATATGGCTGCTCGAGAAGGCAAACGTCCTTGAAGAAACCAACGATGCGTCCTTCGACGATCTTTGCAATTGCTTGCTCTGGCTTTCCTTCGTTGCGAGTAATGGTCTCAAGTGTCTCGCGCTCCTTGGCCACAACGTCAGCAGGAACTTCTTCTTGCGTGAGGTACTTCGGACGAGCAAATGCGATGTGCACAGCAATGTCGTGTGCGAGTTCTTGTGTTGCACCTGACATCTCAACGATGACGCCATTAACGCCACGTCCACCCTGAATGTGCTCGTACGAATCGAGAACATTTCCAGCAGCTGCTTCGAAACGAATTGTTTCGCCCACTTCAATCTTTTCCTTCAAGAGAATCTTGAGGTCATCGATCTGCTGTGAACGATCTGCTGTACCAGCTTCGCCCTTTGCAAGCACTGCTGCTGCAAGTGCGTTTGCTTCTGCAATGAAGCTCTCGCTGGATGCTACGAAGTCGGTTTCACACTTGAGTTTGACAATCGAAGCCTTTGCGCTTTCCACGATGATTGCAACAACACCTTGAGCATTGTCGCGGTCATCACGCTTTGCACTTGCTGCAAGACCTTTTTCACGAAGCCACTGCTTCGCACCTTCGATATCGCCGCCGTTTTCTTCAAGGGCCTTTTTGCAGTCCATCATTCCTGCGCCAGTTGTCTGACGAAGGCTCTGAACATCTTTCGCTGTGTAAGACATGATTACTCCGCTGCGGGTGTGTCGGTGGACTTCTTTGCAGCGAGACGTGCTTCACGCTCTGCCTGTGCTGCTGCTGCCTGCTGGCGTGCAGTTGCCTGCTGAGCTTCGAAAGCTGCAACTTCTTCAGGAGTGCGCTCTACCGGTGCTGCGGCTGCTGCTGCAGCGGCTGCGGCTGGGTTGCGCTTCTGATGAATGAAGCGTCCTTCGAGAACTGCTTCTGCAATCACGCGAGTGAGGAGGTCGTTTGCACGAATCGCATCGTCGTTGCCAGGAATTGGGAACTGGATGAGGTCGGGGTCAACGTTCGAGTCAACAACTGCGATCACGGGGATCTTCAGCTTGTTTGCCTCGGTCACTGCGATGTGCTCCTTCATCGTGTCGAGCACGAAGATGGCATCGGGACGCTTGTGAAGCTGCGCCATACCTGACAAGTTCTTCTGAAGCTTCTCAAGCTCACGACTAAGAAGGAGAGCTTCCTTCTTCGGCATTGCCTCGAAGTCGCCCGAGACTTTCATGCGCTCGTATTCCTGCATCTTGCCAACGCGCTTTGAGATTGTTTCAAAGTTGGTGAGCATGCCGCCGAGCCAGCGCTCGTTCACGTAGTGCATGCCGCACTTCTCTGCGTAGCTACGGATGGGGTCTTGTGCTTGCTTCTTTGTTCCGACGAACAAGATTGTTCCGCCATTAGCAACGAGGTCACGAGTGAAGGCATAAGCAACTTCAATGCGCTCGAGCGTCTGGTCGAGATTAAGAATGTGAATTCCGTTGCGCTCACCGAAGATGAACTGCTTCATCTTTGGATTCCAACGACGGGTCTGGTGTCCGAAGTGAACGCCAGCCTCAAGCATTTGTCGCATAGTGACGACAGCCATAATTTTCTCCTTCTGCGGTTGTCCACACACCGGTCCGACGCCGAAGCGACCGCAGGTGGCCGGTGTGCATGATTTATTTGGTCTTCCTGCCCCCGAAGGTGCAATCCGAACCTCAGCAAGACTATCGGGCAGACCCCGTTCGCCCCACAACGACTCCCCCGGCGCCGCGCAGTCGACCGCCTCCCAGCCCCAGATATCGCAAGGGTTCGACGTACCGCCCTTCAACACGGACCCCGAGATAGGTGCGTTCTCCTGCCCAGCCCACCAGGGCGCCAGCGACAATCTCATCGCCCGCTACAAGCCGTGTCTCAGGCG
>ERZ1022756.273-NODE-273-length-16632-cov-8.366411_pt1 | contig 16632 bp, 11 predicted proteins | sample MGYA00520902_ERZ1022756 | MGnify/ENA primary metagenome ERZ1022756 (study PRJEB33162, sample SAMN09537601) | freshwater metagenome | isolation source: freshwater | place: Canada:Alberta | collected 2017-07 | study: EMG produced TPA metagenomics assembly of the...
ATCTGTGAGTGTTGAACTGATGTTCCATGTGCCGTCGGTGAGTGTTGGCAGTGTGCAGTTTGTTGCTGATCCGATGACATAGGTGCATGTCACTGTGGTGGTGCCGTTTGTTGCGGAGATTGTCATGGTGTCTCCGTTGGCGCCGCCGGTTGCACTCATGGTTGGTGTGTTGTCGTTGGTGTTGTTGTCGGTGGTTGATGACCCAGTGTCTGATGATGCGAGCAGGTCAACACCAGTTGGCGATGTTGGTGCGGTTCCGTCAATCGAGATGGGTAGTGCACTAGATGAGGTTGACGTATTGCCAGCTGCATCTGTGAGTGTTGAACTGATGTTCCATGTGCCGTCGGTGAGTGTTGGCAGTGTGCAGTTTGTTGCTGATCCGATGACATAGGTGCATGTCACTGTGGTGGTGCCGTTTGTTGCGGAGATTGTCATGGTGTCTCCGTTGGCGCCGCCGGTTGCACTCATGGTTGGTGTGTTGTCGTTGGTGTTGTTGTCGGTGGTTGATGACCCAGTGTCTGATGATGCGAGCAGGTCAACACCGGTTGGTGCGGTTGGTGCGGTTGTGTCAACTGTGACACTCAGCGACTGAGAGGTTCCTGTGTTCCCTGCGGTGTCAGTCACTGATGCTGAGATGTTCCATGTGCCGTCGGTAAGTGTTGCCAAGGTGCAGTTGCTTGCGGAACCGACGGTGTAAGAACAAGAAATCGTGGTGGTGCCGTTGGTTGCATTCATAGTGATGACATCACCAGTTGACTGTCCTGTCAACGTCAGTGTTGGTGTCGTGTCGCTTGTGGCATTGTCAGTGGAAGATGAACCAGAGTCTGATGCCGCAATGAGGTCGGGCGTTAAGGACTGTGGACCTGTGGCATCGATGGTAATTGGCAGGGCACTAGAAGCAAGAGAAGTGTTTCCAGCAGGATCAGTGAGTGTTGAAGTGATGTTCCATGTGCCGTCGGTGAGTGTTGGCAGTGTGCAGTTTGTTGCTGATCCGATGACATAGGTGCATGTCACTGTGGTGGTGCCGTTTGTTGCGGAGATTGTCATGGTGTCTCCGTTAGTTCCACCGGTCGCACTCATAGTTGGTGTGTTGTCGTTGGTGTTGTTGTCTGTTGATGAGGTGCCTGTGTCAGAGGCAGATATGAGGTCAACGGAGGTGGGGGCAGTCGGGCGTGATGTATCAACAGTGATTGACAATGCCGTTGACGCTGATGATGCGCCACTTGTTGGATGAGAATCGGTTGCTGTGATCGACCAAGTTCCATCAGTCAATGTGCCCAGATCACATCCTGTTGCAGGAATGACATAGGAACATGTCACATTTGTTGAACCGGACCTTGTTGCCGTCACGGTGATTGTGTTGCCTGTTGTGTAGGTGCCTTGTACTTCGATGCGTGGGGTGTTGTCGCTCGTGGTGTTGTCGGTAGAGGATGAACCAAGGTCGGACGTAGTTGCGAGGTCAGGAGTTGACGGTGCAGCAGGAACAACCGACAACGAACCAGTGCCACTCGATGCCGAAAAGGTAGAACTATTGGATGGAGTGAAACTTGCCCCAAGAGACAGAATTCCAGGCTGAGTTGTTTGATATTGAAGAGTCGAACGAAAAGACGCGGCACTAAATCTCCGTAGATTTGAAGCTGTCATATGTGCGCCAGTCACATAGATGGAATTATTGAGAACCGCGATGTCTCGTGCGCTGTTCTGTCCAGCACCTTGAGATTGTGCTGGCAGGTTGTACCAAGCAGGTAGGTACACTGACATTGTGCCCGTGGGAGAGATCTGCGTAACAAGCTCGTCTCCCAAGCAGGCACGGCCGTAGAGAAATCCAGAAGAGTCAATAGCGATCTTGCTGTCCGAGGTGCATTGTGCGGCGACAAGAAGAACCGGTGCTGAATTCTCGGCAGCGATCGACTGGATATCTCCATTGCCATCAACGACGTAGAGAACACCTGTATTCGCATTCAATGCAAGACCACAAGGACTAGTCAAACCCGTCGCATATGTGGTTGCAGTGCCACCAGGGGTGACCTTCAGAATGGTTCCTGCGCCCTTGTTTGCCACATAGAGATTGTTGTTTGAATCAGTCTCAAGTCCACACGGGTTGTTTAAACCAGAGGACAGAAAAACGCTGGGATTCTGGTTGTGTGCACTTCGCTTGTAAATGATTGATCCATTGGACTCGTAGATGATTCCTGACGAGTCAATCGCAATGCCATATGCGGTGAGATCTGCACCAGCAAAAGCCGTTACACCTCCTGCTGGCGTAATCCACTTTGACTTGCATCGGTTTCCGCTGCAGTCTCCTGGGTTCCAGCCACTCGTTACGACATTTCCGTTTGCATCAACATCGGAGGCAAACGCAATGCTGTTCCCAGGTCCCCACTCCCATAATTGGGCGTGAGAGAGGTTTGAGGTTGCGGGTGATGAGATTCCTGTTCCCACTGTTTGGCCACCGACCGTGAAGTTCACTGTCCCTGAGGTACTTGTCGATGCGGTCAATGTGACTGTTTGCCCGGCGACGGCAGGGCTGGGGGCTGCTGTCACACTTGTTGTGGTCGCTGTGGTAGCCAAGGCCGCATTGGTGGAGAGCAAAGGTGCCACCAGTGCGACTGAACTGACGAAGGAAACTGTTCGAACCAACCTGGACAAGATCATGTCTGAAGTGTGCCCAAGGCGGAATGCATAGGAGATTGCGACCCCGAATGTAAAAATTTTTTTACAACAAAGAAAAATTTTTCCGATTCTTATCCTGCTCATCTGCCTCTTGCCTGATACGGGCATCGTTGTCATGGGGAGTCCTGAACATGAATTCAAAAAGAGTCGTTGGTCTGCTCGTGGTCTGCCTTTCGGTCTTGGGTCTTCAAGTTGCTATGAGCGAGGTGCAAGCAGCATCAGGAACGGTTTCGGGGACTGTCTTCAATGACAAGAGTTCCAATGGCGTCATCGATGGAACTGACGTAGGAGTCTCTGGAGTTGTTGTCACGGCCTACGACAACACAGGTGTCCAAGTTGGGACAGCCACGACGGTCAGCAACGGCACGTATTCATTGTCAATTGCTTCTTCTGCAACAAGTGATGTCCGTGTTGAGTTCACTACACCCAATGGATACCAGTCCTCATTTCGGGGCGCAGGAAACGGCACGAGTATCCAATTTGTTTCAGTGCCATCGTCAAATGTGAATTTTGGAATCATCATTCCTGGGAATTTTTGCCAAGACAATCCAGGATCAAATGTTGCGGGAATCTGTATTCGACCTGGCACTACCTCACTGACAACATCAAAGGATTTCTCTTCGATTGCAACTACGAGTTGGAAAGGAACAAATCCTGCACTGTTGACAAAGAATGCAGACACAGGGTCGATGTGGGGCATGGCCTTCGATGGTCAACGTCAAGTGATTTTTGGAGCTGCAGTTTTGCGTCGGCATTCTGGGTTGGGCCCTAAGGGCATTGCCGGACTTTATGCAACAAGTCGAACGACTGGCTCTGTTGTCGCATCTTGGGACCTTTCTCAGGCGCCATACAACTTGGTGTTTAGTGCGAATAACTCAAACTTCAGTGATGCCAATAGAGGTCTTATTAACTCCAGCATTCTTTCGCCTGACCCCATCGGCTACGAGAATGTCGGCAAAGTAGGCATCGGCGATATTGATATGTCTCCAAATGGCCAATGGCTGTTTGTCTCAAACTTGTACCAAAAGAAAATTCACCGCATTGCAGTCAGTGACTCAAACAATGACGGCGTTCCAGAGCTAGGGGCAGTCACAACTTTCACCATCCCAGCGAACACTTGTGCGAATACAACGTCCCGCCCATGGGGCTTGCGCTATAACTATCTTGATGACACCTTGATGGTTGGCGTTGTGTGTAGTAAAGAGTCTCAGGCACCGGCATTGGATGCCGGTGCAGGGACAACGTCCTTGCCCGACCCTGGAGTTCTTCTCAAGCTCACTATTTCATCGTCCACATTCACAACAGTCTCAACGGTGGACTTTGACTATGTGCGTGGCGTTGAAATTCATGGTGGCAATAACCCAGGCCAGACCTGTATGACAAATGATCCGTCAGTGTCAACGCCCACAGGCGTGGCGTGTCTCAAGGGTCGATGGCATTCCTGGACTGATGACTTTGCCGGAATTGAAGGTTTGCCGGGCAGCACCTATGGAATGGAAGGTGTCTTCCATCTCCCCACTGATAATCAGGTGGGAATCGTGCAGAGAATGTGGTGGCCGCAACCGATCATCGCTGACATCGAAGTTCTGGCCACAGGTGAGATTGTTCTCGGAGTCATGGATCGTTTCGGTATGCAGATGGGTACCAATAATCAAAAGCCGACCTACAACCCTCAGACTCCTAATGTCAACGACGGATTAGTAACGGGATATGTCGCTGGCGACACTCTCTTGTTGTGCCCATCTGGCGGTTCGTTCATTCAGAACAATGCCGACGGGTGCACTCCCGCGACCTCAGATGACTCCTACCTGATGTCCCGAGCCGGCTTGGGCGCCAAGAGGGATTATCACGAGGTGTTCGATGACAACCTCAACAACGGTGCACATTTAGAGATGACTATTGGTGGTCTTGCATACAACCCCAACACTAAAGAGATGGCTATTTCAATGATGGATCCATCTAATTCCATTTTCACCGGTGGTATCCGTTACTTGAACAGTGACTCCACGTCTGCAACGTTTGGGCAGTATGTCACTGGCGCTGTCTTTAATGGATTCTCAGACTCGCCAACGAATCAAGTTTGGGAATCTTCATTTTTGAAATCAACTTCAATGGGCGACATTGAACTTCTCTGTGATCGAGCCCCGGTTCAGATTGGTAATCGTGTATGGATTGACACGAACCAAAACGGAATTCAAGATCCAGGTGAACCTCCTGTTTCTGGCGTTTATGTTGGTCTTTATGCTGCATCAGGTGCAACAGGGTTTGGTCAACAGTTGGGAACTGCATTTACGAATGCCAACGGAGAGTTCTATTTTTCTAGCAATCTGAATGAAGGGATGTACGGCGACGGTGATCACATCGGAGGTGGTCTGGTTCCCGGTGTGGCCTACAGAATTCGTATGGACTGGGCTGGTACCTACACAGGAAACGGTGCCTTGGCTGGCTACGAATTGACGCAAGCAGCCGCAACGTCTGCAGCGACAAGTCTCGATTCTTCCGTCGATAACAATTCGACGTTAGTGAGTTCATTCCCACAAGCGGATGTCGCAACAGTTGTGAATGGTGAAAACAACCACACGTATGACTTTGGTTTCAAACTGACGCCAGTCACGACGACGGTTGCGCCAACGACGACGGTTGCACCAACGACGACGGTTGCACCAACGACGACGGTTGCACCAACAACAACTCTGGCTCCCACGACGACATTGGCGACGAATAATTCACCGACGTCAACCGCGCCGGTACAAGTGCGCAATGTCATCAAAGTTTCTGTTGGTGACTTTGTGTGGTTAGACACTGACCGTGACGGCGTGCAAGATGCCAATGAAAAGGGCATCGCTGGTGTGAGTTTGTCAATTCGGAATTCAGATGGTTCATTGGTCTACGACGTCAATGGAAAACTTGTGTCATCCACAAAGACGAATAAATCTGGTCGATATAGCTTTGATAACTTGCCGCCGGGCCAATACAGAGTGACTGTGGTGGACCCAGCGGGGTATACAGCCACTCTTGCGAGGTCGGTTTCGGATGCCGGAGTTGACTCATCATTGCGCTCCGAACTTTCAATTGTGCTTTCGACTGATGGACAGCGTGATCCAAGCCTTGATTTTGGTTTCTATAGACCGAGTTCAAGTGAACGTGTCGAAGTTGGTAACTATGTTTGGAAAGACAGGAATGGCAATGGTCTTCAAGGACCAGGGGACACAGGTGTCAGAGGAGCGATTCTTTCAATCACTGATTCCGATGGACTTCCAGTGAGAGATGTCTTCAATCGACTTGTTCGTCCCCAAACAACAAAGAACGATGGGAAGTATCTCTTTAGAAATCTTCCACCAGGAAAGTATGTTGTCCGAATCAAGTATCCAGATAACTATTTCCCCACGACAAGGGACAAGAAAAATCGCGGACTCAATTCATCAACCATTAAGGCAACGTCAAGAAACTTGAAAGGTGGAGAGCGTGATCTCACCTTGGACTTTGGTGTTGTCTATCGATCGGGTATTTCAGGATTACCTGAAACGCGGTGACATGAAGCGTCTCGCTTTGTTGATGGGATTGCTTCTTGCAGGCCTAAGTTTGTCCAGCTGTAGCACTGAGGAGAGTAAGCCACGGACCCTTCTTGTTCCAGATGAATTCACAACTATTCAACAGGCTGTGGATGAAGCAAATCCTGGTGACCTTGTTCTTATTTCACCGGGGATCTATCACGAGGCGATCAAGGTTGATCGAGATGGGGTCGTAATCCGCGGATTGAATCGAAACGATGTGATTATTGATGGTAAGGATGATCTCATCAATGGATTTGAGGTTTCTGCCGATTCTGTTGCAATTGAGAATCTCACAGTTAAGTCATTTCGACAGAATGGAATCATTTTTAGCGGTGCTCTGCGAGAACGTGGGAACGATTACGACCCATATGGTTCAGAATCAAACAGTCTGGATGGTTATCGAGTCTCGTACGTCACGAGTTACAACAACGGTCTCTACGGAATATATGCATTTGCTTCAAAGAATGGCCTGATAGAGCACTCATATGCATCAGGTCATCCAGACTCTGGGCTGTATGTCGGTCAGTGCAAACCATGCAATGTAGTGATTCGTGCATCTGTTGCTGAAAACAATGCAATTGGGTACTACGGAACAAATGCCTCAACCAATGTGTGGGTTGTTGAATCTGTCTTTACAGGAAATCGTCTTGGTATTACACCAAATTCTCAAGAGACCGAGATGCTGTCCCCGCAACAAGGGGCAACGGTTGCTGCAAATCGAGTAACTGACAACAACAATCGTCAAGCTCCGCCCATTCCCAAAGGTTTCTTTGGTGGTGGAATTGTTGTGGGTGGGGGACTTGCCAATTTGATTACTGGAAATCTCGTCACGGGTCATTCATGGGCAGGAATTGCAGTGATGCCGATCAACAGTCTGCTTCCGAAAAGAAATCAAATCGTTGACAATGACGTTCGAGCAAATTCCACCGATCTCGTCTTCATTGGCAAGCCCTCGACGGTTTCAAAGAATTGTTTCTCTACAAATTCCTTTACCTCATCACAGCCCAAAGGGATTCAAAACGTCATGCCTTGTGATTCTGCTTCAACTCTTCAAGAAGAAGTTGTGTACTCACAGGTGGCCGAGTTGGACGGTCCCAGTTATAAAGATGTCGTTGCTCCTCCGAAACAGGTGACGATGCCTCGTGCAGCCAAGGCTGAACCACGTATTCCGATGGGTGAACCGATGTACCCAGTCGTGAGTGAGCTCAAGGTTCCGTCCGGCAAGTGATTGTGTGCACTGTTGAGAAAGTTACTTGTTTCAATCACTGCGTGGTTGCTACCGCTCACGTTCCTGGCGGCATGCAGCGGAGCAAGTGACAAGGGCGAGAGACCTCTTCGTCCAGAAGAAGCGTCTCTGCTCGCTGAGGTTCTTTCAAGGAATTATGAATCAGAAGGGGCACATTTTCGTCTCATTGCTCGATCGGGGCATGACGAACTCGATATTTCAATCGAAGGCGATGTTGATTGGAAAAATCACAGAGGCTATGCACGTGTCACTGGCGGATCTCAACCGAATCCGGTTGTTGAGGTGTGGTGGGATGATAAATCTGTTGCAGAATGGCGTCCAGCACTTGAAAATGAAGTGAGAAGAGTGATCGGTAACGTTTCTAATCCGGTACTGGTTCGAGACCCTGATCAAGAAAGCCGCCGATTAGATCAATTACTCGCCATTGTTGTTGGTTTATCTGCAAAAACACCAGAAAATGCCCAACTAATTCTACAAGAGCCTGATTCGGCCTTCCTTCGGAAGGATTCAATTCGTAATCAACCTGTCCTTGTGTTTCGCTATGGAAAGAGAACCGTGTACTGGATACATGAAATTGACAAGACACTCCTTCGGTTTGAAGGAAACAACTCGTCGGGGCAATTTCCTATTTTGGTTGATTTCGAAGATTTTGGGTCAAAGGTTTTGACTTTTCCAAAGAATGCAACACTGGTCAAACTCTCTGAATACAACGAGTTGCTGCAATTGATTCCAGTTAGCCCATAACTAAGTCGCCGAGAACAAATAGTTCATAGAAAACATGTTCAACGGCCATCTAGACAGGTGTGCAGGATTCATTTACTGAAGTTGATTGAAGAACCACGTCATTCCTCATATGAGTGTTACGTTGCGCGGAGTCGGTTGCGTTCAAAACGGAGTGCAGCCAAAGAAAGAGGAATCAGAAATGATCTTGAAAGATCCTGATCTAAATCAATTGGTGTACAACGCACTCTCATTTGGTACCGCAGTCATGCTCGGCGCTTTTGTGTACTTCCTGACACAAATCAAGAGTGTCGCTAAGCAATATCAAAGCGGCGTGGCAGTTTCTGCCGTCGTTGTTGGTATCGCCGGATACCACTACTACCGCATGTGGAGCGGCTGGGCCGAAGGCACAGTTAACGAGGGATATCGATATGCCGACTGGCTAATCACTGTTCCATTGCTTGTCATTGAGTTGCTCATAGTTCTCGGAGTCACTTCAGAACGTCGCAAGAAGTTGATGTTCTCGCTTGTTCCAGCAACTGTTCTCATGATTGCTTTGGGCTATCCCGGTGAAGTCGCTGCAGATAATGGAACAAAGTGGTTGTTCTGGTTCTTGGCCATGGTGCCATTTGCCTACATCCTTTACGTGTTGTCGGGTGAGCTAAAAGCTGCTCGTGTTCGAGAGACTGGTGCTGTCAGCACTGCGATAAAGAGCGCAACAACAGTGTTGTTGGTGACGTGGATGGTCTATCCGATTGCTTACCTGTTCCCAGTCATTTTTGATGCTGGTCATGAGGGTGCTGAAACAGCGCGTCAGATTGGTTACACATTGGCTGACATCACCGCTAAGGGTCTATATGGACTGATGATTCTCAGCATCGCTAAGGCACGTTCCGGAGAATCGCAATGAAACCGAAAGTGATTCTTCAAGCATCAATCTTGATTGCAGCTGCAGCCAGTCTTGCACTGAGTATTTCGTTGTACTTCTCAGGTAACGATGAGAGCGACAAGTTAAATGGCATTTATGTCGGAGTCTGGGTGCCATCAATCTTGGCGCTCGGTGCATTTCTTCTCGCTGGCCGAAAGGACGCATAAGTGTCTGAAGCAACTCTTTTTGGCTTCGGCACAGTGATTTTCTTCATTGTGTTTACGGGGGCGACTCTTTTTGGAATGGCTTCCTTGAAAGATTTTCAGGACCGCAACCTCTAGTACGGTTCTGAAGCCATGTTGAAAATTTCATTACATGAGTCTCAGGATCCACTCGAAGTAATCGAACGTGATTTCCAGGGTCTCTATTCAGGGGCCTTGGGGTTCAGTTCAATTCGTGGTGGTCAGACTGCTGCGAATCATGCTCTGAAAAATCTGGACATCTCCGGATACGCGCATCACCGCAGTCAAGTACTGCCGCGGGATGACAGAGGCGCAACAGTGTTGTCGCCCTATATCCGACACAACTTGTTGACTCTTCGCGACGTGTATCAAGCAGTTCGCAGTGCGCCCTCGAAGGATCGTGAGAAGTTCCAGGATGAACTTCTCTGGCAGGAGTACGCACGCCATTTGTATGCCCGTGTGGGTACTCAGCTTTTTGAAAATCTTCGGTTTGAAGCGAACCTCAACAATGTTGGCGACGGATGGAATCGTGACATGTTGTGTATTGACGAAGTGGTTTCAGAATTGGAAACCGATGGATGGTTAGTGAACCAAACTCGCATGTGGTTGGCTTCACAATGGACTGTGCGTGATGACAAGGGTTGGTCGTTCGGACAAGAGCGAATGTTTCAACATCTTCTCGATGGGTCAAGAGCGGCGAATCTTCTCGGGTGGCAATGGACGGTTGGCTCCGGCACCGGCAAGCCATATGGATTCTCGCAATGGCAGGTTGAGAAACGAGCCCCTGGTTTATGCGCGAAATGTTCGCTGGTGAACGAGTGTCCTGTTGCTGAGTTTCCAGAAGAAACAATGCTTGCTCCCAGTGAGCGAAATGGCCTCCTTGATGCAGACCCAGATGTGCGTAGTACTCGTGGACCAGATGCGCCTGTCAAGAATTCTCAAGCAGAATCTGTGCTGCTAACAATTGAGTCCTTGGGCGACAGTGACCCAGCGATGGTCGCTCATCCAAAACTGCCGGTGGTCTTTGTCTTCAATGAGAAGGCATTGCGAAAACTGCAATTGAGCTCTCGTCGCATTGCTTTTTACATACAGACTCTTCAAGATTTGTCCTCCCGGAGAGATCTGACTGTGTACGTCGGTGATCCGTATGAGTACGCGAGGGAAAACTCAGTAGCGGTCACTTTTGCCCCTGTTCCATCGTTCAAGAAATTCACGAATCTTGCAGAAATCCATCCCTACCCATGGTTGAGAACGCCCCATGAAGGCTCATTGAAGAGCTTTTCATCCTGGCGAAAGAACTTGGCTCAAGGCCGCTAACAACGGTTTTCTCTTCATATTCACCTCGTGGGTCTCGTGCGCAAGTGAATGGAATAGGGTTGAGAACAATGTCTTCTGAGAACAGCAACGCAAACATTCGAGTCGGCCTCCTCGCGTATGGCGCAATCGGGCACGAACACAATCTTGCGGTGCAGGGGACTCCAGGTCTTGAACTCACCGCTGTGTGTGATGTCAATCCGGACCGTGTCGCTGCTGCTCGTGAACTCGCTCCATCGGTTGAAGCATTCTCCGAGGCAACATCCATGTTGGACTCTGGTCTCATCGATCTCGTCGTTATCTCTACACCTCCGAACAGTCACTATTCATGGGCAAAGGAAGCATTGTCTCGAGATATCAATGTCGTGCTCGAAAAGCCGATGGCATTAACTGCTGAGCAGTGTGATGAGTTGATGGATCTTGCTGTGAAGAAGAACTTGTTGTTGGTGGTGTATCAGAACCGCCGATACGACGCGGACTTCGTGACCATGGCACGTCTCATTGCTGAAGGCGCCATCGGTGATGTATTTCAGTATGACTCGTTCGTAGGTGGATACTCGGAGCCCTGCACGTACTGGCACTCAAACGCCGAGGTCTCAGGCGGTGCAATTTTTGACTGGGGCAGCCATTTCCTAGATCAGGTACTCACAGTTATTCCTGACTCGATTGCACATGTCAGTGGCCAGAACCACAAACGAGTGTGGCTGCATGCAACGAATGCAGATCATGCACAAGTGACAGTCACTTTCACATCGGGTGTTCAGGCAACATTTGTGAACTCAGATCTTGCAGCCGCTCGTAAGCCAAAGTTCTATGTGCTGGGAACGAAGGGCGCCATTGTGGGGGATTGGGACCCAGCAGCTGAACCTGCAGTCGCAGATTTGCCTGCCATTCTCACGTTGCACACACATGATGGCGCACAGTCTGTCGTTGCGCTCGATGATGTGACGCCATTTTCATTTCATCGATCGATTGTTGAGTATCTGAAGAACAAAACGCCAATGTCTGTTCAGGCATTGCAGTCACGCAATGTTGTTGCAATCATGGAAGCTGCTGAGCAATCCGCTCTGACGAACGCACTTCCAGTCGTCCCCAACATCGCATTTTCGTGACAGTCCGTTGGGGGTTCATTGGCGCTGGGTATGTCGCCAGCCGTGCAATGGCTCCCGCAGTACATGCAGCAAGTGGGGCAGAGCTGTATGCAGTTGCAAGTAGAGACGCTGTGCGGTCCGCAGAACTAGAACCAACAGTTGTTCACAATTCATACAGCAATCTCATTGATGATCCGAATGTTGATGCGGTGTACATCAGCCTCACCAATGTTCAGCACAAAGAGTGGGTGATTGCAGCACTAGAGGCCGGCAAACATGTTTTGTGTGAGAAGCCATTGGCGCTCAACGCCGACGAAGTGCGCATCATGAATGTCGCCGCAGAGCAGAATCAGCGCATGTTGGTGGAAGCAGTGTGGACTCGTTGGCAGCCTCGCATGAAGCGAATGGCCGAAGTGATTCAATGCGGTGATCTCGGTGATGTTCTATCCATTTCTTCTGCGTTCACCTTTAAAGGCGACCTCACCGGCAACTATCGATCCGATCCTGCAATGGGTGGTGGTGCTTTGCTTGATGTCGGTTGTTATCAAGCACATTTGTGGTTGATGCTTCTGGGTGAAACAGTTGACTATTCCATTGAGTCGGTCAAGCAGACAGAGGGCCCTACTGGTATTGATCTGACAACTTCAATAGATGCCACGTTGAATGACTCAATTCGAGCAGATGCATTGTGTTCGTTTGACATGGCGCCAGAACAGCGGATTGCCGTGGAAGGTTCCTCATCTTCAATGCACACAGGCGATGGTGAAGCCTTCACTTTGTGGAAACAAAATGCCACATTAATCATTGGCGACACAGTTGAGACCTTCGCTCCTGATGATGCATTCTCGCTGATGGTGCAAGATGTCAGCGCAGCAATTCGGGGCGAGAGCGCAGAAGTCTTTCCCGCATCAAGTTCTCTCCGAGTTGCAGAGATCTTGGATTCGATTCAGGCTCGATAACAATCAAACAGATATCAAGCCTTTATTGACGAATGCTTTGCTTGATGTGGAATGTTTGATTGCAGGCTGAACCAGCTTTGCTATGTCCCTGCCTCATTGACTACGGCGTGAAAGCGGCAGAGGGAAGATCTGTCTCACCATCGGCAATTGCTTGAACAATGCGGCGTGCCACGTGAGCTGGGTCGAGACCGGTTGGGAACTTCGGTGGGGTTCCGGCGATTGCCCGCGACGCTAAACCTGTTTCTGTGTGTGGTGGACGGGCGTCAATCACCCTGATGCCTGATCGACGTGCTTCTCGCCCAAGAGCCTCATTAAATGAATGTACGGCTGCTTTTGATGCGCCATACGCGGACATTCCCGGAAGATTCTGTTCTGCGATGATGCCAGAAATGCCAACAAGAACTGATCCCTGCTTCACGCTCTGCAGGGCTGCTTGCATGAGGAAGATATGCCCGAATGTGTTGGTGAGAAACAGTTCTTCAACTGTGTCAACTGAAGTGGTGTTAATCGGGCCAAAAGAAACAACACCCATTGCATTAATCACGATGTCCACAGAGCCATACCGCGCAACAACCTCGGCTATCGCTGTCGTAGCTGCGTCGGGGGAGCGAAGATCAGCCGTGATATGCGTAGGAGACGAAGTGTGGGAACGCGAGATTGTGATGACAACGCATCCTTTAGCTTCAAGCTCGATGCGCAAAGCATTGCCAAGCCCGCCTGTGCCGCCGGCAATGACGACGACTTTTTGAGCGAACTGAAATGGTGTTGTCATGTGAGATCAAACTATCGGAATCATGGATTATTGAAGATCTGTAAAGCAAACTGTTTGAATTCGGGACTCACCTTCGAAGGTGCACCGGAATCGAAAGGTGGTTGTGGGTCATATTCAATTGCAAGCTGAATCAGCTTTGCCATGTCCTCGCCTTCAAGAGCTGCGACCAACACGAGCCCCATATCAATCCCAGAAGAAACACCAGCTCCGGTGATGATCTTTCCTTCGGTCACAACTCGTTTCTCTGTTGGGATTGCACCAAGACTTTGCAGCCTGTCGTAGGAGGCCCAGTGAGTTGTCGCGGTGAGTCCGTTCAGGACACCAGCGTGGGCCAAGAAGATGGAACCCGTGCAAACGCTTGTAGTCCATGTGGTTGTGGGGTGAATCTTCTTGATGAACTGCACGACATCGTGTGAATCATCGATGCCGCGATCTGCCATTCCACCCGGCACGACGAGAACATCTAATGAATCAATCTCATCGAATGAATGTGTTGCTTCGAGAGTGAGCTTCCCAGTGTGATCAGCGATTGGTCCCTTTTGGGCAGCAACAAAAAACACATCGAGTCCAGGAACATCAACCAAGGTCTGAAACGGTCCGACAATGTCGAGAGCGGTAAAGCGAGGATAGAGAACAAGTCCGACTTTTTTCATGTTTCTAATTTAGGTTGATTGAAGAATCGTTATGCGAAAAGTAAAAATCTTTTTACGATGAATATTGAACTCAGAATTTCTCTCCGTTACTAAATTTTTGTAATGGGTTTAACGTCTTCTAGGTTCACTTCTTCTCGAGCAATTTGTTCGCTTCTCGTGCTTGTTATGGCACAGGTCTTGGGATTTGCTTCACTGTCTTTTGGTGTTTCGAGAGTCTCAGCTTCTACCGAAATTGTCTATGAACCATTCGGGCCAAATTGGGTGCCCGGAAGTCAATGGAGCACAGCAACAGGGGCGAATTACACGCCAAATGTTGTGACGGATAATGCTCAGGTTCCGACTTCTGCTCTTCGGTTGACGTCAACCCAAACTCAACGATCGGGTGGTCTCATTTTCAATCGAGCAATTCCGATTACCTCCGGTCTCGACATCTCGTTTACCTTCGCAGAATGGGGTGGAACTGGTGCTGATGGGCTCTCGTTTTTCCTTCAGAAAGGTACGGAAACATCAACCGTGATGCCTCCTGGTGGAACTCTGGGATACAGCGCCGACCGAAATCAAACACCGAATTTGGATGGGCTCAAGGGTGGTCTGATTGGCGTGGGGTTTGACATGTTTGGAAATCATGGCAATGCCCAATTTGAGGGACCAGGCTGCCCTACCTCAACTCGTCCCGGCGGGAATGCTTTGGTTATCCGAGGTCCAGGAGAGGCAAGAGTTGGATACTGCATTCTCGGAACTCTGAAAGATCTCACAGCGAACTCACCGTCGAATACAAGGTGGAATGAAGGAACTTCTAGCCGAGCAGGAAGAGCTCGGTCCGCTCGCATTGTTGTTGATCCATCTTCAGCGTCTACCCCTCAGGTAAAGGTTTGGATTTGTGCTGCTGGTAGCGCATGTTCCACTTCGGGAGCGCCAAGCCTTGCAGTCAACTCGCCAAACGAATTACTTGGGCAGCAATCTGTGAGATTTGGTTTTGCTGCGGCTACTGGTGGATTCACAAACAATCACGAGATTTGGGATCTCACCATTCGCTCTCAATCAGCGATCGCACCAGTGGTGATTACAACAACAGCTCTTTCTGATGGAACTGTCGGAACGGCATATACGAATACCGTTGTGGCCTCAGATGGTGTTCCTTCATATTCGTATGCAGTTATAGGTGGAGTACTTCCACCCGGACTAATCCTGAATGCACAAACAGGAGCAATTACAGGAACGCCGACGACGACGGGAACTTACCCATTGACAATTGAGGTGACCGATAGCCGAGTAAGTGGTCAGTCGGGTCGGACAGCCAATCGAAACTATTCGATTTCAGTTGTAGCTGCTGCGCCGACAAATACTGTCGCCCCATCTAATTCAGCTACTCCTCCTAACGCAGTTGCGCCATCTAATTCTGTCGTCGCAATTGTTCCCCGCGGAGTCGTTAAGAACGATTCGTCAAGGGGTGAACAAGGGAAGAACCAGGTCATCCGGGTCTTGAAGAATGATGTACCTGCTCAGGCTGCTTCGTGGGATGCAAGAACAGTGCGCCTCTGTGCGGTGGGGAAGGCTTCGCCCAACTGTGCGCTGGCAAGTCGCTTTGTAGAGGGTGAAGGAACATATTCAGTGAAAGATGACGGGACAGTCGTCTTTGCCCCTCTCTCGTCATTTGTTGGGACTGCGACGACAATCCGATATCAAGTTGTTGACAGCAAAGGTGCCACATATTCCGCCACACTCACTCCAGTCGTCCTAGCAGCAGAACTTCCAGCAACAGGCTCGAATCTCCGATTGCTCACCCTGGTTGCATTGGTAGTGATGGCTGCTGGAGCACTCTTGCATCGAGAACGGTTCCGTATGTAGTGGTGTATTTTGCAAAGCTCCTAGTGGGCTTGGCATTGGTTTTTCGTTTGCTGTGATGCATCCGTTCAAGATTTGACCTATGGTCTAGATGTGTCTAGACCAAAGTCCTATTTCCTACAGTCTCGCAGATCTCTCATGGGCTTCCTTCTGGTCCTGGGCTGTTTGCTCGCGTCACCGTCTGTGCTGAACGCATGGACTCCGACTCCTACTCAAGCCACTGTTTCTGTCTTTGGCGGTGCTACTTCTGACGTAGGGACTGGGGTAGTGGTTGATGCTTCAGGCAACATTTTCACCACGGGCTATTTCAATGGCACTGTTGATTTTGATCCGGGTGTAGGAACAGCGAGCCTGACTTCTGCAGGACTTCGAGATGTCTTTGTATCGAAATTGGATGCGTCGGGAAACTTGGTGTGGGTTCGAAGTTTTGGCGGCATTAGTGACGATGTTGGCCAGTCTGTGGCGTTGGACTCGACAGGGAACATATACATCGGTGGTTACTACAGGGACACTGTTGATTTTGATCCAGGTGTTGGAACTACCAACTTGACATCTGCAGGATTTGAAGATGCTTACATTGCAAAGTTGGACCCGTCTGGTGCTCTTTTGTGGGTGCGTGGAGCCGGTGGAACTTCCAACGAACGGGTGAGATCAGTGGCCGTCGATGCGTCAAACAATGTGTACGGTGCTGGTCG
>ERZ1022756.274-NODE-274-length-16584-cov-9.505717_pt1 | contig 16584 bp, 15 predicted proteins | sample MGYA00520902_ERZ1022756 | MGnify/ENA primary metagenome ERZ1022756 (study PRJEB33162, sample SAMN09537601) | freshwater metagenome | isolation source: freshwater | place: Canada:Alberta | collected 2017-07 | study: EMG produced TPA metagenomics assembly of the...
GTTTGGATTGCCATCTTATTCACGCAAATTCAATTTAGAAAATCTTTAACTCAAGTGCAAAGAGATGCCTTGCCATACAGAGCAATCATGTGGCCATACGGCTCATGGTTCGCCATCTTCTTTGTGATGTTTGTGATTGGCTTAATGGCTTATTCAGAATCAACCCGCATGGCTTTTTATGTCGGGCCACCGATTTTGATTGGATTGACGTTGTTGTATTTTGTTTTTGGTCTTCATAAAAAAGAGAGGAGTGCATCATGATTGTTGGCGTACCTAAAGAAGTTAAAAATCACGAATATCGAGTTGGATTAACCCCTGATCAAGTGACAGAGTTAAGGCTCTGGGGTCATCAAGTACTGGTTCAAAAGAATGCAGGGGAGGCCATTGGCTTCATGGATGAGCACTATGTCATGGCTGGCGCTCAAATGGTGGAATGCCCAAGTGACATATTCGCTGAAGCTGAGATGATTGTTAAAGTGAAAGAGCCACAAGCTGAAGAGTGCAAGATGCTTCGCTCAGGGCAAGTACTGTTCACGTATTTGCATTTGGCGCCGGATCTGCATCAAACCCAGGCTTTGCTTCAATCAAACGCTATTTGTATTGCTTATGAGACAGTCACCAGCTCCAATGGTCGATTGCCTTTGTTGGCTCCAATGAGTGAGGTGGCTGGCAGGATGTCAATCCAAGCGGCAGCGCATCATTTAGAAAAGGCCAATGGTGGCCGAGCATTACTATTGGCTGGTGTGCCAGGTGTTCCTGCAGCTGACGTGGTGATTTTAGGTGCTGGGGTTGTGGGCAGCGCTGCTTTGCAAATGGCGGTTGGTATGGGGTCTCGTGTAACCGTCATTGATAAAAATCTTGATCGCTTAAGAGAGTTAGATGCTTTGTATGGCAATAAGATACACACGCTGTATTCAAGCACAGCCAATATTGAGCGCTCAGTTTTTGGTGCTGATGTGGTGATTGGCAGCGTGTTAGTGCCAGGTGGTGCTGCTCCAAAGTTGGTCACCAGAAAAATGGTGTCTGCCATGAAAGCTGGATCAGTGATTGTGGATGTGGCCATTGATCAGGGTGGTTGTTTTGAGACATCTCATGCGACCACGCACCAAGAGCCAACTTATCAAATTGATGACGTGATTCATTATTGCGTGGCCAATATGCCTGGAGCGGTTGCCAGAACCTCCACAATGGCTTTGACCAATGCAACTGCTCCATTTGTGATGGAGCTTGCTAACAAGGGAGCTCAGCAAGCCTTGATTGACAATGCCCATTTAATGAATGGTCTGAATGTTTATCAAGGAAACATCACTTGTGAAGCAGTAGCTTGTGCTCATGGGCTTGATTACGTAGACCCCTCAACCGTGATTCATTGATCATCTTAGAGTAAGAAAAAAGCCTCTGATCTAAATAAATCAGAGGCTTTTTTATAAAGAAGATTTTTAAATTCTTCCGCGACAACTTATCGATCTAAAGATCTTCTGATCCAGTATGACAAGCCATCAACCATGACAACGAGACCAATCATGCTCAATAAAATGGTGCTGGTTTCTTGCATTTGGAAAAGACTCATATGAAAAGCAAGCATTTGACCAAGTCCCCCACCTCCAACAACCCCAAGAACTGCGGCAGCACGAATATTATTTTCCCAGCGATACAGTGTGTAAGAAATTAACTGAGGAATGACGGTTGGTAGAGTTGCATATAAAAATATCTTTAGCTCACCAGTGCCAATCAGCCTTAAGGATTCACTTGGATGGGTATTGGCATTCTCAATTGATTCTGAAAATAATCTACCTAGAACGCCGGTAGTATGTAGGCCAAGTGCCAACGTGCCCGCAAAAGGCCCAAGACCTACTGAAATCAAGATTAGAGCAGCCCAAACCAGCTCCGGAATTGATCGCAAGGCATTCAGCAGCCAACGGGCTGGTAGGCGGAAAATGGCTGGATCATTAGCATGAGTTTTGCTTGCAGGAAGTGCTAATAGGATGCCCAGTGCTGCGGCAATGAGTGTTCCAAGGGCGGACATTGCCACTGTTTCTAATGAAGCAAAAAATATTTTTGATAAAAATAAGGGGCTTAAGTTGGGGGATAGCAACTCATTAAAAAACTTTGCCATCAGCACCAGGCTTTTTTGCGAAAAAAGACGAGATAACTGTAAGTCAAGTGACCAAAAGCTTAATAAGATGATGCCAGTAACACCAAGCCATAACAGATAAGGTTTGAATGTAAAAAAGTTTTGTTTTCTTAGCATCTTAGGCCATCATTTTTCTTAATTGCGCACTGAGCCAGTCTGCAATACTCACCAGCAACATGAAGACAATCAAAATGGTTGCTACTTCAGATCCGTTGAACATTCTCATAGAGTTGTCCATTTGTTGTCCAAGCCCGCCGGCTCCCACAAACCCCAGTACTGCTGATGAGCGGATGGCGCATTCCCACCGATAAACTGTGTAACTGGTTAATTCACTCAAATTTTGTGGCAAGACAGCGTACAAAAAAGTTTGTAATCGACCGGCCCCATTTCGAAGTAATCCCTCGCTGGATTCCTTGTTGCCACTTTCTAGAATTTCGCCATATATCTTCCCTAGCATCCCGGCATAAGTTAATGCAATGGCTAAAACACCTGCTGCAGGGCCTAGGCCAACTACTCTTACAAATACCAGTGCCCATATCAATTCAGGAATACTGCGCATGATGATGAGGGCAAGGCGAATAATTTGACGAATCGCAAAGGGTAAAGAGTTCATTTGACCCGTCAAGCTGGAAATTGATAAAACTCTGGTACTAAGCAATGTCAATGGAATCGCTAAAAGTAAAGCTAGAAAAGTTCCTGCAGTTGCAATCGCAACGGTTTTCCAAGCTTCCGAGATGATCAGCTTTAAAAATGATTGCTCAATGCTTGGTGGAAAAAAATCAGATAAAAATTTAAGCGTGATTTTTAAGTTTTGCTCTTCAAAAAATAACCAAGGCTTAAATTCGGTAGCCATCAAGGCTGGTATTAAAAGCAAAATGCCTAAAGTTGTGTAACTTAAGCGAGAAAACCATGCAGGATCTCTGTACTGTTGAATTGTTGCGGATTTGATCATTGAGGTTTACAGAGACTCGATATTGTTGGGGTCTCTAAACTTGAGTTACTGAAAATTTCATGGGGCTCAATACTGCTGATTTCATATTGATTTTGCGCATAGAGTTCTTGCAGAATTTCTTTGGTGACAAGATTTGAGGCAAGGTCAAAATCTATGTGACCATCTTTTAGACCGATCACCCTAGGAAATTCATTGGTGGCTACGTCTACTTGATGGAGTGTGACCACCAAAGTGGCTCCACGCTTATTTGCTTCAGCAATTAAAGTATTGATTGCTTGCTTCGATCTCTTTGGATCAAGAGCTGATAAAGGCTCATCCACTAGCCACAATTCTGCATTGCTCATTAAAACTCTAGCAAGTCCTACTCGTTGACGTTCGCCACCCGATAGTCTGTCAACACGATTCCAAATTTTTTCTTTTAGATCAAATAAATCAAGTGCTGCTATGGCCTCTTGTGTGTATTGGGGATAAATTAAATTCAAAACACTTTGAGCCAATGTCATTTGAGTTAAGCGACTAGCGCTTAAAGTGGTTACGACTCTTTGTCGTGGGGGTAAGGGGGCGACTTGTGGCGCGTAAAAGAGCCTTGATCTGAGTTTTTGCAATGCTGGAGTAGATAGAGCCCATGGGTTAACTTCACCCAATCTTAAGCTCCCTGAAGCAGGCTTGATGGCTGCGGCAAAAATTTGTAGGAGGGTTGTTTTTCCTGAGCCAGAAGGGCCAATGAATGCAACATGTTCCCCTGATTGAATATTCAGAGAAATTCCACGTAGTGAAAATCCTTCACCCCGCCGATTGGCAGGGTGTTGGGCTGAAATATTTTCTAAACTTAACTTCACTTACTTGATTAAGCCTGCACTTTTACCCGCACGTTCCAAGCCTTTGTAGTTTTCAGCTTTGGTCGGGATATATTTGCTGGCACGATTAAGTGTCAGAATTTCTTTACCCTCAGGGGTATTCATGTTTAATGCTAGTAAAGCTTTTGTGATTTTTTCACGCAATGCCACTGGCATGTCAGCATGAACTGACCAGTTATAGTTAAAAAACGTTGGGGTAGTATAGAAAACATCCACTTTGTTTGTGTCTACTTTATTCTCGGTAACAAATTTATTCCAAACGGTGATGTCGAGAGCTGCAGCATCAACACGACCGCTTACAACAGATGCGATAGTTGCGTCGTGAGCGCCAGAATAAGCAATGCGCTTGAAATCAGTTTCAGGGTTTAGACCAGCTTCTAACAAGAAAGTGCGTGGCATTAAATGTCCAGACGTACTTGATTGTGATCCGAAGCTTACTTGCTTTCCTTTAAGGTCTGTTAATTTTGTGATACCAGAGTTCTTTTGAGTGATGAATACTGAACGGAACTTCGTATCCTCTTCACGTTGCGCAATTGGAATGATTTTGCCTCCTGATCTTATTTGGGCTTGAACATGAGTGAAGCCACCAAACCAGACTAAGTCAACTTGCTTATTGACCAAAGCTTCAACAGCAGCGGGGTAATCGTTAACAGGGGTAAATTCAACTTTCATGCCAAGACTTTTTTCTAAGTATTGGCTTAGAGGCCCAAATTTACGAATTTGTTCAGTTGCAGCCTCTTCAGGAATGGTTGTAACTTTTAACACCTGCTGAGCTTGAGCATGAGTAAATAAAAATAGGCATGAAATTGCCATCGCGGATTGAATCCAAGAACGTCTACGCATGTTAATAATCCTTTAAGGATGTGCGCACCTCTAAATACCTAATCAATCCCATGGGATGGGCTTGGAAAGATAATCTCAATAAATAATTAGAAGTACATTAGGCTCCAACTGAGCACTGATATTGCTTACTTGATTAAAGGACTGGCTCTTTAATCAAGCGATGAGTTGTCAATATACCAGTTTAGGCAAAACACCAGCCATTAGGGTTACACCTAATCATTCTTGGTGATACTTTTGCAAAAGATCCACTTCGTTTTTTGAGCCCAGGATGACAGATATGCGTTGATGTAATTTTTCAGCAGGAAAAGTCATGATGCGGTCTTTGCCATTGACTGAGGCGCCACCAGCTTGTTCAATCAAAAAGCTCATCGGGTTTGCTTCATACATCAAGCGTAATTTGCCTGGTTTGCTGGGATCACGTTTGTCCCAAGGGTACATGAATACACCGCCACGACATAAGATGCGATGCACATCAGCCACCATCGAGGCAATCCAGCGCATATTGAAATCTTTTCTACGAGCACCTTCAACGCCTGCGAGACATTCATCAACGTAGCGTTTTACCGGTTGATCCCAGTGACGCATGTTTGACATATTGATTGCAAATTCTTTGGTGTCAGGTGAAATCTGGATATTTTCTTTGATGAGTAAAAACTCGTTTGTTTCATGGTCAAGTGTGAACATATGAACACCTTGGCCAGTGGTATAGACCAAAGTGGTTTGTGGACCATAGACAACATAACCTGAGGCAACCTGATTGCAGCCAGCTTGAAGAAAATCCTTTTCAGTCAATTCGCCAGCCGTTTTCTTTTTGAGAATAGAGAAGATGGTTCCAATAGAAACGTTCACATCAATATTGGATGAGCCATCCAATGGATCAAACAGGAGCAAGAAGCTACCATTTTTATTGGCTGGGAAAATGGTTTCCATTTCTTCAGAAGCCATGCCAGCAAGTGTTGAATCTAATCCACAAGCCTCAAGTAATATGTCGTTGGAAATAATGTCTAGTTTTTGTTGTGTTTCACCCTGAATATTGCCGCTGCCTGCAGATCCAATGATGCCGGCTAGCGCACCTTGTTCGACTTGTTTGGCGATTAATTTACAGGCATTGGCAACTGACACCAAAAGTGATGCTGGAATCTGAGGATTCTTTGAGCCCAGCTCTGTGATGTATTGGGTAAATGTGGTGCCTTGCGACATATATTTTTCCTGATTAACTATTGAGTGCCTTTTCAATAACTTCCGCCACATCTGACGACAAGTTATCTTGCTTAGCTATCAATTCTAGTGCTGATTTCATATGAACTTGATAGTTCGGTGCGAATTGTTTCCAGCGGTCAAGGGCTCTGGCCAATCTGGCGGCCACCTGAGGGTTAATTTGATTGAGTTCAATCACATGATCAGCCCAAAATTTGTAGCTCTTTTGAGGATTTTGATGAAAAGCACCAGGATTATTCATGCAAAACGCATGAATTAAGCTTCTGGCCCGATTTGGGTTTTTGATATTGAAGTCAGCATGCTGTCTAAGCGCGATAACAGTATTTAGAACATCCTCTGGGTTATTGAGATTGATTTGACGAGTTGCTTGTAGGGCGAACCATTTATCAATGACTAAAGCATCCCCCTCAAATCTTTGGTGAAAATGTTCTAGGCAATTCTGTGCAGCAGGCAGTGAATAATTCACAAGGGTAGCTAGCGCACCATAACGATCGGTCATGTTATTGGCTGAATCATATTGAGTTTTTGCTAATTCATTGATGGCACTATATTCAGCTTCGGCGAGAAGAGTGAGTGCTAAATTCTTAAGAGAGCGTTTGCCTGCGCTGATGGCATCTGGGCGATAGCTTCCGGGTGTTTGATGTGTTTGATAGGCCCATAACCAATCATCTTGCAGATCTTTGGCCAACTGCTGTCGAACTTGACGACGTGATTGGTGAATGACTTTTGGATCAATCACAGAAACCTGCTCGTGAAGGTAGGTTTCGGCAGGCAACGTAAATAACAAATCTTTGAAGGCTGGATCAAGAGTTTCATCTCTAAGAATAATTCGTAATGTTTGAATGGTTTGTGGATGAAGAGCCTGTTGATTCAAAATGCTGACCATAAATAATTTTTGCGCAGCTTCCCAGCGATTGAATGCATCATCATCGTGGCGAAGAAGAGTCAAAAGATCTGATTCTGATTGTTCAAAATCCAACACAATGGGTGCTGAAAAGTTTCTGTTGATTGATAGAGTAGGCTTTTGCTTCAATCCTTCAACTGTGATGGTTTGTGATGTTTGAGTTAGTTCAAATAGTTGCTCTGTATGTGCCTTGTTTGAATCATTGGATGGCTCAGACTCAATTAGTTTGAAGAGCAATGGGATGTGAAATGGTAACTTCTTCTGTTGCCCTGGTGTCGCTGGGCAAGATTGTGTCAATGTAATCTGATAGCGACCATCCTCAAACGATTCATTTACTTGAACGCGAGGAGTTCCAGCTTGGCTATACCAATGTTTGAACTGATTCAAATCTTTCTGGTTGGCGTCAGCCATCGCTGCTACAAAATCATCGCAGGTGACGGCTTGGCCGTCGTGACGTTTGAAGTAGAGGTCCATTCCCTTCCTAAATCCTTCGCGACCCAATAAAGTTTGCTGCATGCGAATGATTTCTGCGCCTTTTTCATAAACAGTGACTGTGTAGAAATTGTTGATTTCTTGATAGCTGTCTGGGCGAATAGGGTGTGCCATGGGTCCAGCATCTTCAGGGAACTGCACTTGACGTAATAAACGCACATCTTCAATACGTTTCACGGCACGGCCTGAATCAGAACCCATTTGATCTGCTGAAAATTCTTGATCTCTGAATACGGTCAAGCCTTCTTTGAGTGAGAGCTGAAACCAATCTCTGCAAGTCACGCGATTGCCAGTCCAATTATGGAAGTACTCGTGTGCAACAACGCTTTCGATATTGCTGTAGTCAATGTCACTGGCTGTTTCTGGATTGGCAAGGACAAACTTGGTATTGAAGATATTTAACCCTTTGTTTTCCATTGCCCCCATGTTGAAGTCGCCAACAGCCACAATCATGAAGCGATCCAAATCAAGTTCTAAGCCATAACGTTTTTCATCCCATCGAATGGAGGCAATGAGAGAGTCCATGGCATGTTGCGTTTTTTCTAAATCCTTTGATTCAACCCAAACTTGCAAAAGCTTATCTTTGCCTGATTGACTCTTGATGGTTCTTTCAATGGCCTGAAATTTTCCCGCAACCAGAGCAAATAAATAAGATGGTTTCGGAAATGGGTCTTGCCAAGTAGCGCTGTGCCAGCCATTGCCGAGCTCTTCTTGTTTGATTAGATTGCCGTTAGATAACAGAATGGGAAAGTCATTTTTAATGGCACGCAATGTCACTTGATAGGTGGCCATGATGTCAGGGCGATCTAAGAAATAAGTGATTTTCCTAAAACCTTCTGCTTCACATTGTGTAAAAAAATTACCGTTAGAAACATACAGTCCCATCAATGATGTATTTTGGTTTGGAGCATTTGAGCTAGTGATACTGAGTTCAAATTTTTCCGGTAAATCTTTCAGAGTCAATGTATCAGCGGTCGTTTCATACTCTTGAATAATTTTTCCATCGATGCGCACACTGATCAGTTCTTGCTCTTCACCCTGTAGTACCAGCGGTTGATTTTCATGCCCCGGCATTCTTTCAATCTTCATGTGATTGACCACCAATGTTTTTAGTGGATTCAAGGCAATATCTAGCTGAACTGAGCGAATTGTGTAGGCAGGTGACTTGTAATCACTTCTCAAAAATGTAATGGGTTTTTCAGTTCTAGCCATCTTATGTCTCTCTTTATTTTAAAAATTGGGTGCTGATGATTTGTCTAATTATGAATTAAAACTTCACAACTAATGTCGCCACGCCAATACCAATGAAGATGACTGCGGCAATTGCGTGCACCCATTTGATGGGCAGAGCTTTTGTGAATTTCTTCCCCAGCCAAACTGCAGGAGCATTCGCTAGCATCATGCCAACAGTGGTGCCCATCACAACGGCCAATAAATCATCATAGCGTGCCCCCAAAGCCACGGTGGCAACTTGGGTTTTATCACCCATTTCAGCAATAAAAAATAGAGAAGTGGTGATGGTAAAGACTTTCCAAGCGCTGCGTGTTGGAGGAGCCTCTTCGTCTCCGTCGAGCTTATCTGGGATTAAAAGCCATAAACCTAGGGCAATAAAGCCACCACCTAAGATCCATTTCATGACCTCTGGGCTGATCCATGCAGAGATGGCGCTTCCCAAAAAGGCGGCCAAAGCATGATTGAGGAGGGTGGCAATGAATATTCCCCAAATGATGGCCCAATGATGGTCTTTGTATCTGGCAGACAGCATGAGGGATAAAAGCTGGGTTTTATCGCCAATTTCGGCCAGGGCAACAATGCTGGTTGCCAAGAAAAAGTAATTTAAATCCATTTAAAAACAATAGGTTAGTAGGTTAATACTATTTTAGTTAAAAACTATTGGAAAAATTAATAAATACAATTTAACTATCGAGTTGTTTTAGACATAAACTACGTCTGTCTAGTTAGATAGCTATTTGACATTGGATGTCCAAAGCCATGTAGCTATCGTAACCGACTTAGAAGTTAAATCTATCGATAGGAGTAAAAAAATGCCAACATTAAAAGGTAGCAAAACAGAACAGAGCTTGAAAGAAGCTTTTGCTGGTGAGTCAATGGCTAACCGCCGTTACTTGTATTTCGCGAACATGTGCGATATCGCTGGTGAAAACGACACAGCAGCATTGTTCCGTTCAACAGCTGAAGGTGAAACTGGTCACGCCCACGGTCATATGGAATTCTTGATCGAAGGCGGCGCTGGCGAGCCAGGCACAGGTCTTCCTGGCCGTACACCAAAAGAAGCTCTAGAAGCTGCTGTTCATGGTGAAACACACGAGTACACAGATATGTACCCTGGTATGGCTAAGACAGCCCGTGACGAAGGATTCGACGAGATCGCTGATTGGTTCGAAACTTTGGCAAAGGCTGAGCGTTCACACGCTAACCGTTACCAGAAGGCTTTGGATACATTAGGCGCGTAATTCGCTGATGTACTGAAGGCTTTTTAAGGATTCCTGGGATGCAAATCTCGGGAATCTCATAAAAAGTCTTAAATGAAGTAGTTTAAGTAAATACGAAATTAAAAATACATAAGGTAAATAGTATGAGTCAGAGAGAAGGTAATTTAGAAGCCCCAACAAGACACGCCCTTGATTGGAAAAATCCTGATTTTTACAATGAAGAATCTCTAAACACCGAACTTGAGCGTGTATTTGATATTTGCCACGGCTGCCGCCGTTGTGTGAGTTTGTGTGGCTCTTTCCCTGCATTATTTGATTTGGTTGATGCCACTGAAGATGGCGAAGTACATGGTGTTGATAAGAAGGACTACGACAAGGTGGTTGATCAGTGCTACTTGTGTGACCTTTGCTACATGACCAAGTGCCCATACACACCACCGCACGTTTGGAATCTTGATTTCCCACATTTGATGTTGCGTGCAAAAGCGATCAAGCACAAGAAGGGTGAAACAACATTCCGCGACAATCTATTGTCATCAACTGACAAGATGGGCAGCTTCGCTGGTATTCCAATTGTGACCAAAGCTGTGAATGCAGTGAATAGTACAAAAGTGATGCGTTCTGTGATGGAAGCAACTTTAGGTGTTGATAAAGATGCGTGGATCCCTGAGTACGCACCACAAACATTCAAGCAAGTCGCTAAAGAATCTGCAGCATGGCCTGTAAAAGCTGGCGATAAGACACCTGGCAAGGTTGCAGTGTATTCAACATGCTTTATCAATTACAACGAACCAGGCATTGGTCAAGACTTGTTAAAGATATTGGCCCATAACGAGATTCCTTATAAGTTGGTTGAAAAAGATGCTTGTTGCGGTATGCCTAAGTTAGAGATGGGTGATTTGGAGTCTGTTGCTAAAAACAAAGACATCAATATTCCACAATTGGCTAAATTGGCAAAAGAGGGTTATGCGATTGTGACCCCAATTCCATCATGCACATTGATGTTCAAACAAGAGTTGCCATTGATGTTCCCTGACGAAGCTGATGTTCAGTTGGTCAAGGAAGCGATGTGGGACCCGTTTGAGTACCTCGTGGCACGCAACAAAGATGGTTTGCTGAAGAATAATTTCAAAGTTGAGTTGGGTAAAGTGAGTTACCACGTGCCTTGTCACTTACGTGTACAAAACGTTGGTAAGAAAACACTAGAAACTCTACAAATGATTCCTGGTACAGAAGTGAATGTGGTTGAGCGTTGCTCAGGACATGCGGGTACTTGGGGTGTGAAGAAAGAGTTCCACAAAACTGCTATGAAGATTGGAAAGCCAGTGTTTAAAAATATGGCCAGCACTGAGCCTGATTTCATCAGCTCAGACTGCCAGCTAGCTGGACACCACATTGAACAAGGTATGGAAGAGGGCGGGATGAAGAAGTCACAAATGGCTCATCCAATTTCTCTTTTAGCTAAGGCATACGGCCTTTAATTGAATCGTTAGGAGTTTTAGATGGAGATGACAATGGGTAAGATCAAGCGTGAAGAATTATTGTCCCTAGAGGCCTATTACAAAGCACGCCCTGAAATGCGTCTTAAGGCAATTGCTGAGCGTAAAAAAAGAACAGTGATTTTGGGTGAGCATCTCAATATGATTTTTGAGAACAAGTATTTGATGCAATATCAAATCCAAGAGATGCTGCGCGTTGAGAAAATCTTTGAAGATGAAGGTATTCAAGATGAAATGGATACTTACAATGCATTGGTTCCTGATGGCACCAACTTCAAAGTGACCATGAAGCTAGAGTACGTGAACGAAGCTGATCGCAAGATTGCTTTGTCTAAGTTAATCGGTATTGAGCACCGTGTTTTTGTTGAAGTTGAAGGTCAGGCTCGTGTTTACGCGATTGCCAACGAAGATTTGGATCGCACAACAGCTGAGAAAACTTCATCTGTTCACTTCTTGAGATTTGAATTGACTCAAGACATGATCAAATCATTGAAGGCTGGAGCTCAATTGAAGGTGGGTTGTGATCATAAAGAATACCCATCACATGTTGAATCTTTGCCGCCAGAGACTTTGGCTTCATTGATTGAAGATTTGGTTTAATGAATAGTATCCAGCTTATATATTTGGATAGATAGTATGAATAAAAAATGCCGCAGATGCGGCATTTTTTACATCTACTTTATTCAGCTTGATCACTTTTAGCCAAAAAGAGGTGAAATCATATAAAATCATCATCTATGGGAATTTCTTTTAAACGCCATTTATCGCATTGGATCGCAATTACTGCGGTGCTGATGAGCTCTGTGGCGCCTACGGTGTCCCAAGCAGTTTCATCGACTCAAAATGTTCAAGACATATCTATTGAGATATGTACTACGACTGGCGTCAAAATGACTCACGTCATTGATCTAAGTCTTTCTGGCAATGCTGATGAGTCGGCCCAGTCAGGAGGGCATTGTCCTTTGTGCGTGATTCACGGTACTTACGCACCGCCTTTGAATCAAGAGCTTTCATTTGCAAAGCCAGTGAACAGTAATATTTACCCGCAACTTTTCTATCAGTCACCTAAGCCATTATTTGCTTGGGTTGTACTTCCCTCCAGGGCCCCTCCCTCACTCGTTTGATTCTTAAGGTCGGCAACTATTTTTAGTTGTCCGTTAGTGGAATGCGCACGTGCATTCTTAAAAGATTCATGAGAGTAATAAATGAAATTCATCAGATCAATCGTATTTGCAGTATTTGCAGCTTTATCTTTATCGGCTACTGCTGGCCCTAATGACCCCTTATTTGTTAGCCTAACTAGCAATGATGTTGACAGAGCAAGAATGGCTTTAAGTTTTAGTAAACATCATTTTGAAAATGGACATCCCTTGAGTTTATTCTTGAGTGATAAGGGTGTTTTTATAGGAGTTAAGTCTGGCGCGAAAGAGTTCGCTGAGCATCAAAAAATCATTGCTGATGTGATTGCAAAGGGTGGCACAGTCATTATGTGTCCAATGTGCCTGAGACATTTTGGATTTTCAGAGGCAGATTTAATTCCTGGCATCAAAATGGGTAATCCCAAAACAACAGGCGATGCTTTGTTCAAAGATGGTACTAAAACACTTAGTTGGTAATTTTTTAATTTAGGAGAAACACATGAAAAAAGTATTCAGTTCTGCATTGCTTGCATCAGTATTCATGACAAGCATGGCTTTTGCCAGTAATGAAGTGAGAGTGGGTAACTTGAAGATTGAAAATCCTCAAGCAAGAGCCACTGTGCCAGCTCAAAAAATGAGTGGGGGTTTTTTGAAGATTGAAAATAAAGGTGGCGCTGATAAGCTTTTGGCAGCATCGTCATCAGTTTCAAAAACAATGGAACTTCACACCATGGTCATGGACGGCAATGTCATGAAAATGCGTGAAGTAAAAGGCATTGATGTGCCAGCCAATGGCATGGTTGAGTTAAAACCGGGCGGTTTGCACTTGATGTTCATGGACTTGAATGAGCAGCTAAAGCCAGGCTCAACATTTAAGGTAAAGCTTAGATTTGAAAAAGCGGGTGAGGTCGAAGTTCCATTCCAGGTGATGGATATGAGACCTGCTGGTCATGGCCATTCAGGACATGGTCACTCTAAGTAAGCAATAAATCATTACTAGAAAAGAAAAAGCCGCAAATCATGCGGCTTTTTCTTTTTACTGCCAGTCAATGCTGATTGACCGATGGATGCATGCTTAATCCAAGTTTCTGTCAGTCACAGCACCTTTGCTGGCTGAACTTGCGAGGCGTGCATACTTTGCCAATACACCGCGGGTGTAACGTGGCTTAGGTTGCTTCCACGCAGCGCGACGCTTAGCGATCTCTTCATCACTCACGTTTAACTGTATCAATAGCTTATGAGCATCAATCGTGACTGAGTCACCATCATTGATCAAGGCAATCGTGCCACCCACATAGGCTTCAGGAGCCACGTGACCAACCACCATGCCCCATGTGCCACCAGAGAAGCGACCGTCGGTGATAAGGCCTACAGACTCACCCAAACCTTGCCCAACCAACGCTGAGGTAGGGGCTAGCATTTCGCGCATACCAGGACCACCTTTAGGGCCCTCATAACGAATCACCATCACATCACCAGCCTTGATCTTGTTAGCCATGATCGCTGCCATCGCGTCGTCTTCTGAATCAAACACTCTTGCAGGTCCTGTGATGCTTGGGTTCTTAAGACCAGTGATTTTTGCTACGCAACCCTCCGGAGAGATATTACCCTTCAAGATTGCAAGGTGACCTTGAGCATAGATAGGATTTGCCAAAGTCTTGATCACGTCTTGGTCGGCGCGAGGAACTGAAGGAATATCTTTCAGTGTCTCAGCAATTGTTTTGCCAGTGATGGTCATGCAGTCGCCATGCAATAAACCACCATCCAATAAAATCTTCATGACTTGTGGGATACCGCCAGCTTGGTGTAAATCTGGCGCTAAATACTTGCCTGATGGTTTCATGTCAGCGATGACCGGAACGCGACGACGAATTCTTTCGAAGTCATCGATGGTCCACTCAACTTCGGCAGCGCTGGCAATCGCCAAGAAATGCAAAACAGCATTGGTTGAGCCACCAACTGCCATGATCACTGTCACAGCATTTTCAATTGATTTCTTGGTGATGATGTCACGCGGCTTTAGATCAAGTCTGATAGCCTCAACTAGTACACGTGCAGATTCCGCAGCACTGTCCACTTTTTCTTGATCGACGTTTGACATCGTTGATGAATACGGCAAACTCATGCCGAGAGCTTCAAAAGAGGAGCTCATGGTGTTGGCTGTGTACATACCACCACAAGAACCACTGCTTGGGCATGAGTTTTGCTCAATGCCCTTGAAGTCTTCTTCACTTAAACGACCAGAGGTGAATTCACCCACGGCTTCAAACGCTGAAACAATGTTCAGTTCTTTACCTTTGTAATGGCCAGCCTTGATCGTGCCGCCATACACATAAATACTTGGGACGTTGGTGCGAGCCATTGCCATCATGCCGCCTGGCATATTCTTGTCGCAACCACCCACAACCAATACGCCATCATGCCAAAGACCGTTCACACATGTCTCGATTGAGTCGGCGATTACTTCGCGAGAAACCAATGAGTACTTCATACCCTCTGTACCCATACCAATACCATCTGAAATAGTCGGTGTGCCAAAAACTTGTGAGTTTCCACCGGCAGCTTCTAATGCAGCTTCTGCGGCATTAACAAGGCGCTGTAAACCACTGTTACAGGGTGTTACTGTGGAGTGCCCGTTGGCAATACCAACCATGGGTTTATTGTCAAAATCAGCATCTGTATAACCCATCGCGTAATACATCGATCTATTTGGTGCGCGCGCCACGCCTTCTGTGATTGTTCTAGAACGTTCATTCATGCGCTTAGGTTTTTTTTGCTCTGACATACAGTATCTCCAGGGACTAATTAGTTAGGTGTTCGGGATTTTATGCGTAAACCGCTATTTTGCCTTTTTTCTGGGCTGAATCTAACTTAAAGAAATAAAGCCCGCTAAATACAGGTTAAAGTTGTGGGAATTAAGCAAAATTACTGATTAAAAATAGAAGGTTATGAATGTCATTCGAGCAAGCAAATGAGTGGGATGCCATCGTTATTGGTGGCGGTGCGGCTGGGCTTTTTTGTGCTGGAGTGGCAGGGCAATTGGGTCAAAAGGTGCTGGTGTTAGACCATGCGGAAGTTTTGGGTGAAAAAATCAGAATCAGCGGTGGCGGTAGGTGTAACTTCACCAATGTGAATAGCTCCCCAGCTAACTTCCTTTCCATGAACCCTAACTTTGTCAAAAGTGCTCTATCTAGGTACAAGGCCAGTGATTTCATAGAATTGGTGAAGAGCTACAACATCCCATTCCATGAAAAGCATAAAGGTCAATTATTTTGCGATGTGTCTGCCAAACAAATCATCGATCTTTTATTTGAAGAATGTAAAAAGGGTGGTGTGGTCATCAAGCACCCAGTCACAGTCACCGGCATTAAAAAAATAGATCATCAAGTAGGTGCGGTTGCAGAAAGTTATCCTTGGGTGCTAGAAACAGGTGCCGGTATTGAAAAAGCCAAAGCTGTTGTCATTGCCACAGGTGGCTTGCCTGTGCCAGCGATTGGTGCGACAGACTATGCTCTTGATGTTGCAAAACAATTCAGTATCCCAGTGGTGAACGTCAGGCCTGCACTAGTGCCTTTGTCCTTCACATCAGATGAGTTTGCCAATTTAAGTGAATTGTCTGGCTTGAGTGTTCCTGTGAAAGTGAAATCTGGAACAAAGTCTCAGCGCTATGGAAGCTGCCAGTTTGACGAAGATTTATTGCTCACCCATAAAGGGCTATCCGGTCCAGCGATCTTGCAGGGCAGTAGTTATTGGCATGAAGGCGAAGCCATACACATTAACTGGTTCAATGATATTGATATTGATGAGTTGTTTGACGATGATGCCAACCGTTTGAAACTCACTGAAAATATTTTGGGCGCTGTATTACCGCAACGTTTGGCCAAAGCATTTGCTGAGCAAAAGAATTTAATGGGACGCAAGTGGGCTGAAGTTGGCAAGAAAGATCGCCAAGCATTGAAAGAGCTTTTAACCAATTGGGCGGTGAAGCCTGCTGGTACCTTGGGCTGGAAGAAAGCCGAAGTGATGTTGGGGGGTGTTGATACAAAAGCCCTAGATGGTCAAACCATGATGTCCAAAGACAATCCTGGTTTGT
>ERZ1022756.275-NODE-275-length-16582-cov-25.372421_pt1 | contig 16582 bp, 15 predicted proteins | sample MGYA00520902_ERZ1022756 | MGnify/ENA primary metagenome ERZ1022756 (study PRJEB33162, sample SAMN09537601) | freshwater metagenome | isolation source: freshwater | place: Canada:Alberta | collected 2017-07 | study: EMG produced TPA metagenomics assembly of the...
AAGGGCGCCGGAATTGCTTCCGGCGCCCTCGTTTTTCCTGGCGGTGCGATCAGGCGCCCTGCGGCGCCTCATCAGGCGTGCCGCCGAAGCGCTTGCCCGCCTTGGGGATCGCCGATCCGCGCACCTGCGCCGGAACGCTCGGCCCGCGCGGGTCGTCGGGACGATCGATCTTGCCGTTTGCGATCAGCGCGTTGATCTCCTCACCCGTCAGCGTTTCGTATTCGAGAAGCGCCTGGGCGAGCAGGTGGAGTTGGTCTTCGTTAGTCTTGAGGATGTCGGTGGCCCGCTGATGCGCGCCTTCGACCAGCCCCTTGATCTCGCTGTCGATCAATTCATTCGTGTTGCCCGAACGGAAAGTCCGCTGCGCCGCACCCATGCCAAGATAGCCTTCGGACTGCTCTTCATACTGGAGCGGGCCGAGCTTGTCGGACATGCCCCACTGGGTGACCATGTTGCGCGCCAGACTGGTGGCGTACTGGATGTCCGAAGACGCACCCGAGCTGACCTTGTCATGGCCGAAGATGATTTCCTCCGCCACGCGTCCGCCCATCGCGACCGAGAGGTTCGCGTGCATCTTGTCACGGTGGTAGGAGTAGCTGTCACGCTCCGGCAGGCGCATCACCATGCCCAGAGCGCGGCCGCGCGGTATGATCGTCGCCTTGTGGATCGGATCGGACGCGGCTTCGTGCACCGAGACGATCGCATGGCCGGCCTCGTGATAGGCGGTCATCTTCTTCTCGTCGTCGGTCATCACCATGCTGCGGCGCTCCGCGCCCATCATGACCTTGTCCTTGGCGTCCTCAAACTCCTGCATCGCCACCAGCCGCTTGTTACGGCGCGCAGCCAGCAGAGCGGCTTCGTTGACCAGGTTGGCAAGATCCGCGCCCGAGAAGCCCGGCGTGCCGCGGGCGATCACGCGCGGGTTCACATCAGGGGCCAGCGGCACCTTCTTCATGTGCACGGCTAGGATCTTCACGCGCCCGTCAATATCGGGGATCGGCACGACCACCTGACGGTCAAACCGGCCCGGACGCAGCAGCGCCGGATCAAGCACATCGGGACGGTTGGTTGCCGCGATGATGATGATGCCTTCGTTGGCTTCGAACCCATCCATTTCGACCAACAGCTGGTTCAGCGTCTGTTCGCGTTCGTCATTCGAATTGCCAAGGCCATTGCCACGCGACCGGCCGACCGCATCGATTTCGTCGATAAAGACAATGCACGGTGCGTTCTTTTTGGCCTGTTCGAACATGTCGCGCACGCGGCTTGCGCCCACGCCGACGAACATTTCGACAAAGTCCGAACCCGAGATCGTGAAGAACGGCACGCCCGCCTCACCCGCGATGGCGCGGGCGAGCAAGGTCTTGCCGGTACCGGGCGAACCGACCAGCAGCGCACCCTTGGGGATCTGGCCGCCAAGCTTCGAGAAACGTTGCGGATCACGCAGAAATTCAACGATTTCCTGCAATTCTTCGCGCGCTTCGTCGATGCCGGCGACGTCATCAAAGGTCACGCGGCCCGAACGTTCGGTCAGCATCTTGGCCTTGGACTTGCCAAAGCCCATCGCCCCGCCATTGCCGCCCTTCTGCATCTGGCGCAGCGCGAAGAACGCAATGCCGAGGATCAGAATGAAGGGCAGGGAATTAAGGAGGATGAACAGCAGCACGCTCTGCCCTTCGCGGGCCTTACCGGTAAAGCGGACGCCGTTGTCTTCCATCAGCTTCGTGATTTCGACATCATTAGGCACGGGCACAGTGCTGAAGTCTTCGCCGTTCTTGAGCGTGCCGGTGATGAGATCGCTGCTCATCTGTACGTCCTGCACTTCGCCTTCGGCAACCGCGGCGCGGAAGTCGGAATAGCGGATGGCAGAGCCGTTCGATTGTCCCGCATTGCTGAACATGGTCACCACCAGCAACAGGGCGAGGAATATCCCGCCCCAGATCATCAGCTGTTTGACCCACGGGTTGGGGCCTTCGCCCTGAGGCTGGGGATCGTTCTGCTGACTCATATCCGGGGAATCCTTTCGTCAGCCACAATGTAGGACGGCTTGGGTGAATGGCAAGATGATGCGCGAGCGCGGGGATGATGCCAATTTTCGAACAGCGTGATGCGAATTATGGATTTTGTGCGGCAGAGCGCCTTGTCCCGTAAGCAGCAAGGAACACCTCCACTGCACCTGCGATTCGCCGGTCACGTTCGGCGGGACAGGCGCTGGCGCCGAAGCGATGTTCGAGATCGCCCATGCCTTTGCACATCGATACGAATTGTTCGGCAGCCAGCATCGGATCATCGAGCGCCAGTTCACCCTGTGCGGCGAGATGCTTCAGCCATGCCGCAAAGGCGTGCTTCATGCGCCGCGGTCCGGCTTCAAGGAAGGCTGCACCAATGGCAGGATCATGGACCGTCTCGGCGGCAATGCGGCGTTCGAACTGCATCATTTCTGGACGCAACAGGAACGCGAGGATGGCCTCTCCCAAAGCGATCAGCCGCTCGCGAATCGTACCCTGCGGCATGGCATCCATCGAAAAATGCCCGCGCATCTTCTCGCATTCGCATTCAACCGCGGCGGCAAATAGCGCGCGCTTGTCACCGAACTGGTTGTAGATCGTGACCTTGGAAACACCCGCGTCCGACGCAACCTGTTCGATGGCCGTGGCAGCATAGCCATGATGGAAGAAATGGTGCGCCGCCGTGTCGACGATCGCCGCTCGCTTGGCAGCGTCGAGCGGCCGGCCCGCCTTGCGGCGAGCGGACTTTTTTTCAGGGGCGGATGAACCGCAGATTGACAAAGTGAACGGCTCCGTTCAATTAAACGCTTGCGTTCACTATTCATGGGCGCAACCTCTCGACCGTGCAACCCTCTCTGCTCGAAAAGGTGCTAAACCGTTGCTCTGGATCGCCATCAGGATGCTTACCGGGGATGCCCAGAAGTTTTACGGGCTGTTGTTTGGCATAGGATTCTCCACCCTTCTCATAACCCAGCAGATGACGATCTTCGTCAATCTGGTCGAACGCGGGGCGAGCGGAGTTTACAATGCCCCGGAAGCAGACGTGTGGGTCATGGACCCTGTCAGCCGCACCACGGATGTCAGCTACGCCATGCCCGGCACCGCGCTTGACCGGGTGCGCTCGATCCCCGGGGTTGAATGGGCGGTGCCGCACCTGCGCGCGCAGGCCAATGTCCGTACCAGCGACGGCGATCTGGAAGGCGTTGGCGTTATCGGGGTCGACGATGCCACCCTGATCGGCCTGCCTCAGCGCATGGCCGTGGGTGACAAGTCCGTGCTGTTTGCCCCCGATAGCGTCGTGATCGACGATGTTGGCACCACCCGCCTGTTCCCCGACGCGGCGAGCGCGATGGGCCAGCGCCTTGAGCTCAACGACCAGCGCGCGGTGATCCGCGGCATTTCGGACGCGATCCCCAGCTTCACCAGCACCGTGGTGCTTTACACCCGGTACTCCAGCGCGTTGAACTTCGTGCCTGGCACGCGCAACCGCCTTTCGTTTGTGCTGGTCGGCGTGAGCGAAGGGCAGACGCCCGAAGATGTCGCCGCGCGGATCGAGGCAGAGACCGGGCTGAAAGCCGAAACGCGCAAGGAATTCGCACGCGCCGGGGTCGACTTCATCATCGAGAATACCGGCATCCCGACCAATTTCGGCATCACTGTTTTCCTGGGCTTTGTGGTGGGGATTGCAATTGTCGGCCTGACTTTCAGCCTGTTCCTGCGCGACAATATCAAACAGTTCGGTGCACTGAAGGCGATTGGCGTCACCAATGCCAAGATCGTGCAGATGGTCGGGGTGCAGGCAGGGATGGTCGGCTTGATCGGCTATGCGCTCGGCGTGATCGGCACGGTCGCCTTCATCAAGGGTTTCAGCGCCAACCCGTTTTTCAAAGGGTTTTATATTCCTTGGGAAATCCCGCTCATCAGTCTGGCGGCAGTGGTCGTGATCCTTGCCATCACCGGCCTGATCGCGATTCGCTCTGTGCTTAACACCGAACCAGCGTCGGTGTTCAGGTGAGCGAGGCGATCATGGATACCAAAGCGATTGGCGGCTGCGCGCCCGAAGCGGCGATCTGCGCACGTGGGATAAGCCGCGACTTCGAAGCCGGACAAAGCACCATCCGAGTCCTCCACGGGATCGATACCGACATCCGCGCGGGCGAGATGACCTATGTCGTGGGCGAAAGCGGATCGGGCAAAACCACGCTGATCTCGATCATGTGCGGCATCCTGTGGCCGACCGAGGGCGAGGTAAAGGTGTTCGGCACCGACATCTACAAGCTGTCGGACACGGAGCTGGTCAAGTTCCGGCTCAACAATATCGGCTTCATCTTCCAGCAGTATAACCTGATCCCTTCGATCGACGTCGCCGCCAACGCCGCTGTGCCGCTGATCGCGCAAGGCGTCCCGATCCGCGAAGCACGCGAGCGGGCCAAGGTGCTGCTGGACAAGCTCAACATCGGCAATCAGGCCGACAAGCTGCCGCGCCAGCTTTCGGGCGGCCAGCAGCAGCGCGTCGCCATCGCCCGCGCGCTGGTGCACGAACCGCGGCTGGTGGTGTGCGACGAGCCGACCGCCGCATTGGACGCGCGCTCGGGCCGCCGGGTGATGGACCTGCTGCGCGAAGTCGCCGTCGCGCCGGATCGTGCCTGCATCATCGTCACGCACGACAATCGCATCTTCGATCTCGCTGACCGCATCATCGTGCTGGAAGACGGGCGCATCACCCATGACGGGAAAGAGATGCCCGATGACCACTGATCAATCTTCCTTTCCCTTTCGAACCGCCTGAGGCCGCCATGTTCCGCAACCTAAGCTTTTCACGCCAGATCCTTCCGATTGCCGCGCTGATCGGGGTCGCCTTTGCTGCCTGGCTGATTTTCGGCGGCCAGCCCGACCGGTCGACCGCCCAGCCGGTCGAACAGCCGCCGAAGGCCGTCGGCGATCTTGCCAACAAGCCGCGTGTCGCGGGCGCAGGAATCGTCGAACCGGCGAGCGAGGTGATCGATATCGGCTCGGCTCTATCGGGGCTCGTCACCGACGTGCGCGTGCGCCCCGGTGACCGGGTGGCCAAGGGCGACGTGCTGTTCACCGTTGATGCCCGCGCCGCCCGTGCCCAGCTTGATCAAGCCAATGCAGCAATTGCCGAAGCCCGCGCCGCCATCGCCGAAGCGGGCGCCGCGCAGCGGACAGCACGCCAGCAGCTTGACCTCTATCGCAATCTTGCCGATCCCGCCGCCGTCAGCCGCGCTGAAGTGATACGTGCCGAGGGAGAGGAAGCCGCAGCAACCAGCCGCGCCGGCCTCGCCCGTGCGCGGCTTGCCTCGGCGCAATCCGCCGCCGCCGCCACCCGCACTGAAATCGAGCGGCTGGTGATCCGCGCGCCGATCTCGGGAGAAATCCTCGCGGTCAACATCCGCGCGGGCGAATTCGTCGCCACGCAGGGCGGCAGCGGCCTGCCCTTCATCCAGATGGGCGAAACCAACCCGCTCCACGTGCGCGTCGATATTGACGAGAATGAAGTGGCGCGGGTGGCGCTGGGCGAACCGGCTGTCATATCCCCTCGCGGGGCCGCAGAACTCCACGTCAACGCCACCTTTGTCCGGGCTGAACCGCAGGTCGTGCCCAAACGGTCGCTGACCAATTCTGCCGCGGAACGGGTCGATGTGCGCGTACTCCAGCTGATCTACGCTTTGCCGCCGAGCGATGCGTTCCGCGTGGGCCAGCAAATTGACGCCTTCATCCCGGCCAAAAACGGCGCGCCCAAGCCTGCCAAGCAGGAGAATTGAGGCGATGCGCCGCTTGATCTCAGCCGCCGCGCCTCTGCTACTCCCGCTCGCCTTGGCCGCCTGCGTCATGCAGCCCGCGCCGGAAATCGCAACGCCGACGCCGGCCCTGCCCGAAGCGTTCTTCTATCGGCCCGGCAGCGAAACAGGCGCTGCGCTGGCCGCTTTGTTGCCGCAAGACGATCCGGCGTGGCGCACTCTGTCGCAAGCCGCGCTGGCCGAAGCGCCGAGCCTTAGCGAAGCCATGGCCCGAATTGACACCGCGCGCGCCGGTGCCCGCCGTGCCGGGGCCGAACGGCTGCCCAATATCAGCGCCGATGGCAGCGTCAGGCAGAACCGCATCAATCCCGCGCAATTCGGCCCGGCGGGCGAACAGGGGCTGATCCCGTCCGAACAGACTTTCTATGGCGCCAACATCACCGCCAGCTGGGATCCCGACATCTTCGGACGGCTGAAAGCGCAGGAACGCGCTGCGCTGGCCCGCATCGATGCCGCCAGCGCGCAGGCGCGAGGGGTGCGGCTGGCGCTACTGGCCGAAATCGCCGCCAGCGTCACCGATTGGCGGGTGCTTGACGCGCGGGCCGCCACGATTGAGGCCGATTCTGCCGCCGCACGCCAGCTGGCGGGCCTCGCCAAAGTGCGTGAGGATGCAGGGATTGCTCCCGGTTTTGACCGCGCCCGCGCCGATGCGACCGCAAGTTCCTCTGCCGTGCGTCTTGCTGCATTGGATAGCGAACGTGCGCGGCTGATCGGGCGGCTCGTGACGCTGACCGGACAAAACGGAGCAACCGTGCGCGCCGCGCTGGCCGCACCTGGATCCGCGCTGACCCCCGCGCCCGCGCCTGCTGCGCTGCCTTCCGATCTGCTCGCCAATCGCCCTGACGTGGCCACGGCGGCCGCCAATCTGGCGGCCAGCGATGCCGATCTTGCCGCCGCCGCCCGCGCGCGTTTTCCGCGCATCACGTTGTCCGGCGTGATCGGGTTGCTGGCCTTTGACCCCGATGATTTCTTTGACACCGATTCGCTGGTCGGCACGCTGACCGCTGCGGTGGCCGGGCCGCTGCTCGATTTCGGACGCGTGGGCGCAGGGATCGATGCCGCCGCCGCTGACAAACGCGCTGCCTTTGCCGCCTATCGCGGCGCGGTGTTTCAGGCGCTTGGCGATGCCGAGGCAGCCTACGGCATCGTCGGCGCCGCCGACAACGAAGCGCGGCTTTCGGTGGAGGAACGCGACCAGCTCACCCGCGCGGCAGGTCTTGCCGACATCCGCTACCGCGCGGGCCTCGCCAGCTTCCTCGAAGTGCTCGAAGCCCGCCGCGCTGCCGACGCCAGCGGAGAACGCGCCGCTGCCGCCTTGGGCCGCGCAGCCCGCGCACGGATTGTGCTGTGGCAGGCGCTGGGCGGCGAGGTTATGGCGTCACCCGCGCCGCTGGATCAGGGCTGACCGTTCGCACCGGCACACCACCTCGCTGCGCTGGTTCCACATTTCGTGAACCCAGGTCACGATCCCAGCGTCGGGGCGCGACTTGCTGGTGCGTAGCTCCTTCACCTCGCTGACCGCGCGCAAGGTATCGCCGATGAACACCGGCTTGGGCGTCACCACCTTGTCGAAGCCGAGATTGGCAACCAGCGTGCCCAGCGTCGTGTCTCCCACCGACAGCCCGACCAACAGGCTGAAGGTGAAGGTGGAGTTGACGAGAATCTGCCCGTAACCGCTCGCCTTGGCGGCCTCGATATCCAGATGCAAAGGCTGCGGATTGTGGGTCATGGTCGAGAACAGCAGGTTATCCGTCTCGGTCACGGTGCGGCGGATTTCGTGTTCGATCCGGTCACCAACCTGCCATTCGTCAAAGAACTTGCCGGCCATCAGGCTGCCCCCTGTCCCTAAGCCTGCCAGCTGGCAACGACATCCGCGCCATCATCCATGCTGGACCGAACGCTGCCCGGCGTGCGGCTGAAACGCGGTGCGGGCGCGGTGTGCCACATCCCGTCATGCTCCACATACGCGCCGCGTGCCTTCATGTGCGGGTGATCGCGCACTTCATCGATCCCGAGCACAGGCGCGAAGCAGGCGTCGGTGCCTTCGAGCAGCGTGCACCATTCGGCCTGGGTTTTGGTGAGGAACAGCGCGGCCAGCTTTTCGGCATAAGTGCCCCAGTTGGCGGGGTCCATCTGCGCCTGCGCCAGTTCTTCCGGCGCGCCGGTGCGAGCGAGCAATTCGGCATAGAACTGCGGTTCGATCGATCCGAGCGAGATCTCCTTCCCATCCGCACAGGTGAAGCAGCGGTAGAAATGCGCCGCCCCGCCCAGCATCCCCTTGCCGCGTGTCGTGGAAAGATGCGGTTGGTGGCGCACGCCGAAGAAGAAGCTCATCAGGCTGGTCGCCCCGTCGACAATCGCCGCGTCGACCACCTGACCCTTGCCAGAACGCTCGCGTTCATACAGCGCGGCCATGATCCCAAAGGCGCAATACATCGACCCGCCGCCGAAATCGCCGACGAGGTTCTGGGGCGGCGTGGCGGTTTCGCCCGCCTTGCCCACCGCCGCCAGCGCGCCGGTGATGGCAATGTAGTTGATGTCGTGCCCAGCGGCCTGCGCCAGCGGCCCTTCCTGCCCCCAGCCCGTCATGCGGGCATAGACAAGGCGGGGGTTAGCGGCGAGCAGCACGTCCGGCCCCAGCCCCAGCCGCTCCATCACGCCGGGGCGAAAGCCTTCGATCAACACATCGGCATGGGCAGCGGCGGCCAGCACGGCGGCGCGGCCATCTTCGCTTTTGAGATCAAGCGCCAGCCGGTGCCGCGCGCGTTCCACCACCGGATTGCTGACGCCCGCCCCCGGCCGGTCGATCCGCACCACCTCTGCGCCAAGATCGGCGAGCAGCATCGCAACGTGCGGCCCCGGCCCGATGCCACTGAATTCGAGAACGCGGAGGCCCGAAAGCGGCCCTGACGATTGGCTCATATCACTCTCCCTTTTGCCCAGCCTTAAGCCGGCGGGCGGAGGAAGGGCAAGCCTCGCCATCCATGCACAAAGGCAAAATTGCTTGTGAGGATGCGCGCAGCCTATACCTGAGCCGCCATGCGCAGTCTGACCCATCTCGAACGGCTTGAGGCCGAAAGCATCCATATCTTCCGCGAAGTCGTGGCCGAGGCTGAGAACCCGGTGATGCTTTATTCGGTGGGCAAGGATTCCTCCGTGATGCTGCATCTGGCGCGCAAGGCGTTCTACCCGGCCCCGCCCCCCTTCCCGATGCTGCACGTGGCGAGCGGGTGGGACTTTGCCGATCTTCTGGCGCACCGCGATAAGACGGTTCGGGAATACGGGCTGCGGCTGATTATCGCTCAGAATGACGAGGCGGAGACGCAAGGCATCAACCCCTTCGACACCGGCAGCGCGCTGTATAGCCAAGCGCAGCTCACCGACCCGTTGAAGCGCGCTTTGACAGACCACGGCTTCGACGCAGCCTTCGGTGGCGGGCGGCGTGACGAGGAAAAAGCGCGGGCGAAGGAGCGCATCTTCAGCTTCCGCAGCGCAGCGCATCGATGGGATCCGAAGAACCAGCGCCCGGAATTGTGGAACCTCTACAACGCCAAAAAGGCCAAGGGCGAGAGCATCCGCGTCTTCCCGATCTCGAACTGGACCGAACTGGATATCTGGCAGTATATCGCGCTGGAAAACATCGACATCGTGCCGCTGTATTTCTCCAAACCGCGCCCTACGGTGGAGCGTGACGGGATGCTGCTGGTGGTCGATGACGACCGCTTCCGGCTCGAGCCCGGCGAAGAGCCTGTGACCCGCCCGGTCCGCTTCCGCACGCTGGGCTGCTACCCGCTCACCGGCGCGACCGTGAGCGAGGCGACGGAAATGAACGACATCATCCAGGAAATGCTGCTCGCCACCGGATCGGAACGGCAGGGCCGCGCGATCGACAAAGGACAGTCGGCCAGCATGGAAGACAAGAAGGCGGAGGGTTACTTCTGATGAACGACCAGTCCTCCTTCCAGACCGACGCGCTCATCGCCGAGGATATCGACGCCTATCTGGACGCGCATCAGCACAAGAGCCTGCTGCGCTTCATCACCTGCGGCAGCGTGGATGACGGCAAGTCCACGCTGATCGGGCGGCTGCTCTACGATTCCAAGATGATCTTCGAGGATCAGCTTACCGCGCTGCAAAGCGACAGCGCCAAGCACGGCACCCAAGGCGAGGAAATCGACTTCGCGCTACTGGTCGATGGCCTCGCCGCCGAACGCGAGCAGGGCATCACCATCGACGTCGCCTACCGGTTCTTCACCACCGAAAAACGCAAGTTCATCGTCGCCGATACGCCGGGGCACGAACAATACACCCGCAACATGGTGACGGGTGCGTCGACCGCTGATCTGGCAGTGATCCTGATCGATGCGCGCAAGGGCGTGCTGCAACAGACGCGGCGGCATTCGTACCTCGTCCACCTGCTCGGCATCCGGCACGTGGTGCTGGCGGTGAACAAGATGGATCTGGTCGGCTATGATCAGGCGACCTTCGACAGCATCGTGGCGGACTATCGGGCCTTTGCGACCAGCATCGGGATCGAGCAGTTCACCGCCATCCCGATTTCGGGCTTCAAGGGCGACAACATCACCGCGCTGTCCGCCAATACCCCGTGGTATACCGGCCCCGCGCTGATCGCCCATCTGGAAAGCGTCGAAGTTGATGCCGCCGCAGCACAAGGGCAACCGTTCCGGATGCCGGTTCAGTGGGTCAACCGCCCCAATCTCGACTTCCGCGGGTTTGCCGGACAGATTGCCAGCGGCACGATAAGGCCAGGCGATGCGGTGCGGATCGTGCCTTCTGGCAAAACCAGCACAGTGGCGCGGATCGTCAGCTTTGCCGGCGATCTGGACGAAGGGGTTGCGGGCCAATCCGTCACCCTCACCCTTGCCGACGAGGTCGATTGCAGCCGGGGTGATCTGATCGCGGCTGCGGGCGATCCGCCGCAGGCATCCGACCAGTTCTGCGCGACCTTCGTGTGGATGGACGAAGAGGTGATGAAGCCCGGGCGCGGTTACTGGCTGAAGCTCGGCACGCAGATGGTGACCGCCACGGTCCAGCCGCCCAAATACGAGATCGACGTGAACAGCCTCGATCATCTGGCGGCCAAAACGCTCGGCCTCAATGGCATTGGCGTGGCCGAATTTGCGACCGACCGCCCGATCGCTTTTGAACCCTATGCGACCAGCCGCCAACTCGGCGGGTTCATCCTCATCGACAAGTTCACCAATGCGACCGTCGCGGCGGGGATGATCGAATTCTCCCTGCGCCGCGCCGAGAACGTCCACTGGCAGCCGGTCAGCATAACCCGCGATGATCACGCGGGAATGAAGAACCAGCGGCCCAAGGTGCTGTGGTTCACGGGCCTGTCGGGCAGCGGCAAATCGACCATCGCCAACGAAGTCGAAAAGCAGCTGTTCGTGATGAACCGCCACACCTTCCTGCTGGATGGGGACAATGTGCGCCACGGCCTCAACCGCGACCTCGGCTTCACTGAGGCCGACCGGATCGAGAACATCCGCCGGGTGGGCGAGGTGGCAAAGCTGATGGCGGACGCAGGTCTGATCGTGCTCACCGCCTTCATCTCGCCCTTCCGGGCCGAGCGGCAGATGGTGCGCGAGATGTTGCAGGACGGCGAGTTCATCGAAATCTTCGTCGACACGCCGCTCAGCGTTGCCGAGGGCCGCGATGTGAAGGGACTGTACAAGAAGGCACGTTCCGGCCAGCTCAAGAACTTCACCGGGATCGACAGCCCCTATGAACCCCCCGAAAACCCCGAGATCCGCGTGAACACCGTCGATATGACCCCTGAAGAGGCAGCCCGCTTCATCATCCAGCAGATCCTGCCGCTCAAATGAGCTTGGCCAACCTTACCGATGGCGAACTGGCAGCGCAGCTTGCCGAGCAAGCCGGGCGCCTGCTGCTGGAGGTGCGGACAGGTTCAGGCCTGACCGGAAAGGCGCTTGGCGAGGCGGGCGATGCCGCCGCCAACCGTTTCCTGTGCGATGCATTGCGCGCTGCCCGCCCCGAAGATGGCCTGCTTTCCGAAGAGGAGAGGGACAATCCCGCCCGCCTTGGCAAACGGCGTGTGTGGATCGTCGATCCGGTCGATGGCACGCGCGAATACAGCGAAGGTCGCGAAGATTGGGCGGTGCACGTCGCGCTTGCCGTGGACGGCGCTGCCAGCATCGGGGCCGTCGCTCTGCCTGGGCTGGATGGCGGCATCGTGCTGCGATCCGACAGGCCGGCCCTTCCGGGCCCGATAGCAGAGCGCCCGCGCTTCCTGGTCAGCCGCACCCGCCCCGCACGCGAAGCCGAGGCCGTGGCCGCGGCGCTCGGCGGAGAATTGATCCCGATGGGCAGCGCCGGAGCAAAGGCGATGGCGGTGGTACGGGGCGAGGCCGAGGTCTATCTGCACTCCGGCGGGCAATATGAGTGGGACAATTGCGCGCCGGCGGCTGTCGCGTTGGCCCATGGCCTCCACGCGTCGCGCATCGATGGCAGCCCGCTTGTCTACAACCGGTCCGACACCTTCACGCCCGATCTTTTGATCTGCCGCCGCGAATTCACGCATAAGGTGCTGGGGGCGCTATCCTGAAGGCATCTGCTTACGTCGCGTTGCCTCAAATCCTTGGCGTCCAAATACACGAACAGGCCTGACGCGATCGCTACGCGCAAAGAATGGGAATGATGATTAGGCAACGGCTTAATCGTCAGATTTTGCGCTTGCAGGCCGCCGTCGGAGTATACATAGCCCCGCAAGAATATATATCCAAAATGGATCATAGCCATCGGTGCGGCAGACTCCGCACACGATGGTCGGGCAATTGCAAGAGACGCTGGGGATGAAAGATCGCGCTGACTCTGCTTGGAAACTTTGGGATTCGAGCAATGTCTGGTGAGCAAGCGCGGCTCACCTTTTTTGGCGTCAATTTGGATCTATTGTCACAAGCTCAGGTTATCGCCATCGCCGAACGTGCGATGGAAACGCGTCAGCCCGTCAGGCACACGGCTCTAAACGTCGCCAAGCTTGTGAACCTCACGGACAATGCCGAACTCGCGCTTGACGTGAACAGCAGTGACATCGTGAGTGTTGACGGCATGGGCATAATCTATGGCCTGTCACTGTTCGGCCGAAAGGCTGTCGAGCGCGTGGCAGGGATCGATCTGTTCTACGCCCTGCTCGATCATTGCGCCCGGACTGGCCGCCGGCCTTTCATTCTGGGTGCCAAGCAGGCCCATCTGGACCGCGCGATGGAGGAAGCCCGCCGCCTCTACCCCGGCCTTGCCTTCGCTGGTTCGCGCAACGGCTATTTCAAGGCCGAAGACTGGCCCGAAGTGGTCAGGCAGATCGCTCTATCAGGTGCTGATTGTCTGTTCGTGGCGATGCCTTCGCCGCACAAGGAACGGTTTCTCAACGCCCATGCAGCAGAACTGGGCGTGCCGTTTGTTATGGGCGTCGGCGGATCGGTCGATGTCCTGGCCGGGGTCGTCACGCGCGCGCCGTTGTGGATGCAGGAAATTGGCCTCGAATGGTTCCATCGCCTTTTGCAGGAGCCGCGCAAAATGCTGGGCCGCTATACCCGGACCAATGCGGCCTATGCCGTGATGCTGGTCCGGTCACTGATGACTGGCAGCAACCCTATCGGAACGGTCAGGGCAGATAGCCCGACGAGCCAATCGTGCCCGTCGGGGCCGGAGTGACTTAGCGCGAGCTGCATAAAGGCGTTCTCAACTCATTTTGTTTAAAAGAGAACCATGATGAATCAAACCATGCCGCAAAGCGTCGCCCCGAACCTCGCGCCAGAACATCAGGTTGCCGTGATCGGTCTCGGCTACATCGGCTTGCCGACTGCGGCGCTGCTTGCGTCCTATGGATGGAGCGTTTGCGGGGTCGACGTGTCGCGCAGGGTCGTTGACACGGTCAACGCGGGCGGCGTGCACATCGAGGAACGCGACCTCGACAAGCTGGTGCAAGAAGCCATCACCGCGCAGAACCTGGTCGCATCGACCGAGGTGCCGACGGCAAGCTTCTACTTGATCGCAGTGCCCACGCCGCTGGGCGAAGGCAAAACGCCCGACATCAGCTATGTCGAAGCCGCAGCGCGTGCAATCGCGCCCAAGATCATGCCTGGCGCCTGCGTTATCGTGGAGAGTACGTCGCCCGTCGGCACGACCGAACGGGTCGCTGAAATCATTGCCGAATTGCGCCCCGATATCGTCGTGCCGCGCGACGGCAGCACCGAAGAAGCCGACATTGCACTGGCCTATTGCCCCGAACGTGTGCTGCCGGGCCGAATCGTCAACGAACTCGTCAATAATGACCGCGTGATCGGAGGCGTGACCGCAGCCTGCGCCGAGCGGGCGGCTGTCCTCTACACCAGCTTCGTGAAGGGCGACTGCCTGTATACAACAGCGCGCGTGGCCGAAACGGTCAAGCTGGTCGAAAACAGCTTCCGCGACGTAAACATCGCGTTCGCGAACGAACTTTCAATGATCGCCGACACCATCGGCGTTGATGTTTGGGATGTGATCCGCCTCGCCAACCGCCACCCGCGCGTCAATATCCTTCAACCCGGCCCCGGCGTGGGCGGCCACTGCATTGCGGTCGATCCGTGGTTTCTGGTGGCGGGCGCGCCCGAGACAGCGCGGCTGGTGCGCACGGCACGTGAAGTCAACGACAACAAGGCGCATTACACCGAAAGCAAGGTCCGCGCGCTGCTGGATGCTGCGCCCGATGGCAAGGTCGCGCTGCTCGGTCTGGCGTTCAAGCCCGACATCGACGACTTCCGCGAAAGCCCCGCGCTTGAAATCGCCGAGGCGCTGGCCCGCACCCACGGCAATCGCATTCTGATCGTCGAACCCTTCACCGAAGAGCTGCCCGCAGCCTTTGCCGGAAGTGGCGCTGAACTGGTGTCGCTCAATCCCGCGCTACGGGAAGCGGCAATCGTCGTTGTGTTGGTTGATCATACCGCCTTCAAGCATCTTGGCTCGGACGACCTCGCCGGTAAGCTGGTCTATGATGCGCGGGGCATGCTGCGGCGATGAGCGCGGCGGACGAAAGCGTGCCGGGCAAGTCTCGCATCGTGGTGACCTTCGGCACCCGGCCAGAAGCGATCAAGATGTTCCCGATGGTCTTCGCCTTGCGCGACACGGGGCTTTTCGACGTGAAGGTGGTGGTGACGGCACAACACCGCGAATTGCTCGATTCTGTGCTCGCTTTAGCCGGGCTTAGACCTGACCTAGACCTCGACTTGATGCAGCCTAACCAGTCTTTGGACGCACTTTCCGCCCGCATCCTGACACGTTTTGGTGAGGCTTTGGACACCCTCCGCCCGGATAGGGTGCTCGTTCATGGCGACACGCTGACCACCATGATGGCGACCCTCGCGTGCTATTTCCGGCGGATTCCTGTGGGTCACGTGGAAGCGGGCCTGCGCAGCGGCAACATCTATTCGCCTTGGCCCGAAGAAGTGAATCGCAAGGTGACCGGGGTGGTTTCCGATCTGCACTTCGCCCCGACCCCAACAGCAGCAACAGCCTTACGCACTGAAAATGTTGACGAACGTTCGATCCACGTGACGGGGAACACGGTCATCGATGCGCTGCATTATGCACAGGCCAGGATCGCCGCCGATCCCAGTCTGGCGCCTGCCATAGCGCCGCTGAGGGCGCGGTTCGCGGGGAAGCGGATTATCGCAGTGACAGCGCATCGGCGTGAGAACTTCGGTCCGGGCATGGAACAAATTGCGAAGGCTTTACAAGAACTGGCGTCGCGCGACGACGTGGCGATTATCTACCCGCTACATCCCAATCCCCATGTCGCAGGGGTCATGCGGCCTGCACTTGCCGGATATGACAATATTGCCCTGATCGACCCTCTCGATTATCTCGATTTCGTAGCAATGATGGCGGCAAGCGATGTTGTGCTCACCGATTCCGGAGGAATACAGGAAGAAGCGCCCAGCCTCGGTAAACCGGTGCTGGTCATGCGCGATACGACCGAAAGACCCGAGGGCGTAGCAGCCGGAACCGCCAAGCTTGTCGGGGCAGATGCCGCTGCAATCGTGACAGAAACGGCTCGCCTTCTGGATAATCCGTCAGCCTATCGGGAGATGGCCTTCGCGCACAATCCCTATGGTGACGGCAAAGCCAGTCAACGCATCGCCAATATCATCTGCGCCGCAGCCGCGACAGGGTAACGTCCTTGCCGGGCGGCGCAGCTTTGACGATAGTGGCATAGCGGATTGCGCAGCCCAGCGCGGCAAGGCTCATCCCGATGTCACCGACCCAGTTGAGCTTGAGGGGGCCATAGAGAACTTCGTCCACCGAGTGGAGCGACAGAATTCGTAGCACCATCAGAAACATCATGCCTGCTGCACACCCGATGGCCGTGATTACGGCCACGTTTCGCCCGCCCCTGACCGTGTTGGCGACAAAATACACAGCCCCCGCTAAGGTTACGGCAGCAGTCGCGAATACCACTGCAAACAGCGGACCCTGCACGGCGCGCCGATTTTCATAAGCGCCCTCGTTTTGTAAAACGCCGCGCAGAAAGCTGCGCGCCAGTTCTTCGACGGCAAAAACACGGATGAGAGCAAGTCCGACGAAAAGCGCAGCAACGGCAATCCATGCCGCCTTGTGCCACGCAATCTGATGCGAGGATCTGATCAGCGCCGAAATGGCCGCTGCGGCAACCATGAGATACAAGACCGCGGCAATAACGCTGAACGGCGACGGCATCCCGGACATCTTCGT